>ERZ795042.2059-NODE-2059-length-11658-cov-25.009136_pt1 | contig 11658 bp, 10 predicted proteins | sample MGYA00375126_ERZ795042 | MGnify/ENA primary metagenome ERZ795042 (study PRJEB30171, sample SAMN05518105) | compost metagenome | isolation source: Feedstock adapted compost from Newby Island compost facility, Milpitas, CA | place: USA:Newby Island compost...
CTTCGCCGCCTCCACCCACGGCCGGAGCATCCGGCCGGGCGGCTCTTCGGCGAGCGCCAGCCAGCAGCGAAGCGCATGCTCGTGCGCTCCCGCCTTCGCGTAGGCCCGGGCAGCGCGCTCCAGCAGCCGGCGCCGCTCGCCTCTCGCTGCCCGCAGGGCGGCCGACTCGTACCGGCGGGCGGCCTCCTCCCACGAGCCCGTCCGTTCCGCGGCGCGGGCGCGCGCCAGCGGCTCGTCCTCGGCCAGGAGCGCGCGTCCGAGGCGCGCGAGCAGCGCCGCCAGGGAGAGCACGTCCCAGGCGTTGTGGCGGAGGACGGGGAGGAGCGGGGTCGGATCCCCCGTGCGCTGGAAGCGGAAGTACCGCTCCGGAACCTCATGCGACGGGCACTCCTCCGTCCGCTCGAATCCGAGCAGCTGCCGTTCGACGTCCGTGAGACGGTAGGAGGGGAGCTCGTCGGCGAACAGCCGTCTCGCGAGGTGGAGGAGGTCGAGGTGAGGAAGCGAACGCCAGCGAGGGCGCATCCGGGAGAGGACGTAGCGGGACTCCAACACCGGCGCATCGAAGGCGCGGCCGTTGTAGCTCACGAGCGCACCCGCCCGCGCCAGCTCCTCGCCGACGCCGCCAAGGAGGCCGCCCTCGAACTGGGGTCCCGGGAGCAGGTACTGGGTGAGCACGAGCTCGGAGCCCTGGAAGCGGGCGACCCCGGCGAGGAAGACCATCGCCCCCGCCCCGCCCAGGCCGGTCGTCTCCGTATCGATGAACAGCAGCCCCCGGAGATCGGTCGTCGCCTCCACGCCCGCGACGCGGGAGAGCTGCTCCAGCGGCGCCGCCAGCACGTCGGAGAGCGGGACCTCCCCGTGCACGTAGCCCACGTCGTACCGGCTCTCGATCCGGTAGCCGGGTCCGTACGGCGACTCGAACCAACCTCCTCCCAGAAGGCGGAGGTCCGCGTCCACGGTCACCCCAACGAGACGGGGCGTCGGCTCTCGCCGAACCGGCTGCCGCAGCGCGGCGCGAAGCCGGTCGCGAAGCTCCGCACCGGTCGATCCCGAGGCGAACATTTGTGCGCATCTTACGTCACGCCGCGCGAACGGAGAAGCGCGGCGGCGCGATCGAGGAGTTCGCGCGCCTCGTCGATCCGGAGAAGCAGAGCCAACCCCCCGTAGGCGAGCGCGCCCGCAGCGGCGCCGAAGAAGGCGTCGCTGAACGCCTCCGCTGCGTCCGCTGACGTCCCGAAGGCAGCGGCGACGAGCAAGCCCATGCCGCCGGCGGCCACTCCCATGCGGGCGATGGCGGCGAGTTCAGCGGCCGCCGGGGAGCGCAGCCGTCGCGCGCAGAGGACGTACAACGCTCCCCACTCTGCCCAGCTCGCTGCCGACACCGCGAAGGCCAGCCCCGACACCCCGAACGGCTTCCACAAGGCCGCCGAGAGGAGGAGGTTGAGGAACAAGGCGGCGACGGCGAGCGAAACGGGGGTCTTCGTGTCCCCGAGCGCGTAGAACGCCCGGCTGTGGATCTCGACGCCCGCCTGCGGCACGATGCCGAGGCAGTACCAACCGAGCGCGGCCGCCGTGACGCGCGTGTCCGCGGCCGTGAACGCGCCCCGCTGGAGCAGGACTTCCACCACCTGCTCCCGGAGGACAGCAAGGCCTACGGCTGCCGGGATCGTGAAGAAGAGGATGAGCCTGAGGAGGCGGGACGTCGCCTCACGCAGCGCCTCCATGTCGGCGTCCGCCGCCAGCCCTGCCAGCCTCGGAAAGGCGGCGGTGGAGATCGCCATCCCGAAGATGGCGAGCGGCAGGGTGGCGATCGTCCAGGCGTAGTTCAGGCTCGCGATTGCGCCGGCGCCGACGCGCGAGCCGAAGTACGTGGCGATGAAGTACACGTTCACCTGGGCAGCGGCGAGCCCGGCAACCCGCGGCGCCATCAGCCGCGCGACCTCCCGCACCGCCGGGTCCGCCCAAGCGAAGGAGACGCGGTACCGCATCCGCTCCTGCCAGAGCCCCGGCAGCTGGACGAGCAGGTGGAGCCCGGCCCCGGAAACGACCCCGATGGCGAGGCCGCGGACGCCGAGCGGCTCCGCGAGGAAGAGCGCGCCCCCGATGATCGCAAGGTTGTACAGCATCGGTGCGATCGCCGGGTAGAGGAACCGCTCCCGCGCGTTCAGGATCCCCGTCACCATGCCGCTCATCGCAAAGAAGAGCGGGGAGAGCAGCATGAGCCGGGTGAGTGAGACGGCCTCGCGGACCAGTTCGTCGCGCCGGCCCACGTCTTCGCCCAACCCTGGCGCGAAGAGGGGGACGAGCACTGGCGCGAGGAGCCAGCCGACGATGCAGAGGACCGCCGTCCCGGCCGTGACGATGTTGAAGGCCCGGCTCGCCAGGACCCACGCCCGCTCCTCCCCTTCCTGCCGGAGGGTCCGCGCGAAGACGGGGATGAAGGCGCTGCCCAGCGTCGCACCCGCCAGCACCTGGAAGATGAGGTCCGGGATGCGGAACGCCACCTGGTAGGCGTCGAGCTCGGGCGAGGCGCCGAACGCGTGCGCGATGGCGACGGTGCGGAGGACGCCGAGGATCCGGGAGCCGAGGAACCCCCCGGCCACGATGATCGCCGCCACCGCCAGGCTCCGGCGCCGGCCCGCCGCACTCATGGCGCCCATCGTACGGCCGGCCCTCGTACCAGCCACGTTGACGCCGTTCCCCTAACGTTCGCGTAAACGTACCATGGTCCCCGTGCGCGTCCTGGCGAGGCTCGGCCGGCTCGACACGTTCCGCGCCCTCCAGCACCGGAACTTCCGCTACCTCTGGCTGGGCCAGACGGGCCACTCCGCGACCCTCTGGATGGACCAGGTCGCCCGCGCCGTCCTCATCCTGGACCTGACCGGGTCGGCGATGATGCTCTCCCTCGTCATCGCCACCCGCCTCGTCCCGATCCTGCTCTTCGGCATCCTCGCCGGGGCCGTTGCGGACCGGGCGGACCGCCGCCGCCTCCTCCTGACCACGCAGTGCGTCACGTTCTCCACCTACGTGTTCCTCGGGCTCGCCGTCACCCTCGGTTTCGTCGAGCCGTGGATGGTGTTCGTGACGGCCTTCGTCGCCGGGACGGCCATGGCCTTCAACCAGCCGGTTCGCCAGTCCCTCATCCCGATGGCAGTGCCGAAGGAGGACGTGCTGAACGCCGTGGCGCTGAACTCCACGGCGCTGAGCTTCATGCGCATCGGCGGCGGGAGCTTCGCGGGCGTACTCCTTATCCCCTTCGACACCGGCGGGGTGTATCTCGTGGCGGCGGCGATCTACGCCTGGGTGCTGTACACGACCTGGAGGCTCAGCTTCCCGAGCGACCGGGGAAGGGCGAAGCCGGATCGCTCCCTCTTCGCCGACCTCGCCGAGGGGTTCGCCTACGTGGGCAAGCGGAGGGAGCTCGCCTTCGTCGTGGGGCTGGCGATGATCCTGTTCGTGTTCGGGTTCCCGTACCAGCAGGTGTTCACGCCGCTTCTGGCGAAGGAGGTTCTGGACATGGGGGACAGCGGCGTCGGCTTCCTCGCCGCCGCAACCGGCGTCGGAGCGTTCGTCGGCTCCCTCGTCGTGGCCTCCCGCTCGAACCTCGCCCGCCCGGGTCTCCAGCTGCTCATCAACATGTTCGTCTTCGGTTCCGTGCTGGTCCTCATCTCGTTGCAGGCGACGACCTGGGGGACAGCCGCGCTCCTCGCGGTCGCCGGTTCGATGACGGTGACGTACATGGCCCTGACGAACGGCATCCTGCTCGAACGGAGCGACCCCCACATGCACGGCCGGGTGATGTCTCTCCTGTCGCTCGACCGGGGGATGATTCCGCTGGGGGCGATCATCGCCGGCGGGCTCGTAGAGCTGCTCGGGGTTCGGCCGGGGCTGTTCGTCCAGGGGGTGCTCGTGCTCACCTTCAGCACGATCGCCGCCGTCGTCGCCGGCCGGCGGCTCGCGTCGATCCGGAGCGCTGCCGGCCGCCCGCGGGAGTCGCGAGCGCCCGAGGCCGTGGCCGCCGGCCGCGCCGGCGGCGCCTGAGCTACGGCCGGAAGCCGTGGGTCCGCGGGCCCAGCCGAGTGGCTTCGACCTCGTACGCGAGCTCCACCCAGTCGCACAGGATCGGACGCGTGTCCCGCGGGTCGATGATGTGCTCGATGCCGAACGCCTCCGCGGTCCGGAACGGTGAGCGGATCTTGTTGAAGCGCTCCTCGAGCTCCCGACGGAGCGCCTCCGGGTCCTCGGCCGCCTCGAGCTCTCGGCGGTACGCAGCCTCGATCCCGCCCTCGAGCGGGAGGCTCCCCCAGTCCCCGCTCGGCCACGCGTAGCGGAGGTTCAGGCGGCCGGTGTTCCCGTGCCCGGCACCGGCGACGCCGAACGCCTTCCGGATGATGACCGCCACCCATGGCACCTCCGCCTGGAAGATGGCGGCGAGCGCCCGCGCCCCTTTCCGGATCGTGGCCGCCTTCTCCGCCTCGACGCCGATGACGAACCCCGGCTGATCGACGAAGTTCACCGCGGGGATGTGGAAGGTGTTGCAGAGGTCGACGAATCGCTCCAGCTTCTCGCTCCCCTGAGCGCTCAGCCCGCCTCCGTAGAAGTACGGGTCGTTGGCGATCACCCCCACCGGATACCCGTTCAGGCGAGCGAGCCCGGTGACGACGGACCTGCCCCACCCGCCGCCGATCTCGAAGAAGGAGCCGCGGTCGACGATCGCGTTGAGGATGTCGCGCACCTTGTAGGGACGACGGCGATCGCGCGGGATCGCCTCGATCAGCCACTCCTCCCGCCGATCGGGGGGATCGTCGCTTGGAACGCGCGGCGGCAGCTGCCAGACGTTCTGCGGCAGGTACGAGAGGAAACGGCGGATCTGCCGGAAGCAGTCCTCCTCGTCTTCGGCGAGGTTGTCGATCACGCCGTTGTGGTAGTGGATCTGCCAGCCACCGAGCTCCTCCTTCGTAACGTCCTCACCCATCCCCCGCTTCACGACCGGCGGCCCAGCGACGAAGACCTGGGAGGTACCCCGGACCATGATGTTCCAGTGCGCCGTCACGACGCGCGCCGCGCCGAGGCCGGCCACACTCCCCATCGCGGCGGCGATGACGGGGACCTCGTTCAGCATCTGAACGATGGTGTCCCAGCCCGGGTTGGCGGGCACGTACGTGCGCGGCATGGTTTCGAAGGTCCGCACGGAACCACCGCCACCTGTCCCGTCGACGAGCCGGATGATCGGGATCTTCAGCTCGCGGGCCATCAGCTCTGCGTATACCTGCTTCCCGGCGATTGCCGCGTCGGCGGCGCCGCCCCGGACCGTGAAGTCGTCCCCGCCGACGACGACCCGGCGCCCGTCGATGCGCGCCATGCCCATGACGTAGTTGGCGGGCCGGAAGGAGACGAGGTTCCCCTCCTCGTCGTACTCTGCCTTCCCCGCCAGCACACCGGTCTCCTGGAAGCTGCCTGGGTCGACGAGGCGCTCGATGCGCTCGCGGATGGTGAGCTTGCCCCCTTCGTGCTGCCGCCTGACCCGCTCCTCGCCGCCCATCTGCTTGGCGAGCTCGATCCGACGATGGAGCTCCTCAATCTCCGGTTCCCAGCTCATCCCTCACCGCCTTCGCGTATCGTTGCGCGTCCGCGCGCCGCAGCGATCGTAACCTTCGCGCACCCTACCAGGGGAACGACTCCGTCTCGACGGAGACGAGCTCCGCTTCCACGTTCCACGAGGCGACCGCCGCTGCGATCCGCTGCAGCTGAGCATCGACGTGCGCCGCTGCGTTCGAGACGCAGACGACAGCCACCGTCGCCGTTCGCGGGTCGTCCAGGTCGGCGACTTCGGCGACGGCCGCGTTGAACCGCGCTCGCACGCGGTCCGTGAGCGATCGGATGACCGCTCGCTTCTCCTTCAGCGAGAGAGCGTCGAGCCGATACCGGAGGATGAGGACGCCGACGACCACCGCCTCAGAACAGGGACTCCGCCACGACCTCCGGCTCGTCGGGAAGCGGGGGGAGCTCGTGCGGCCCGCGCAGACCGAAGTACTCGAAGAACTTCGACGTCGTCCGGTACAGCTTCGGGCGTCCGGGCGCGTCGGCGTGGCCGCTCACCATGATCAAGCCGCGCTGTTCAAGCGACTGCAGGAGCTTGTCGCAGTTCACTCCCCGGATCGCCTCGATCTCTGCCCGGGTGCACGGCTGCTTGTAGGCGACGATCGCGAGCGTCTCGAGGGCGGCCCGTGAGAGGCGCGGCCCGTCGCCGCCCCCGAGGAAGCGCTCCACGTACGGGGCGAACTCCGGCGCCGTCACGAGCTGTATCCGCGCACCGTCCTGGAGGAGGCGGAGCCCCCGTTCTTCGAGCTGCGCGCCGAGCTGGACGACGGCGCGGCGCACCTCCCGTTCGGAGGTTCCGAGCGCAGCGGCGAGCGCCGAAAGGGTCACCGGCTCGTCCGCGACGAAGAGGAGCGCTTCCAGCGCGGCGGGCAGCTGCTCCGAAGCGGGCGGCGCCGTCCTCTCAGGACCGTTGCTCATCAGCCTCCTCCGCTTCCTTGCCTTCCTCGCCCCCGGCATCCGTCGCCTCAGCGCCCGCGTCGCGCGCCTCGCCGGCGGCCGCGGGCGGCGGGGGCGGGGGCGGTGGCGGAGGCGGCGGTGGGGGCGGCTGAGCGGGCTGTGCGGCGTGTGGGGCCACCGGCTGCCTCGGCGGGCCGCCGGCCACGTACTCGATCTTCACCACCGGCCGCTTCACGTCGAGCGCACCGACCCGCTCCCGGAGCACGCGGAAGGCCACGTCGCTGGCAGCGTGGCTCAGTTCGGCGACGGACGACTCCCCTTCCACCGCGAGCGTGATCTCCGTCTCCACCGAGGCCCCGGATGCGCGAACGACTGGCTTCGCGCGCTTCACCCCCGGGATGGCGCTCAGCTCGTCCCGGAGGAGCGTCTCGATGGTGGCGGCGGGGAGCTCCACGATGCTCCCGTCGGCCTGCTGCCAGCGGAGCGCCCCCCGGCTTCCCTTCGGCGACGGACGGACCGCGAGCCCGATCGTCAACAGTCCGAACAGGGCGAACACCGCCAGCACGCCGATCGCCGCCCACTTCTCGAGGCTCCCCGAGTCGACGTAGGCAACGAGGTTGAAGTCCCCGATCTTGAGGTCGAGCTGCTGATCCTGGTTCCACACGAGCCCGGCCATGCCGCCCGCCGCGGCGATGAGGGCGGCCCCGTACAGCAGCAGGAGGAGGCGACCGACGACGCCCATACCTTTCAACCTCCGATGACGGCGGCCGTCGCGCCGTCGAGATAGGGGTCCCCCACGACCACAGCCGTGATGCGGTTCCCCAGCGCTTCGCCTGCAGCGTAAACGGAAATGTAGTTTTCGGTATAGCCGTGCCACCGCCTCCCGTCAGGCGTCTCGCGCTCCTCCTCCCAAAGCACCGCCCGGCGTCGGCCCCGGTTCCCGGCCACGAAGCGCGCGCGCAAGCGATCGGCCAGCGCGAGCAGCTCTCGCATCCGCTCCCGCACCTCCTCGTGCGGAACCCGTTCCGGCATCTTCGCCGCGAGCGTCCCCTGCCTGGGCGAAAACGGGAAGGCGTGGATGCGTGCGAACCCAACCTCCTCGCAGAGACGCATCGTCGCCTCGAAGTCCTCTCGCGCCTCCCCGGGAAACCCGACGATGACGTCCGTGGTGACGGCAGCGTCCGGCACGACCGCACGGATGCGCGCCACGGCGCGCCGGTAGTCGTCGGCCGAGTAGCGCCGGCGCATGGCGCGGAGCACCCGGTCGCTCCCGGACTGCAGCGCGAGATGGAAATGGGGCATGAGCCGCGGGTCGGACCAGAGGGCGAGGAGCTCCGGCGTGATGTCCTGCGGCTGCAGCGAGCTGAACCGGATGCGCAGGGCGTCCGTCCCTTCGAGCAGACCGGCGATGAGCTCGTGCGGCTTCCTCGGTGGGTCGAGGTCGCGGCCCCAAGCGCCTAGCTGGGTGCCGGTGATCACGACCTCCTTCGCGCCCGCCGACACGGCGCGGCGAACCTCCTCGACGACCCGCTCGACGGGCCGGGAGCGCTCCCGCAGTCGGGTGCGGGGCACGATGCAGAACGCGCAGACGTCGTTGCAGCCCTCCTGAGCCTTGATGAACGCACGCGTGTGCAGGCCGGAGAGCGCCGCGGGCTCTCCCGCCTGCCGCCCGTGGCGTTCCGCGAGCGCCGCCACCAGCCGCTCCTTCTCGGCGTCGTCGGTTCCGACCACCAAATCGGCGCCGAGCGCGAGCACGCGTTCCGAACCCGCCGTCCGCGGGTAGCAGCCGGTGACCGCCACCATCGCGTTCGGCCCTAACCGGCGAGCCGAACGGATGAGACGTCGCGACTTCTGGTCCGCAACGTGGGTGACCGAACAGGTGTTGACGACGTAGGCGTCTGCCTCGCAGAGCCGGTCGACGACCTCGTACCCGCGCTCCCGAAGGGCGCGCGCGATCTCCTCGCTGTCGGCGAGGTTCAGCTTGCAGCCGAGGGTGAGGAGCACGGCCACCGGGCGCTGCATCGACCCCATCGTACCGCGCCGGAGCGGTCCGACCTCACCCTCGCATGGAGACGGGAGGAGCCGGCTCCTCCACTCCCGCCAGCTCTTCGGCCAGCCGCACTCGGTCGAGCAGCTCCCGGCGGGTGATCAGTCCCACGAGCCGGCCATCCTCGAGCACCGGGACCTGGTTGAGGCGGTACTGGCTCACGAGCATGAGCACCTGGATGGCGGGCGTATCCGCGTCGACCGTGAGAATTCGCTCCTTCGGCGTCATCGCCGCCCGGGCCGGGGTGAACGCCCACTCCTCCCGCGGCACCCGGCGGATGTCCGTGACGGTGAGGATGCCTTCCACCGTGTCGCCGAGGGCGACGACCACGGCGCGGTGCCCGTGCCCCACCATGAACCGATCCACCACCTCCTGCAGCGACAGGCCCGGCGGGACGACCGGGAAGTCGGGGTCCATGATGTCGCGCGCGCGCAGCCTGGCCAGCACCGATTCGAGGTACAGGTTCTGCGCCTCCGCACGGGCAGCGTTCATGAGGAACCATCCGATGAAGGCGAACCAGATGCCGTTGATGACGAACCCGAAGAGGATGAGCCCGAATCCGCCGAACAGCAGCAGGTAGCCGAAGGCGACCCCTACGCCGGAGGCGACCTCGGTCGCGCGCCGGAAGCTGCGCGTCCGCTTCCAGATGACGGAGCGAAGCACGCGGCCGCCGTCGAGCGGGAAGCCGGGAAGGAGGTTGAAGAGGGCGAGGACCCCGTTCACGAAGCCGAGGTACGCGAAGATCGCCTCGGCGTGCTCGCTGCGGCCGGATGCCGCGAAGGCGATGCCGATGGAGACGAGCGCAACCACCACGCTCGTGGCCGGACCAGCTGCGGCGATGAAGAACTCCTCCCCGGCCGTCTTCGGCTGCCGGCCGAGGTGGGAGACTCCCCCGAAGATGAAGAGGCTGATCTTCGGGACGTCCAGCCCGCGCCGCAGCGCCACCAGCGCGTGGGCGAGCTCGTGCAGGAGGACCGTCCCGAAGAGCAGGAGCGCGGCGACGATGCCGACGACCCAAGCCGTGCCCCGGTCCCAGTTCTCGTACTCCGATGGGAAGACCCGCTCGGCGAGCGTCCAGCTCACGAGCCCGACGACGAGCAGCCAGGAGAGGTCGATCTCGATGTCGATCCCGGCGATCCGGGCGATGCGGAAGCCTCGACCGAACACGCCACTAACCGTAGCAAACCGGTGCCGCGCGGGCCGATCAGCTGCCCTTGGCCGCCGACCGGGCGGCGCGGAAGTTCGGCTCCCGCTTCTCCATGAACGCGTTCACCGCCTCCTTGTGCTCCGGCGTCGTGTACGCGTACGCGAGGGCCCGGCCCTCCCGCTCCATCACCCGCCGGTAGTCGGAATCGACGGCGTTCTCGTGCAGCAGCTGCCGGATGAGCTGCAGCGAGGAGAGCGGCAGCTTGGCGAGCGACTCGCCGAGCTCGAGCGCGCGCTCCAAGAGCCGCTCGTGGGGGACGACCTCGGAGACGAGTCCGGCCTGGAGCGCCTCCTCCGCGGAGACAAGCCTGCCCGTCATGCACCACTCGATGGCGCGACCGAGGCCGACGAGCTGCGGGAGGAGGTAACTGCTCGCCAGCTCCGGCACGAGACCCATCCGCACGAAGAACATCCCGATCTGGGCGCGCTCGCTCGCGATGCGGATGTCCATCGGCAGCACCTGGGTGATGCCGACGCCGACCGCGGTGCCGTTGATGGCGGCGATTGTCGGCTTCGGCATCCGGCGGAGGAACGTGAGCCAGTCCTCGCTCTCCGTCTCCGTCCGACCCCCGTCGCTTCCGTCTCCTTCGTCGATCCGGCGCTTCCAGTTGCTGATGTCCGCGCCAGCGCAGAACGCACGCCCGGCGCCGGTCACGACCACGGCGCCGACGTCGTCGTCCTCGTTCGCCTTCACGATGGCGTCCCGCATCTCGGCCATCATCTTCGGCGTCCACGCGTTCAGCTTCTCGGGCCGGTTGAGGGTGATGAGCCCAACGGCACCGCGGCGCTCGTACAGGATCTGCTCGTACGACATGGGGTCCCTCCCAGTGCGAACTCGTGGGAAGCCTACCGCAGGGACGGGCCCCTTGTCCCCTACGGGAGGAGCGCCGCGACGGCGGACCAAGCCTCCTGCTGGACCGCGGCGAGATCCCGGGATGCGTCGATGCGGACCCAGGTTCCCGGCGGAGCATCCCGCAGGAGCGCGAGGTACCCCTCCCGCACGCGCCGGTGGAAGTCGAGCCCTTCCCGGCCGGTCTGGGCAGCGCCGGTCTCGCCCGCTTTCCGGGCGAGCCCGCGCTCCGGATCGATGTCGAGGAGGACCACCAAGTCCGGCTCCGTGCGCGCAGTCGCGACGGCGTCGATGAGCCGGAGCGCCTGGACGTCGAGGCCGCGCCCGTACCCCTGGTAGGCGAGCGTGCTGGGAGAGTACCGGTCGCACACCACCCAGACGCCTTGCGCGAGCGAGGGGCGGATGACAGACGCGACGAGCTCCGCCCGCGCCGCGAAGAACAGGAACGCCTCCGCCCACGGGTCGACCTCATCTCGAAGCAGCACCCGCACACCCTCCCCCAGCGGGGTGCCTCCAGGCTCGCGGGTTTCGACGACGGAGACGCCACGCTCACGCAGCCGACGTGCGATGGCGGCCGCGACCGTGCTCTTGCCGGACCCTTCGCCGCCTTCGAGGACGATGAAGCGGCCGGGTCTCACCGCCCGTTCCCGCCGCTCGCCGGCACGGGCAGGATCCGCACCCGCCGGAACGGCTCCTTCCCCGCGCTCTGGCTCTCGAGGTTGTAGCGGCTGGCGATCTGGTGCTGGAGGCGGCGGATGTAGCTGTTCGCCGGAGGAAGCTCCACCGGCCGGCCTTCCTGCATGACCCGAGCGATGGCCTCCTCCGTCTCCCGATAGACGTCGAGGATGGGGTCTCGACGGATCGCCCGATCGCCGTCGCGGAACTGCAGCAGCGCCTGCTCGATCTGGTAGGCGGAGTTGCTTTTGATCACGTACATCGGGAGGTTGCGCTCCTCCGCCTCCCGGAGCGCCGGGGGCTTCCGCCGGTAGTAGTTCCGGAGGGTGAGGACGGCGTCCGCCTCCCGCACGTCGTCGACGAGGATCACCGGCACGCCGGT
>ERZ795042.2061-NODE-2061-length-11650-cov-3533.594739_pt1 | contig 11650 bp, 7 predicted proteins | sample MGYA00375126_ERZ795042 | MGnify/ENA primary metagenome ERZ795042 (study PRJEB30171, sample SAMN05518105) | compost metagenome | isolation source: Feedstock adapted compost from Newby Island compost facility, Milpitas, CA | place: USA:Newby Island compost...
CCACGATCAGGGGCACGATGATGGCCAGCGAGCCGGGCAACAGCATTTCCCGGATGGAGGCATTCGTAGAGATGGCCACACAGCGGTCGTATTGTGGCTTGCCCTTACCTTCCATGATGCCGGGTATTTCCCGGAACTGACGCCGCACCTCCTGTACCATGGCCATGGCGGCACGACCTACGGCGGCGATGGCCAGAGAAGAAAACAGGAAAGGAATCATGGCGCCGACAAACAGGCCTGCCAGCACCTTGGCCTGGTAAATATCGATATGCTGATCGGCCGGGTTAGGCATGGCAATCCCCACAAAAGCGGCAAACAAAGCCAGAGAGGTGAGGGCTGCCGAGGCGATGGCAAAGCCTTTTCCGGTGGCGGCCGTGGTATTTCCCACCGCATCCAGGATATCGGTACGGGCCCGCACTTCTTTAGGCAGTTCGCTCATCTCGGCGATGCCTCCTGCATTATCGGCAATGGGACCGAAGGCGTCAATAGAAAGCTGCATAGCCGTGGTGGCCATCATACCCGAGGCGGCGATAGCCACACCATAGAGCCCGGCCAGTACATATGAACCATAGATGCCGGCTGCCAGCACGATGATGGGCAGTGCGGTCGATTCCATACCCACCGATAAGCCCCCAATGATGTTGGTGGCATGGCCGGTGGATGACTGGCGCACGATGCGGAATACCGGCCGGCGCCCCATGGAAGTATAATACTCCGTGATCATGCTCATGAGTGTACCCACGATCAATCCCACCACGATGGAGCCGAATACGCCGGTGGAGGTAAATGCGTGTCCGCGCAGGGTGAGCTGGGCCGGCAGCATGTGAATGGTGATAAAATAAGAGGCGATGGCCGTGAGCACGATGGCCAGCCAGTTGCCCCGGTTCAGGGCTTTTTGCACATCACCGTTTTCTTTGATGCGCACCACATAGGTGCTGAGTACGGAAAACAGCGTGCCCACGCCGGCGATGACCATGGGCAGGAGCACGGGCGACAGCCCGCCAAAAGCATCTTGTGTATCGGGGTTTTTGCTGATTTCACCTCCTAAGACCACCGTACCGATGATGGTCGAAACGAACGAGCCGAACAGGTCGGCGCCCATGCCGGCCACGTCGCCCACGTTGTCGCCCACATTATCGGCAATGGTGGCGGGATTGCGCGGATCGTCTTCAGGAATACCGGCTTCTACCTTACCCACCAGGTCGGCACCCACATCGGCGGCTTTGGTATAAATACCGCCTCCCACACGGGCGAATAAGGCGATGCTTTCCGCCCCCAGCGAAAAACCGGTGAGTACTTCCAGGGCTTTTTGTAGATCTCCGTTCTGGGCGTCGAGCACGCCGAAGAGATGCAGCACCACAATCAACAACGCACCCAGTCCCAGCACGGCAAGTCCGGTCACACCAAGTCCCATCACCGACCCGCCGGTAAACGATACCCTTAAAGCCCGGGCCAGGCTGCTGCGAGCAGCCTCTGCCGTACGCACATTAGCTTTGGTAGCGATACGCATTCCATTGAAGCCTGCAAAAGCCGAGAGAATGGCACCTACAATGAAAGCCAGTGCGATGATCCAGCTGGAATGCGGATTCACGTATCCCATGTAGCCCAGCAGAATAGCCGCGATAATCACAAAATAGGCTAAGGTCTTGTATTCGGTTTTTAAAAACGCCATGGCGCCTTCGGCAATATGTTTGGCTATCTCGGTCATCTTTTCATTCCCGATAGGCTGACGCGAAACCCAGTTGATTTTGAACAACATAAAAATCAGTGCCAGCAAACCCATAGCAGGAATGACATATAAAAAATTAAGATGCATAAACTTTTTACATTTTTTACAGGACGGCAAAAATAGGTTTTATCCCTAAAAAATAAAATATGACAGGCGGCGATTATTTACATGTTCGCAGGATATTCCATTTGGGAATGCCCATCTGTAGCGTTTTCCAGGCCGTTTATCGGAGGAACTCTCTGTGTAGCGCAACGGATTTTGAATTGATCTTTACCTGAAATATCGCCGGTGAGGAGGGATCTGGCTACGAATAGTTTGAAAGGCTTTTCCGAGGAAAGCCGTAATATCGCCTGCCAGCAGGGCTTCTTCCGATAGTTGAGCGGCTGCGATATCGCCCGCAAGGCCATGGAGATAAACGCCGAGCAAAGCGGTCTCATGAGGCATATATCCCTGTGCCAGCAGGCCTACCAGTAGTCCTGTGAGCACATCGCCACTACCACCGGTGGCCATGCCTGGATTGCCGGTGGTATTAAAATAGCAATTGCCGTCTGGAAGGGCAATGCAGCTATGATGATCTTTCAGGATGATGATCAGTTGTCGTTCCTGCGCTTTATGGCGTAAAAGTCCCAATCGTTCCTGATCATTTGCTGTGGGGCCGAACAATCTTTCAAACTCTCGTGGATGGGGTGTAAGCAGGCTATGGGGTGGCACCTTATGCAAGAGTTGTGGATGCTGGGCAATGAGGTTTAGTGCATCAGCGTCGAGCACCATGGGACGCCGATACCAATCCAGCGTCTGTTGAAGCATGTGCAGAGACAGGCTGGAAGTACTCAATCCGGGGCCGATGCCCACGGCGCGATATCGTTCAGCATTGCCAAGGGTTTCGCTCAGGTTAGAAACAGGGTCCAGGATGGTGCATAAGGCTTCGGGATGGGTCGTTTGCAAGATAGCGTATCCTTCCGGGGGTACGCAGATGGTTGTCAATCCCGCACCTGAGCGTAAGCAGGCACCGGTAGCCAGCACTGCGGCACCCATCTTGCCTTTGCTACCGCAAATCAATACTGCATGGCCATAGCTGCCCTTGTGGGTAAAAGGCTGCCGCGGCCGATATATTTGTTTTATCGCGGTATCGTCAAGGGTATGATAGGGCGTGTCGGCAGCATCCCAGAAAGCACGATCCAGGCCAATGGGCAATACATACACCTTACCAGCGTCTTTTCCGGTCTGGGGCAACAGCAGATTAAGTTTATAATTTTCGAAGGTGAGGGTAAAATGTGCCCGAACGTGTCGAAACCCTTCTGCAGGCCCATCGGCCGGCATGCCGCTGGGCAGATCGATAGCGATGCAGGTATTGGGTAAGCTGTTGATCCATTCGATATAATCTGCAATCAGTCCGTCTGCAGGGCGATGGATGCCTGTGCCCAGTACGGCATCGATGAGCACCTCATCAACAGATGGTGTGGGTAAATCATCCTTTTGCTGGATCATCTGCACATCAATACCCGCACTTTTCAGTCTGGATAAATTCGTCGCACAATCGGGCGAATATTCACTTCTATAGGCTATGATATGGCATTTGCATGCGTAACCCCGCTGCAGAAGTAATCTGGCTATGGCGAGTCCATCCCCGCCATTGTTGCCCATACCACAAAAAATTTGAAACCGGATGCTCGTGGGGAAATGTTCACTCAACCATTCAGCACAGGCCCTTGCAGCTCTTTCCATCAAATCAATACTGGCTACAGGCTCATGAGCAATGGTATAGGCATCGGCAGCACGAATTTGTTCAGTGAGTAAAACTTTCATATCAGGCCAGGTGAAATATGCCTTTTCACATCAAAATTACACATTCAAGTCGGTGGATTATCATGGCTTAAACAGGTGCATCATCCATCATGCAGGATGGGTGATTATCTATTGGTTATGCTGTTGAGCATGGTAGCGGCTACTAATTCATCGGCCCTACCGCCAATTGGACGAAAGTAAACCAGGATTGTATATACATTTTCCGTTTCCCACCAGTTGCCTTCTGTAAGCCGGGTATCCAGTCGCGTACTGCCCGGTGTCAATAATCCATAGATATAATCGTAATATCCCTGTTTTAGCAACAGACTGCCTTCATATGCTCCATCGGCCTGATTATAGTGTAATTCATTGGAAGGATTGCATTCATAGTTGGTCAATTCTCCAAAGATATAAAGCTGTGCATGAGCAAATGGAGTAGGGGTAAGATAGGTGAAATGCACCGTAGCATAATCGCCGTCAACATCCGGATTATAACCGCTTTCCAGCATTTCGGTGGTATAACGTCCGTCAATATCCCGGCGCTGTTGATAGCGTTGATTTGCTCGACTGGCATCGGGTTTGGCATATACGATGATTTGGCGGTTGCTTTCATCGATTCGTGCTACCCGTTCTGTTTCCAGTCGAAAGCTCCGCAAATCGATCCAGCGCCATTCTTTCATTGCCGGGAACTCGCAGTCGTTTTCGGCATTATATTCAAGCACGCTACCCCTTACGAATGTGGGGCGGATATCATGAATGGCATTATCCCACCTGTAATTTTGTAAAATCCAAACTTTAATCTGGTCGAAAGGATTGCTAATGTTCAGCCCACGGGTATCAATCGTAAAATTCACTTTCTGATGCGTTTGAAAAATGCTGGGGTTCATTGGTTGCTCAATTTTACCCGTAATCTGGGCGGACTGGTTGGTTACCAGAAAACGACGGGTGAAAACCAGATGGGAGGTATCGTCATTGAGATATACTTTCAGGATATAATTACCGGCACGTGTAGGAGCGCAATTTGCATTAGGGAAAGTTAAACTATAATGCGTATAACGTTGCAGCGGAAAGGTTGAAAAACGATACTGGTTGATGCGGTTTGCGGAGAAGCCTTTGATGTACTCAAATGGGTTGAGTGCTGCCGGTTTCCAGTCGGCATTACACAACACAATCGTGTAATAATAATCTTTTACACCTCCTTCCAGATCATCGAAGCTTAAAGTCAGTGTTTGTCCACTGTTCAATGTGATGAGGGGATAGTTTAACGGCATATCGGATGGATACAGGTGCACCGTTTTGATATAGGGGACATACACATGGTCGGGAGTGACCCAGTTTATCGTAGAATCAATAGCAGTATCTGGTTTTTGAATATGAGGGAATTGCCGGCCGGCATGCACGGGCCATTTTACAGAGAGCAAAATCAGCAGTGCTATGCAAGGGAAAACGAATAGCCACTCATTCCGAAAGATGGATTTTATCGAAATATCGCGTATCAAGATGTTGGCCAATTTACAGCAAGATAAGTAATTTCATCAGCCCAACGATACATGCGCTGTTAAGCAGGCAGGTAAGAAATTTCCTATTTTGCAGGCATATTGCAGGCAATTGTGCTGATTTTGAAAAATTCTATGCTTTGGCTTTTTCCCTGACTTTGTTTATCGCCCGGCGGATAGCATTCAATCGGGAGAAAACTTTTTCCCGGTTTATCATTCGCATTGCCATCATAGCCACTACCCTGAGTGTGTCCGTGATGATTTTATCGACGGCACTGGTGAATGGCTTCCAGAAGGCGGTGAGCGAAAAGATATTCAGTTTCTGGGGGCATCTGCATGTGGAAGTATATCAACCCGATTATGCGCCCCTATCGGCACCGCCGCCGTTTTTGGAAAACGACAGTTTGTTGCGTGTGTTGCGAAATCTTCCTCAGGTGAGCACTGTGCAGGCTTATGCCACGCAGGCAGTTATTCTGAAAAGTTCGAGTGATCTGGATGGTGTAATTTTCAAAGGTGTGCGACATGATTATGATTGGGATTACCTGCGTTCCTATCTCATATCCGGACGTTTGCCTGCTTTTCCCGACAGTGGTTATGCCGATGAAATATTAATTTCAGCTGATATGGCACAAAAGCTCAACCTACAGGTGGGCAATAAAGTGGTGGTGTATTTTGTATCGGGTTCCGGACAAACTCCGCGGCCAAGGGTACTTAAAGTATCGGGTATCTATCGCACCGGCGTACAGGAATATGACCATACTTATGTGATCGGTGATCTCAGGTTGCTTGCCCGGATGAATGACTGGCAGCCCAATGAAATCGGGGGATATGAAATTTTTCTCAGGGATTATCATGACATGGATAGGCTCAATGAATTGCTTTACAAACAGATTCTTCCTCAGAACCTGATGAGCATCACCATCCGCCAGATATATCCGAACATTTTTGACTGGCTGCATCTGCAAACCACCAATGAATGGATTATCCTGGTCATCATGGTTATTGTTGCGATAATCAACATGACTACAGCCATTCTTATTCTGATTCTGGAAAGAACGCATATGGTGGGCATTTTAAAAGCCATGGGCATGCAGAATCGGCAAATCCAGATGATTTTTGTACGGCATGCGTCGTTCATATTAGGCATGGGTATTCTTCTGGGAAATATAGCTGGACTGGGACTGGCATGGCTACAGTACACCACGCATTTTTTCAGGCTGCCAGAAGATGTGTATTATATTGCTTATGCGCCTATTTCCATTCACTACTGGCAGGTGATTGCCGTTGATGTGGGAACATTGCTGGTTGGCATGATGTTGTTAAGAATTCCTGCTTTGATTATTCGGCGGATTTATCCGGTGCAGGCTTTGCGGTTTCAGTAAGGCAAAGAAAAGCGCAAAGAATACCCGTGGCAATGGCTGCATTCAACGACTCGGCCTGTCCGAGGCGGGGAATGGTGATGCAGGTGGTAGCCATCTGCAGCAGTGCCGGCGAAATGCCATGGGCTTCATTTCCGATCAACAAAAATGCCGCACGGGTTTGGTCCCTATTCCACTGGAATTGCTGAATGGGTTTACCGTTGAGGGTAGCTGCAAGAACCGGAATATCTGGATGTTGTTGAAACAGGGTTGTTAGCATTTCCTCGACGATATGCACATGAGCCAGGCTGCCCATGCTGGCCTGCACGACCTTGGGCTGAAAAACATCTGCACAATCGGGTGAACAACAGATATACCGAATACCAAACCAATCGGCAATCCGGATAATGGTACCCAGATTACCCGGATCGCGTATGGCATCGAGCGCAAGCACCAGTTCGTGCAATCGAGCTGGCAAAGCGGGGGGCACTGGCAATCGGATTAGCGCCAGCACCTGTTGCGGCGTGTGGAGTCGCGAAATCTGCGACAGCTGATCCGGATCAATAATTTCCACCGGAACATCGGGATGTAACTGCAAAATGGTGCTTCTGGCTTCTACCCATACAGGCAGTGCATAGATGCGCTCTACTACATACCAGGGACTTTCCAGAAAACTACATACCGTTTTATCGCCTTCGGCCACGAAACAGCCGTATCTTTCCCTGTGCTTTTTTAAATGGAGTAACCGAATCTCTTTAATTTGCGCTTTGGAAATCAAGAGGTATTGTTTTTGTGATGCGTAAAATTAAACAGTTAACGGGATGCATGCACATGCATCAGCGCATGTCATGCTTATTCCAAACAGAAATTATTTAGCACACATTTGCAGGCATGAAAGGTAAAATATTTTTCGCTTGTTCTTATGCAAAATGGTTAAGCCTGTGGTGTGTGTGTACCAGTATCATCACCTCGTGTTCCAACACAAAATATCTTGCGCAGCATCAAGCCTTGCTGGTCAGCAATACCGTCAAATTAAAAGGGGAATATCTCACCAAAACAGAAAAAGAAAATATTCGGAATGATTTGAATTCCTCTTCCATCTTGCTGCAGACACCCAACTACAAGACATTAGGCATTGCACGGATCGGATTGTGGTTGTATAATCATTACGACTCTACCCGGGAGAGCAGTCGACTGTTTGGTTGGTTGATTAACAAAAACTGGTTGAAACCGCCGGTGATTTATGATTCCAATCTGGCACGCAAATCAGCCCAAAACATGAAAGATTATCTCATCAACCAGGGATATTTCAGGGCTTCAGCAGCGTATGAAACACATATCAAGCATCAAAAAGCAAGTGTAACCTATCGGGTGAATACCGGAAAGAATTTTTTAATCAATCAGATCAGTTATGATATTCAAGACAGCCTGGTTCGTAGCATCGTGGTGGCCGATACACCACAGTCGTTATTACACAAAGGCATCCCATACAAAACCGACTTGCTGGTGAATGAGCGAGAACGTATTACACGACTTTTGAATGATCATGGTTATTATCATTTTAGCACGGATGATATTTTATTTGTAGTGGACACGATAAACACGGCGTTGTTAAGCACCACTACCAATCCGTTTGAAAGCATATTGAACGTATTTTCAGCTGTGAAAAGCCGTGAAAAGCCCACGTTGAATATACAGGTGGTCATCCGGCAACCCGAGGATTCCACCGATTATCGGAGATATATGATCCGGCAAATTCACATATTTCCGGATCTCCCGTTGAATGTTACGGGAATTGACACCACACAGTTTTATCGCATGCCTTATCGGTATTTTACCATTTACACGAGGCGTAATCTATTTAGGCCGAATGTATTTTATCGTGCTTTGTATTTTCATCCGGGAGAATGGTATTCACGAACGGCTTATGAACAAACCGTTTCTCAGCTCAACAGCCTGAATCAGTGGAAATTTGTAAATGTGCGCTTCAGGGAGGTACCCGATTCGCTTATGCAAGCCAATAGGGATACCGGCTGGCTTGATGCAAACCTGTATTTAATTCCTGAAAAAAGGCAGGAGGTGGGCGTTTCGCTGGAGGGCACTACCGGATCGGATTATGAGTTAGGGTCTTCCATCGGGCTCAGTTACATGAATCGCAACGTGAATCGAGCGGCCAATATCTTAACGGTTTCCTTGAAAGGTGGCATTGAACTGGATTCCACACTGAATATCTATGCGCAGGAAATGAGCGGGCAAATCAACCTGAATTTTCCAAGATTCATTGTACCGTTCGGACTCAGGCGTGTGAGTCGTTTTGCCAATGCCAAAACCAATTTAAACCTGGGTTTTGATTACATGAATCGTATCGATTTTTACAAGTTTCAGAATTATTATGCCTCATTCGGATATACCTGGAATGAAACCGCTACGAAGTCGTGGATTGTAAAGCCTTTTGTACTGGCTTACAATAAATACTCCAATTTCAGTCCTGCATTTCAGCAGGAACTCGATTCCAATCAGTTTCTGCGCAACAGCTTTCAGTCGGTCTTTCTGGAAGGTGAGAACATTTCATTTATTTACAACAATCAGCTTTCAGCCAATCAGCGCAAGTTCAATTACCTGCGGCTGGATCTGGATGAATCTGGTCTATTGCTGGAAGCGGTCGATGGCCTGTTGAAGTCGGCGAGTGGAGGCGCTACGGATTTCACCCGGCTTACCACGTTGAATTATTCGCAGTATGTGAAGCTTACCGCGGAATACAAGCACTATTACAACTGGCCGCATGCCGCCCTGGTGAGCCGCATCATGGCAGGGGTGGCGGTACCTTATGGCGGCTCGCAGGCCGTGCCTTATATCAAACAGTTTTTTGCAGGCGGTCCAAACAGCATGCGTGCCTGGCATTTGCGCACGCTCGGCCCCGGATCGTATAAATACAGTGCTTCTAACCTGGTATTTGTCGATCAAACGGGCGAAATGAAAATAGAGGGCAATCTGGAATATCGATTTGATATCCTTCAGCTATTTGGAGGCGTTACTTTCCTGAAAGGAGCCCTGTTTACCGATGTGGGCAACATCTGGAACCTGCGTTCGGATCCGGCCAAGCCCGGTGCCGTTTTCCGGCTTAATCATCTTTATCAGCAACTGGCCGTTGGCAGCGGCTTTGGGCTTCGGCTCGATTTTAATTATTTCCTGTTAAGGCTCGATATGGCAGCGCCATTAAAGGATCCTGCGGTATCGGCGCATGATGGCTGGTTTCCCAATGGTTTTCGCCCCTTTAACCTGAAATGGCTGGGGAAGAATCTCGTATTCAGCTTTGCTGTTGGTTATCCGTTCTGATGGGGATGGTCGATGCTGGAATGCTGGCCTGTAAGGTCGTGTAACGTAAAAGAAAATGGCAATAAAAGCTGTGCAGCAGGCACAACAATGATTTCGCCGGTACTTCCACCGAGGATGATGCGTATGGGCTGTTGCTGCAGGAGTTCATATTCCACCAGGGTTTGCCGGCAAATACCACAAGGGCTGATGGGATGATCGGCATTTCCCTGAGCGGGCAGATAACTGATGGCTATTGCCCGGATGGCAACGCCAGGGAATTGAGACGTCACGGCTGATAGGGCCACCCGCTCCGCGCATAGGCCGGCAGGAAACGAAGCATTCTCCTGGTTGGCGCCGACGATGATATGTCCGTTTTCAAGACGAATGGCAGCACCCACCCGAAATTGTGAGTACGGTGCGTAGGCTCTACCCGTCGCTTCGCGTGCTTTCTGCAACAGCGCAAATTCATCTGGCGGCAGTTCGGCATCCCCCGCAAAACGTTCGTAATCCAATTGAAGATGAAGCAAGGCCATAGGCGACCCGTTTAATGAATTCCTTTGAATAATCTCCGCCAGCGGATGCCATGACTATCGTAACTAAACCAGATAAACCAGGCCTTACCCACAATATGATCTTCCGGTACAAAGCCCCAGTAGCGCGAATCCAGAGAATTATCGCGGTTATCGCCCATCATCCAGTAATAGTTCATTTTAAAAGTATAATGATCGGCAGGCTTACCGTCGATGAATATTTTGCCATCATTTACCTGCAGCTGGTGGTGTTCATAAGTTGTGATCAGGCGTTTGTAAAGCGCTAAATTGCTGGTGTCGAGCTTCACGGTTGCGCCTTTTTTAGGGATATAGATAGGCCCGTAATTGTCGCGCGACCATTTAAAATGGGTGGTATCAAACGGAAATGCATCCGGATCTACCGTAGTATCGATCTGGGGACGAATGGAAATTACGTTGGAAAAAGCCTTTAATGCATTGGCCTCGTCTTTCGTCAAATCAAAATAATAAATCAAGCGATTACCAGCCTGTTGAATATCAAGCGGCATATCGATGCCCAGGTCATTTAAACGATTTGTGTTGAATGGTGTGGAGTTGGTAATTACCTGATAAAATTTTTCCATCTCAGGCGGATCGGGCTGGAGTTGACCGTTCACATATACTTTGCCCTGAATCAGCTGCAGGGTATCACCCGAAATAGCCACACAGCGCTTAATATAATTTTCCATTCGATCTACCGGACGGGTGACAATAGTGAAATTGGGATTATTCCATACATTGGCGCGGCCATAGTGCCTTACCAGCCGGTAATAGCTATCGGTTTCCTGTGTTTGCAACACCACGGTATCTCCTTCTGGATAATTGAATACCACCACATCATTGCGTTTGACGTGGGTGAATCCGGGGAGGCGATGATAGCCAAAATGCGGCCAGTCGGAATAACTTTTAAAATGAAAGATGGGAAAGGTATTCAGGGTAAAGGGAATGGCCAGTGGTGTCATGGGCAGGCGTGGGCCGTAACTAATTTTATTCACAAACAAAAAATCATTCACCAGCAGGGTTTTTTCCATGGAAGGCGTGGGAATGGTATAGGCCTCAAAGAAAAATGTACGGATAATTGTAGCTGCGATGATGGCGAAAATCAAGGCTTCTATCCATTCTCGAAGCGCACTTTTCTTCTTTCTTACCCGTTTACCCGAATCGCTGGAACGGGAACTGGCTGTTGTTGTTTTCATTTAAGCGCTATTGAATTTACAAAAATACCATTCCTTGATTCTTTCAAAAAACGATTCTGCAAAAGTTTTCTTAAACCCATTGGGGTGCTAAGTTTGCAGGGATGATAAGATATTCAAAAATATGTAATTTTGAAGATCGTAACATATACCATAGCATCATGAATGCAGAACTCAGACTGATGCAGCGCCTTAAAGATTTTCTGGAATGGCAGGCTTTTGGTGT
>ERZ795042.2064-NODE-2064-length-11621-cov-6.851461_pt1 | contig 11621 bp, 7 predicted proteins | sample MGYA00375126_ERZ795042 | MGnify/ENA primary metagenome ERZ795042 (study PRJEB30171, sample SAMN05518105) | compost metagenome | isolation source: Feedstock adapted compost from Newby Island compost facility, Milpitas, CA | place: USA:Newby Island compost facility...
ATCACGACACGGGTCGATCGCTTCTTGTGATCAACTTGGAGTAACCGCCAGCCCTCCGAACCGGCGCACCCGTCGGGCATAATCGCGGATGGCCTGTCGCAGGAGGTTTTCATCAAAATCCGGCCAGCAGACGTCGGTCACCCAAAGCTCGGCGTAACTGATTTGCCAAAGTAAAAAGTTACTGACCCGCAGTTCACCGGCTGTTCGAATCAGCAGATCAGGATCGGGCATCCCTGCCGTGTAAAGATGGGCGGAGAAAGTTGCTTCGTCGATGTCTTTCGGACTGAGCTGTCCTTCGGCCACCTTGGTGGCAATGGCGCGGACTGCATCGAGAATCTCGGCCCGTGCCCCATAGTTGACTGCTAAACACAGACACAGCCCGGTTTGATCAGCGGTCATTTCGATCGTTTTGTCGATTTCCCGCTGTACCTGAGGAGGAATGCCTTCCCGTTTTCCGATAACCACCACACGGACGTTGTTCTCCAGAAAGGTCTGACGTTCCTCAACGATGTATTGCTCCAACAGTCGCAGGAGAAATTCGAGTTCGCCCTTGGGCCTTTTCCAGTTCTCGCTGGAAAGGCAATAAAGCGTGAGATATTCAATCCCCAGCCGCACGCACTCTTCCACAGTGCGTCTCACAGCCGCTACACCATGGCGGTGCCCTTCAATCCGCGGGAGACCACGGCGCTGAGCCCAGCGCCCGTTCCCGTCCATGATCGCCGCTATGTGACGGGGCCGCTTCTCGGGAGGGACTTCAAAGTGCGAATCACTTTTGGCTGGCGACGATTTCATGGAGCACCCACCTCTCTCAGAAAACCCAATCTCTTATCAGCTTGCACACGTTAATAACGGCTCAGGGCGACAACAGTGCGAAAATCTTTCTAAACCAGATTTTTTTCTTTGTCCACTTACTCTGCCGAACGGGCGATTCAAACTTCTGGTGGCCTGTTCGCCCGAACGACCGTTACTGGCAGAAGATCGTTTCCTCGCGATCCGGTCCCACTGAAATAATGTCGACCGGTCTTCCCACCAGTTCGGCAATCCGCTCCACATATGCCCGGGCGGGTTTCGGAAGGTCCTGCAACCGCCGGATGTCACGAAGTTCCTGTTCCCAGCCGGGAAGTGTTTCGTAGATTGGGCGCACGCGACGCAACTGTTCGGTGTGACTGGGAAACCGATCGATCCTTTCACCATCTAGTTCGTAGGCGACACAGATCTTGACTTCGGGAAGTGTGCTTAACACATCCAAAAGCATGATGGCCAGGCTGTCGACGCCACTCAGTCTCGCGGTGTAACGAACCGCCACTGCATCGAACCACCCGCAGCGCCGCGGTCGCCGGGTCACCGTGCCGTATTCATGACCGCGATCGCGGATGAGTTGGCCGACTTCGTTGCTCTGCTCGGTAGGGAAGGGCCCGCCGCCCACCCGCGTCGTGTAAGCCTTGATAACCCCAACAACTTTGGTCACGTACTTGGCAGGCAGGCCGGAACCAGCGGAAATCCCCACACCCGAACTATTGCTACTCGTCACATAGGGGAAGGTGCCATGGTCGATATCGAGCAGCGCTCCCTGCGCACCTTCCAGAAGGATCTTTTTCCCGCTTTCAGCCGCGTCGAGCAGAAATGCGGTTGTGTCCGTCACATGAGGACGAAGTTTTTCGGCGTATGCCGAGTATTCCCGATAGACAGCTTCCCCATCAAGGGCGGGCGAGTCCGGCGCCAAGCCGAGAGGAATGAGCGCTTTGGCCTTGGAAGCTGCGATGGCCAGGAGCCGTTCTTTCAAGCCGGGCTCGAAAAAATCTGCTACTCGCACGGCGAGGGAGCGGCCGACTTTGTCCCGATAGCACGGCCCAATCCCCCGCAAGGTTGTGCCGATCGCCTCACCCCCGGGACATTCGTTGAGGATCCGGTCCTCCTCAATATGCCAAGGGAGAATGACGTGTGCTCGGTCGCTGAGCATCAGGTTTTCGCCAATCATGACGCCCTGAGCCCGCAAAGTGGTGATTTCTTCACAGAGCGTTTTGAAATTGACAACCACACCGGTGGCAATCACGCAGGTGACGTGGGGGCGGAAAATCCCACTTGGCACAAGCGAAAGTTTAAACGTTTTTCCACCCGTCACGACCGTGTGGCCAGCGTTCGCTCCCCCCTGGTAGCGGACAACGATATCGTGCTCTTCGGTGAGAAGATCGACGATCTTCCCTTTGGCCTCATCCCCCCACTGAAGTCCAATGACGGCAGTAGCGGTCACGGTTATGATGTCCTTTTTTCCTCAGAACACAACATTCCAATGATGGGTCCCAGATTTCCTTGGCGCAACCGGTCCCCGGCGGCTTGTCTTTCAGCCGTCGCACAAAACCCAAATCATGGAGTCTAACCCCGAGGCAAAGCCTTCGTCAAGCACATGCGATACCGGAGTCATCCCGACTGTTTTGTTCCATCGCCGGGCACGACAAGCGTCCCGCTCCGAAACATCCCTCGGAGGGCCCCGCTTGTCGGATCCCTTGTTCGACGTACGACCATCCCTTCCCTTTCGCCGGGCACTGAAGTCCCGCGCGGAAAGCGGGGCTAAAGCCCCGGACACGACAGGCGTGCCCCTCCGGGTTCGGCGGACCCCGTGGAAAGCGTCCCCCGGCTGCGATACCGCCCAAACACTCTCGTCGCAGGCATTTCCAAACATTCCATCTTAACACATTCTTAACAATTCCTTAACAAATGCCTAACAGAGCGTCTTTAAAATCAAGGCAACCGTGGCCACGATAGAAAGACCCAAAAGGGGCGGCACGATTCCGAGCTCCCCGAAAGAGATTTTTCGGACAAAAGTGCGGTCTAACGATGTGCCGTGTGTTACGCTCCGCGAAAATGAGAGGAAACCAATGATGACGATGAGAAGATCATTTGCAGCTCACTGGCTTGCCGGGTTGTCGCTGGCCCTGTGCGGCATCTGGATGTTGCCTGCGGCTTGTTTCGCGCAGGTACAGGTCGATCCTAAACTCCCGGATTACAAACCTGTGCAGGGCGTTTCGGGAAATCTGAAAAGTGTCGGTTCTGACACAATGAACAATCTCATGACCCTCTGGGCTGAAGGGTTTCGACGCTACTATCCCAATGTGCAGATTGAGATCGAAGGGAAAGGTTCGTCCACGGCACCTCCCGCTCTCATCGCGGTGACAGCGCAATTCGGGCCAATGAGTCGGCCAATGAAGGGCGCAGAAATCGACCAGTTTGAGGCCAAGTTCGGCTACAAGCCGACTGCCTTGCCCGCGGCAATCGACCTCCTGGCCGTGTATGTGAATAAGGACAGTCCCATCAAAGGGTTGACGCTTCAACAGGTGGATGCCATTTTTTCAAAGACGCGGCGTGGCGGTTATCCCACGGATATCCGAACCTGGGGTCAGCTAGGACTGACCGGAGAGTGGGCCTCCCACCCGATCAGTCTTTACGGCCGAAACTCGGCATCGGGGACCTACGGCTTCTTTAAAGAACATGCCTTATTTGGGGGCGACTTCAAGGATGAGGTCAAAGAACAGCCCGGCAGTTCCTCCGTCGTGCAGGGCGTTGCCAGTGACCGCTACGCCATCGGTTACAGTGGAATTGGATATAAGACCGCAGACGTGAGAGCGATCCCGCTCGCTGCCAAGCCGGGCCAATCGTTCGTCCCAGCCGAACTTGAGCACGCCTACACGGGGGATTATCCTCTCGCCCGGTTTCTGTATGTGTACGTGAATTACAAGCCGGGAACACAGTTAGACCCACTGCGGGCCGAGTTCATCAAATACATTTTTAGTAAGCAGGGGCAAAGCGACGTGATCCGTGACGGGTACTACCCTGTCCCGGCAGTCTTTGCCCGAAAAGCTCTCCAGGCCGTGGGGCTGCCTGTTGACTTCTGAAGGCCTACGCTGGTGTCTGGTGAATGAATCTTTGACAACAGTGAGCGCGCTACTGACTACATCCGCAGCTTGGTTCGTAGTATCCCGGAAAGACCAGGGCAGGGGCGCCAGTAGGGGGCCCCTGCCTTCTCATGGAGGTTCGCGTCAATTTTAAAAGAATAGGCTATACGCTGGGGAATGAGCGCCCATGGGCAGTTTGGGTGGAGGCGGTTCCTCTAGCGAAATTGGCTGAAATGCCTGACAGCTGACACCAGCAAGCCGTGCTATGAAACCTCACTTGAGCGGCATCCTTTTGGTTAGCGTTAACAAGCATGGTGGATAGTTCATCACGGCGAAGAACACACGTCGTCCACTGGATCGATCGAACCGCTGGCTGGATCATCACCCTCGGAGGCGTCAGCACGATCGTCGCCGTCCTGGGGGTTTTTGTGTTTCTGGTGTGGAGTGTGCTTCCGCTGTTCTGGCCGGCGTCTTTAACCCCTCAGGCGCTTGTGCCCCTTGCGATGGAAATGTCAGGTGCCGCCTCAATGGTTGCGGAGGCACCCGGCGCGCGTCCGACTTCTGAAGCCCTGCAACAAGGGCTGCAAACTGGACAGACCAATCGTCAATTGTCTGATGACGTTCTCTCTTCGAACGCTGGGGAGTTTGGCTTAGATGAGTCCGTTTCCATACTCTGGGGCGTCTCGCCTACGGGCATTCTTTCTATTTGGGAACTCCAGCACGGACAGTTGGTCTGGCAAACTCCGCTAACCGAATCGGAAAACATTGCTTGCGCCACGGTAAACGCTCGACGACATTCGTTTGTATTGGGAACACAGGATGGTAAACTGTTGCCAGGAAGTTTCTCGATCCATTTGAACACCGTTCCTGAGAAAGAAGTACCGGATCAAGTAAGATCCCACTCGGCTGGGGCCGCCGAAAAGATCGTACTCATCGAGGGCGATACCGCCTGGTGGCCCACCGGACATGGGATGTGGCAAAGCCTGCGTGTCTCGGTCTCGCGGGAAGATCCGGTTGCCCTCGGTGACCGAGCCGTCTTGCTGGTGGACTCCTCTTTTCGCGGTGACACCCGACTGGTAGCGGCTCTCACTGACGACGGAGTCCTCCACGTGGGGACTTCGGAAAAGAAGCTCAACTTTTTGACCGGCGAGGAGACGGTGACATTTTCCGGGGGTTCGCTGGAATTGCAAACGGAGCTCGGGGGCAGTTTTCCCAGTTATCTTTGCATGTCGGGGGTCGGCGATTCGCTCTACCTTCTATGGAAAGATGGACGACTGCTCCGCATTGACTGCCGTGTGGTGGACTCCCTGCAGGTCGCGGAAAAACTCCGAGTCACCCAGGGAAACGATACGGTCACCGCATTCGGTCAGCTCATCGGAAAGAACACCCTCCTCATTGGAACCCGCGAGGGCAGTGTCTCGGCCTGGTTCCCCATCAAGCCAGACAATGCCAACACCCCGGATGGTGTTCAGCTCGTGCGGGGGCATGTTTTTCGCAAGGGCCCGGCCGCAGCCGTGTGTTTCGGTCCGTCGCAGCGGAGCCGCCTGTTCGCCGTCGCGTACTCCGATGGAACAGTAAGGGTATTTCAAGCCACAAGCGAGCAACTCGTCGTCGAAGACAGATTCGTTCCAAAGGGAACCGGTCCGACGCTTCAAGCCTCGCGGCAACGTGCTGACTCAAGGGATGCTGCGAACCCCCGGAAGATACACGCTCTTGCTGTGGCAATCGGTCCCAAGGAAGACGCCCTCGTCGCCGTTGGAAAACACGAGGCCCGCCTTTGGCGACTAGCCGCTCCTCACGCCGGTATCACGCTCCGTTCGGTGTTCGGACGGGTTTGGTATGAAGGTTATCCAAAACCGGATTTTGTCTGGCAATCATCGAGCGGTACCGACGATTTTGAGCCCAAGTACAGCCTCACTCCGCTCATTTTCGGAACGGTGAAAGCCACTGTTTTCGCCCTCCTTTTTGCCGTACCACTGGCTCTTCTGGCCGCCGTTTATACCAGCGAGGTACTTCACAAAAGTGTGCGGGCGTATATCAAGCCCAGCCTGGAGCTGATGGCGGGACTGCCGAGCGTGGTGCTGGGTTTTCTGGCGGCACTTGTGTTTGCTCCCTGGGTGGAAACACGCCTTCCTCAGGTCCTGGCTGTGTTTTACACGGTGCCCTTTGCGCTGCTGCTGGGCGGCCACCTCATTCGTCTTCTGCCCAGGTCCTGGCAGTTCGTTGTGTCGCGGTATCGGTTCTGGACGATCCTGGTGGCCTGCGCGGTGGGCGTTGCTCTGGCCAACTATGCGGGTCCACTGGCCGAGAAGGCCTTCTTTCACGGAGATATCAAGGCATGGTTGAACGGGAGGGTAGGAACCGGGACTCCCGGCTGGGCTTTTGCGTTGTTGCCCCTCGTGGGCATGCTCGTCGCGGCAGGTCTGATCCTTTGGATCGAACCAGCGATTGAAAGACTTCTGCCGCTTGCTTCCCATCGACTTTGGGCATGGACCAAGCTCGGTCTGTTTCTCGTCGGGATCGTGGCGGCGTTCCTTGCGAGTTTCCTTCTGGGGTGGCTGCTGACGCATGTCCTGGGGATCGATCCACGCGGATTGTTCCTTGGTACGTACGTGCAGCGGAATGCCTTCATCGTCGGTTTTGTGATGGGTTTTGCCATCATTCCCATCATCTACACGATCGCCGACGACGCCCTAACGGCCGTACCGGATCACCTCCGTGCGGCGTCTTTGGGAGCGGGTGCAACGCCCTGGCAGACTGCTATCCGCGTGGTCATTCCCACTGCCATGAGCGGGCTTTTCTCGGCCCTGATGATCGGACTGGGGCGTGCTGCCGGGGAGACGATGATCGTCCTCATGGCCGCCGGAAACACGCCCATCATGGACTGGAACATATTCAGCGGCTTCCGAACGTTGTCGGCCAACATCGCGGTGGAATTGCCCGAGGCGGTCCAGTACAGCACGCACTATCGTATGCTGTTCCTGGCCGGACTTTGCCTTTTTGTCATCACATTCATCGTCAATACGGTTGCGGAGCTGGTGCGTCTCCGGTTCCGCAAGAAGGCATTTCAGTTGTGATATCAATTCCAAGACTTCCGCAAACGAAAACGGCCTAACGGTTCAAGTCGATGACACAGGTTTTAAGCCCGAGAAAAACACAGATTTCTCGTGAGCCGCCGGATTTCCGGGACAGCCCGGCGCGATTGCTTTCGGCCTATGCGGAGCCCTCCCTGTGGCTGACCGGTGGCGCGCTGGTCATCGCGCTCGCCATGATGTTCGGTCTGCTGGCCCTCATTCTGGTCGAGGGAACGCGGACTTTCTGGCCGCTTCGTGTCGTCCGGTGGGAACTGCCGGAGCGCGTGGTGATGGGTGAAATCACCCGGAGTGAATGGTTTCGCCCGGACTCCCAATCCATTCAGAACATGCCACCGGAGCTGCGGAAAGCCTTCCAGGAGTCGCTGGAGAAGCACAATGGCTGGGTCCTCCGGTATCTGGTAAGAACAGGTAACTACGAACTCACCAACGAACACTTCCGGTGGGTATCCGATCCTGAGATTCGCTTGGGGAAGACGACCTGGCCGGAGTGGGCTCTTGTTTTAGAGCGTGTGGCGTGGGGACGGTTTTATGGACTTCCCGTGGCTTTCCTGATCGATGGCAAGCCCCAGGCCACGACGGCCCCCGAGATATGGGACACCTTTCTCCGCTGGCATCCGGAGGTTCGACGCCGGTTCCGAACCATCAGGCGGTTGGAAACGCGCGTTCTGGGCGACATCAATCACGATCTGGAGACCGCCCGTCTGCGACTGCGCTCCGTAGAAATGCAAGAGGGCAAACAGTCTCCACGTTACCGCCGGTTGGAAGAGGAGGTCGCCCAAGCAGAAAAGGAACTCCACGCACGTTACGAATCGGTGCGGCAGGAGATCGAGCAATTGCGAGCCGAGAATGCTCGCTACACCCTTCGCCTGAAAACCGCCGATGGCCAGGAGAAAGACATCGCACTGGCGGACATCGTTCGTGCCTATCCGGCCAACCAACTTGATCTGGCTGGGCGATGCCGGGTTTATCTCAGCCGTGTCTGGGAGTTCTTAACGGACGAACCGAGAGAGGCCAACACGGAAGGCGGCATTTTTCCGGCAATTTTCGGGACAGCATTTCTTACCCTTTTAATGACCATGGCTGTCGTTCCCCTGGGTGTACTGGCCGCACTTTATTTGCGGGAGTACGCCAAAGGGGGCGTGCTCGTCAGTGGTTTGCGGATTGCCATCAACAATTTGGCCGGGGTGCCCAGCATCGTTTTTGGCGTCTTCGGTCTCGGATTTTTCTGCTACCTGGTGGGCGGATCGATCGATAGCGTTTTCTTTCGGGCCCGGCTTCCTAACCCGACGTTCGGGACCGGTGGAATCCTCTGGGCCTCCCTGACGCTTGCCCTGCTCACGTTACCGGTGGTCATCGTGGCCACCGAAGAGGCGTTGGCTGCCGTTCCGCGATCGGTTCGCGAAGGTTCCTACGCCTGTGGTGCCACTCGCTGGCAGACGCTTCGTCGCGTGGTTTTACCCCAGGCGTTTCCTGGGATCCTCACCGGCACGATTCTGGCAATGGCTCGCGGTGCTGGGGAAGTTGCCCCACTCATGCTGACCGGCGCCGTCAAACTGGCTCCGGAGTTACCCATTGATCATCGCTTCCCGTACGTTCATCTCCAGCGGAGTTTCATGCATCTGGGTTTCCACATTTACGACCTCGGTTTTCAAAGCCCCAACAGCGAAGCCGCCAAACCAATGGTATTTTCCACAACGCTGGTGCTGATTCTGCTTATTCTGGCGCTCAACCTTTGGGCCTTCGCGCTGCGTGCCCGACTACGCCGGGCCTCTCATGTCTTGCATATATGACGAGAGATGGCTTTACTAAAATGAGTTACCTGCGAGCCTTTGTTGCGATGAATCTCGACCGCAAGTGTGGCGTGTTGCGAAAGAAAAAAGAGTCGAAACAGTCCCAATCGACTACTGATTCGTTCATTGAGCGCATGTCTTCCATGGACCCCCATTCCGCGTCCTCGTCCGCTGAGACTACCTCAACACCGGGAAGTCCGCCTGGAAAAGTCCGGCAGAGCAGTGCCCAAACAAATGGGAGCCGTGACGGAAGCCCCCTCTCTTTTGAGGAGTCGCTCCTCCACGGTGCTTCTCGCTTGGCAGCAATCGCCCGAGGCGAACCGTTTGAAAGCGAAATCCATCCGCAGGTTCTGGCAGAACCCGCGGTTCTTGAAATAGAGCACTTCAGCCTTTGGTACGGGAAAAAACAGACGCTTTTCGACATTTGCATGAACATTCCGAGAGGAAAAGTGACCGCCATTATCGGCCCGAGTGGGTGCGGCAAATCCACCCTGATCCGCTGCGTCAATCGCATGAATGATCTGATTGATGATGTGCGCACGGAAGGTGATATCCGGCTGGACGGCGTGTCGGTGTTCGACCCCGCGGTGGACGTGACCCAAATTCGCAAGCGGGCAGGGATGGTCTTCCAGAAGCCCAATCCTTTTCCCATGAGCATTTTTGAAAACGTGGTTTATCCGTTGCGGATTCAGGGAATCCGAAATCGGCAGTATCTTCAGGAACAGTGCGAGCGGTGTCTCCGGGCGGCTGCACTCTGGGACGAAGTCAAGGACCATCTCAATCAAAATGCTCTTCAGCTTTCCGGCGGACAGCAGCAACGTTTGTGCATCGCCCGAGCACTGGCAGGCAGCCCGGAAGTGCTGCTACTTGATGAGCCCTGTTCGGCCCTTGATCCTATTGCGACGAATAAGATCGAAGATCTCATCCGAGAACTCGCTGGGGAATATACCGTCGTCATCGTGACCCACAATATGCAGCAGGCTGCCCGAGTGAGTGATTACACGGCTCTGCTCTATTTGGGTCGTCTGATCGAATACGGCCCGACTCCCAATATTTTCAGCGCCCCACGGTTGCCGGAAACGGAAGCCTATGTGACAGGACGCTTTGGATAAGGTTCGTCCCCATCGGAAGGAAATCCTTCAGAAGGGCACGCTCGTCGTGCCTGCCGAAATCCAAAGGGTGGTTTAAGGTTGGAAAGCGGACCTGACAAGCAGCTCCATCCAAAAGCGAACCTGAGAGGCAGGTCCCTCCGGGGATGGAATCTCGCTCCCCGGCGAACTCCTGTGAAGGTTTGCCTTGCTGTCGCCAGAGAAAAACCAGGAATGAGTCAACCAGACGCCAAATTGGCAAAACCGCCGTGCCGGTCTACAATCGAAAAAGGCGGTTCTTGCGCGAAACACTGACCAGTAGGCAGATAAAAAAAGGAGCAAGCGTGATGGGCTTGTGGCTGGCGATTTTGAACCTAGGAGAAGCCTTGCTCATCGCTGAGGAAGCGAGCGGGGGAGGCAGCCCGGCGTGGGCACCGGGATATCTTGTGGTCATCCTGGCCACGCTCTTTGTCATGATGATCGCTCTGGCCCCCAGCCGCAGGTCAGATAAAGTCAAGGGAATTGAGTTTAAGGGCACGTCCTGGGGTAAAGTCGTCACTTCAGAGACAGAAAAGAAGAAAGGGCCGGAAGGGCCTCCCCCCGGCGTCTTTGCTCCTGCTCAGATGGCGAAAAAGCGCGGGTGAGCTCGTCGGGGCTCCTCGCCGTCCCTGCCGAACGGGCCCTCGCGCCCGTGCCCCGGTGGTTGCCGTTTGAATTCATCGTGAATTGGGCTCCGCACCTGCGGTCTACCGACCTGTGTCGGATAGTTGGCCACACACTGCGGGAGTGGGGTTAGAGGCATCCGGCCGCCGTGGGAAGAGATCTCGAGTTGGCCGTTACCGGCGTTCTACGTGTGTTTCCGTCGTCGGTTGAGATGTTCTTTCCAGAAATTTGGGCGGCCCAATCCGGAAAGTATGCGATTGTGCCCCCAGAAACTCAGCGATCGCCCCAACCACTGTCTGCTGTTCTTCTTCGGTGAGATACGGGAAAATGGGAAGCGCCAGCACCTCTCGGCTGGCCAGAAACGTCTCAGGCAAGTCGGTGGGAGCGTAACCCAGGAATTGAAAGCACTCCTGTTCGTGCAGGCCAAGCGGATAATAGATTTCCGTACCTATTCCTCGTTCCTGGAGATACCGGCGAAGGGCGTCCCGCCGTCCGTTGCGTATCCGAATGACGTACTGATTCCACACGTGGCGGCCTTCTACGGTCATTTCCGGCAAAACAATGTGCCGTTCCAAACCGGCTTCCCGAAAGAGGGAGGTGTAGCGTTGTGCGATTTCCTGGCGACGGGCCACCCACTCTTCCAAATGACGGAACTTGACCGCCAGGACCGCCGCCTGAAACGCGTCCATCCGGCTGTTGATACCGATCATGCGATGATAATACCGGGGATGCATTCCATGAACACGGAGAATGCGAAGTTGGTCGTTGAGCTGGCTGTCGTTGGTGGTCAACATTCCCCCGTCTCCCATCCCGCCCAAATTCTTGGTGGGATAGAAGCTGAGACAGCCCATCCGGCCCAGCGAACCGACGCGTTTTCCGCTATACTCCGCACCAATCGATTGGGCAGCATCCTCCACGACGGTCACGCCGAAGCGTTCCGCCAGCTCCAGAATTGGGCTCATGTCCGCGGCCTGACCAAAGAGATGAACAGGAATAATGGCTTTGGTGTTTTTCCTGATCAGCCGCGCAACGTGGTCGGGCGATATGTTGTACGATCGCGGATCAATGTCAGCGAAGACCGGTTTGGCCCCAAGC
>ERZ795042.2070-NODE-2070-length-11592-cov-5.070642_pt1 | contig 11592 bp, 10 predicted proteins | sample MGYA00375126_ERZ795042 | MGnify/ENA primary metagenome ERZ795042 (study PRJEB30171, sample SAMN05518105) | compost metagenome | isolation source: Feedstock adapted compost from Newby Island compost facility, Milpitas, CA | place: USA:Newby Island compost...
ACGATCCACTTCAAGACCGCTGCCAGTCCCCACCGTTCCCGACGCCAAAATATCGCCAGGAAGAAGTGTTTCACTTTGCGAAACGTATTCAATGACTTGTTCAAAGGTCCGGGACATGCCGTTCGAATTTCCATACCCGCGGACTTCTCCATTCACCCGGACTTCCATCTTCAAATTATAGACATTGTCGATTTCATCGGGCGTCACTATATACGGGCCAATGGCCGTGCAAAAATCTTTCCCTTTTGTCGGACCCAAACCGCCTTCCATTTCTTCCGTCTGCTTATCTCTTGCGCTGAAATCGTTAAAAATGGTGTAACCGGCGATATAGTTGCGCGCCTCATTCGCTGCGATATCCCGGCCCCTTTTCCCGATAATGCACGCAAACTCCAGCTCATAGTCCATCATTTTCGAATATGGCGGCCATACGCAAGTGTCATCCGGACCGATAATCGATGCGACGCTTCCCTTGTAATAGATGGGGATTTTCTTAATAACAGGAGGAAGTTGTACCTCCTCTGCTTGCTCGCCTCTTAACTTATATTTTATTTTCAAGGCGTTTTTGTAGTGTTCTTCGAATAAAATGAAATCTCGAATCGACCGGGGTCTCGGTATGGGCGGGTGCAATTTCACTTCATCGGACAAATAGCTGATCTTTTCCTGTTTTACAATATCAACGCTGACATTTTGCGCAAAGGCGACAGCTTGTCGGGCCGCTTCCATGGAAACGTCCCCACCTTCGAGAAATGCCGTCATGTCGTGGGGCAACAGTGCCCCGGCGACGGAATATACGGCATTGATATCGCATTTTCCGCTGTCAAGAAGCCAAGCCCGATAGGCCGCCGCCAAATCGATGACCTTATTGCCTACCACGGCACCGATTCGCTCTTTTTGCGGATAAGCATTCCGTACAGAAAAAGTTACGAGTTTCAAGACCTTGCCTCCTTTGTCAGCAACCCATTTATTGTTGCAACCGCTGTCAATCTTCAATAATCGCGACAACTCTCGCCCATCCGGCGCTCGCTTTGTAAATCGAAATCGGGAAGCAGATTACTTTAAAGCCATATGGCGGCAGTTGGTCCAAATTGGCCAGTTTTTCAATTTGGCAATATTCTTTTTCCATGCCCACCCGGTGTGCCGGCCAAATTTTGCTTGGATCACCTGTTTTTTCGAAATTTTCTCTCATTTTCTCAAAGGGAATATCAAAGCCAAAGGCGTCGGTTCCGATCACTTTTACGCCTTGCTCAATCAACCAGCGGGTCGCCTCGGCGCTCATGCCCGGAAAATCCGTCCAGTAGCTGGGTTCATCGTGCTTTTTGTCCATGCCATACATCAACATAACTATGTCACGCGGTTTGATCGTGTAATTGATTTTTTCCAGGGCCGCTTTGATATCTTCCACCGTCGTTTCTTCGCCGGCCTTTTTGTGGCGGAGATCCAGCACGACCCCATCGCTATAAAACCAATCCAGCGGCATTTCATCAATGGTTCGCGCCGGTTTTCCTTCCGAGGTCACATAATAATGGTAAGGCGCATCCACATGCGTGCCGCAATGGCTGATTAATGTCACCAGCTCTGAAGACCAACCGAGCCCGCCGGGCAAATCTTCCGGTTTGCAGTTAAAAACTTCGCAAACTCCCTGAACCGTATCCGCATGGCTGAAATAGTCGATTTTCGGCGCCTGCATGGCGTACTTTTCGTGCATTTCACCGGGAGCCGGTTGTTTGAGCGTCAAAGAAAGGTCAACAAAACGCATGAATAATTCCTCCTTGCTGTTTATTGTTTTGGTTTTTCGACAATTTCAACAAAATAGCCCTGAAACACTTCCGGTTTGAAAAAGAACACTTTGCTGCCCCGCGAACCTGTTCTTATTCCGTCCCACAAGAACGTTACGCCCTTGCTCTTCATTTTTTCATAGAAAGACTCGATGTCGTCCACTTCAAACGCCAGATGATGAATGCCGTCCTCGCCTCTCTCCCGCAAGAAATCGGGCAAAATTCCCGCATCGTCCTTGGGCTGAATCAATTCCACCTTTGTCTGCCCAAAAGGAAGAAAAGCAATGGTAGCCCGGTTTCCTTCCACGTTTACTTCTTCGAAATCGATAGCGCTTACACCCAACAGTTCTTGATACGCCTTTAAACTTCGCGCCAAATCTTTTACCACAATACCGATATGTTCGAGCTTCAATACGACACCCCGCTTTCGTTGAGTCTAAACATCATTGTAGTCATCTTACAGTTACTTAAATAAAAAGATGTACCATGGTACTCTTTTATAGCGAATTGTAACACTACAAATTTTGTCTTGTCAATACAATTATTTTTTTCGGTGATTCCATGAAAAAAGCTTGATTTTCACTTAGAGAAAAAGGAAGAAAACGTCTTTTGTGTTTAACAAGGTGTGTTTACTGTTAATTTATTTAAGTACACTTTATTACTTTGATATTTTCAATAACAAACTTTCTTTGCCCCTCAACTTCTTCTTCCGCCTCTACTTGGTCCGCGGTCAAAGCATCCTTCCCGCAGGTCGGCTTTCTCGGCCCGCAATGCTGCTTTCAAGATTTTCGGCATGGCGACCGGACGCGGAAAACTGTCCCTGAATTCGATGAACCGTGGAATTTTAAATTCCTCCAAGTATTTGCGGCAATGCTCGATGAGCGCCCACGGATCTTCCTTTTCGCCCGGTTTTAAAATGATATAAGCTTTGATTTCTTCATCCACAAACGGATCGGGCACGCCGATGACCGCCGCCTCTTGCACGGCCGGGTGGGAGCACAACACCCGCTCCACTTCGGCGCTGGCGACGTTCTCTCCCTTGTGTTTGATCATGTCTTTCTTCCGGTCGCAGTAATAGAGATAACCGTCCTCATCCACGTATCCGATATCCCCCGTATACAGCCAGCCATCCTTCAGCGCTTTCGCCGTCTCTTCCGGGTTGTTCAAATAACCTAACATGACGGCGGGGCCTTTGAAACAAATTTCTCCCATTTCTCCGGGGGGCAGCTCATTTCCTTCATCATCGACGATTTTCATTTCCACCCAATCGGAAGGACGACCCACCGTCTTAAGCCGTTCGAAGGGACGACCCGGCACGTCAGACAGCCGTTCCAACGTTCCTGTCAAACATTCCGTCAAGGAGTAGCCGTCCAACATGATTATGCCGAAACGTTCCTGAAACGCTTGTTTGATTTCCGCTCCCGGGTTAATGCCGTTAATGACGACACGGACTTGATGTTGTTTGTCCGTCTCGGAGGGTGGTTGGGCCGTCAACATGGACGTAATGCCGCCGAGGGAGCTGAAAAATGTAGCGCCGTATTTGCGCACCACATCCCAATGTTCCCGAACGCTAAAGCCACGGCGGAAAGCAAAGGTGCAACCGGCCAAGACGGCGCCGACCTGAAGGTAGATGCCGTTATTGGCGTGGAAAAGCGTAAAAAAACCGTATAGCGTATCGTCTTCCTTACATTCGAAGGAACTGCACCAAAAATCGGCCCCAAGCACATAAGACAGATGGGACAACATGACACCCTTGGGACGGGACGTCGTCCCCGACGTATAAAAAATGCCGAGCAAATCTCCGGGCGACACGTCGACTTCCACCGGCGTGTCCGGACTGCCGTTCAACCATGTTTCCATATTCGGCGCCGGTCCGCCGACATAAATGATCTCCTTGAGGGAAGCGCATTGATTCCGACATTCTTCCACGACGGAGCGCAAATGATCGTGGGCAAACAGCATGATCTGTTCCGAATGGTTGACGGCGTACCGCAGCTCATCGGCCGGATAACCGGTGTTCATCGGCACCATGACCGCCCCGACGCGGGCGATGGCCCAAAACAGGACACAATATTCGATGGAGTTGTCCAGGAACAGGCCAATCCGGTCGCCTTTGCGGATACCAGCGGCCAATAACCGATTGGCCGCCCGGTTCACCATACGGTCGAATTCGCCGTAGGTAATTTCCTGTTCCCCAAACCGAATGTAGGCGCGGTCCGGGATTTCTTTCGCCCTCATCGCCAACAGTTGTCCCACAGTCGTTTGCAAAAGGTCCTGTTTGGAAACGGCCATTTTCAACACCCTTTTCACATCATGTTCACATCATGTTGGGCAGGAACAACACTACTCCCGGGAAAAAGAGGAAAAACAACAAGATAAGAAGATCGGCCACGATGAATGGAACGGATCCCCGGATAATTTCACCAATACTGCCGTCGGGCACCGTACTTTTTATGACGAACAAACTCATGCCGAACGGCGGGGTCACCAGCGAAATTTCGCAGATGAAGACGAGGATGACGCCGAACCAAATCAAATCGAAACCGAGTCCTTCAACCGTCGGCAAAATGATGGGCAGGGTAATCACCAATGCGGAAAACATGTCGATAAAACAACCCAAAATCAAGTACATGATGCAAATGGCGATCATGAGCACCATGGGATGTACGTCGAGCGAGACGAGAAAGTCGGAAACAACGACCGACAACTGGGTAATGCTCATAAACGATCCGAAAAGCAACGATGAGCATACGAGAAAGAAGATCATCCCGCACGTTTTGATCGTCTCGTATACGGACTGGTTAAAAGCTTTCAAATTCAACTTCCGCGTAATCAGGCCGACTATTAGCGCCACAAAAGCGCCGATGGCCCCCGCTTCCGTCGGCGTAAAAAATCCGAGATACAATCCTCCCAAAATGGCGACAATCAAAACGGCTATTTCCCATACGCCTTTGAGCGATTGCACCTTTTCTTTAAAAGGCGTCTTTTCGACCTTCGGCGCCAATTGAGGGTATCTCTTCGTTAAAACAAACACCGTAAGCATATAGCCTAGCGAGATGATGATGCCCGGCACGACCCCGGCAATCAACAGCTTGCTGACCGATTGTTCCGCCCAAATGGCGTAAATAATCATCAATAAGCTCGGCGGAATCATGACGGCTAAGGGGCCGGCCGATGCGACGACGCCGTAGGCCAATTTCCGGTCGACACCGAGTCTTGTCATCTCCGGAATGGCGATTTTCGACAATGTCGCCGTGGAGGCGGGCCCTCCCCCGTTGGCCGCGCCGAAAGCCGCACCGCCCAAGATGGTGGCATAGCAGATTCCACCGGGTATGTTGCTAAGCCATTTGTTGAAAGCGTTAAACATACCGTTGGCAATTTGACCGTAAAACATGAAGAACCCCATCAAGATAAACAAAGGAACGACGGTAAACGTGTAATTGGACAGCACCGAATAAGGCAGGATACCCATCAAATGCAACGCCGGGTTTAATCCGGCCACCAGCCAGTAACCGACAAAACCGACGATCCCCATACAGAGGGCCACCGGCACGCGTAAAAACAACAAAATCAACATGACAAGAATTCCAAGAGCGCCAATCATTACTGGACTCATTGCCATCACCTTTCAGCAGGAAGAATAAACCGGAAGAATCGAAGCTTCCCGCATTTGTGCATACATACCGAAGGTTTGTTCAGGTCGCTCCGATTCTTCCAGAACTTGCTTATTTGTTGTCAACCGGTTTTACAAGATGCATCACGATATCTAACAAAAAACGAACGGCGACGATGAACATGGCCACAGCGGCAAGCAATTTCCCAGGCCAAAGCGGAAAATTGATCATCCCGATCGTATATTCGTTTCTGGCGACGGAATCGAAAAAGTTTAAAAATCCCCGCCAGCAAAAGATCGCCGTCAAGACGAACCCGAGGCAATACACGAACAAATCTAAAAAGTAGAGAAAGGAAGGCGAAACTCGACCGGAAATGAAATCGACGGAAATGTGTTGTTTCAGCTGTTGAACGTAGGAGACGCCGAGCAACGCGATGCCAACCATCATGAGGGAAGACCATTCGAACAAGCCGACAATGCCTGTACTGAAAAATTTTCGTAATATCACCTCAAGGGTGGTCAGCACCATGGTGATTAAGACGAGCACCGCCGCCACGTATACACCGAAAATTTCGATTTTCCGATGGATTTTGTCAAGAACTTGCAGCCCTTTGCTCATAAACTGTACCACCTTGGCATGGATTCGGGGTTATTGACCAAGTTCCGCCTCGATTCGTTCAATTTCCGAAATATACGTTTCGAAAATTTCATCGGCCGGGTACCCTTTTTGTTTCATTTCTTCGATCCACTTATTCCAGAAGTTTTCCCGGGCGACTTGACGGATGTACTGAATGTCTTCTTTGGTCGGCTCATAGATCGGAACGCCTGCATCGATGTATTTTTGCATCGACCGTTCTTCCCCGCCCTGATAAATCTCAATAAATTCATCGATATGTTCAGCGCCGGCCTCGTCAATGGCCTTTTTCAGATCGTCGGGAAGGGAATTGTATTTATCCAAGTTCATCCCGATGAGCCCAACCGACGAACCGATGGGAATTCTCCATGCGCTCTTGGCAATTTCTTGGATTCCGTAGGCGGCTGAAGAGGCAAACCCTAATACGGCACCGTCAATCGTTCCCCGTTCCAGCATTTCAAAACTTTCAGTAACGACGACGTTGACAGGGGTTGCGCCCAACGTTTGAACCATCTGGCCTTGATAACCGCTAGCCATCAGTTTCAAGCCTTTTATTTCCTCAAAGCTGTCCACTTCCGGCTTCACAGTGATGACGAAGAACGGCGGATAAGCTTGCGCGGTGATAATTTTCACGCCAATTTTTTCCCATTCTTCGTTAAATTGCGGATATTTTTCCATCAAAGTGCGCATGGCATACGTGCCCGACTTCGTATGGTTCCAAAGCGCAGGCAACGAGTTAATGGTTGACAAAGGCAGTTCGCTCGGGCTGACCAGCGCGTTGACCAAAGACACGTCGGCAATGCCCGTTTGAATGGCTTTCAAATGCTCGGTCGCCTTCACCAAGGATTCGGCGTAATAACGTTCGAAAACGATTCTTCCGCCCGATTTTTCCTCGATGTCATCCAGCAACGCGTCAAAGGCTTTGGTAAGGTCCGCTTCTTTCGGCGACTGGATGGCAGCTTTCATTTTTATAACTTCTTGCTGATTTTGCTGTTGTGCCCCATCCCCGTTGGATGTAGAGGATGAAGAAGTGGAAGATGTTTGGCTCGAGCAGGCGGCCACCAATACCAGGAGGCCGCACAACAGTAATACGCCCCATTTTTTCCACATAATTTCGCTCCCCCCTTCTTTATCTTTTTGCAATTACAGCGATTTGGCGAAGATTACACGATTGCGCAACGTGCCCAAAGATCCGATCGTCAATTCGACGACATCGCCGTCTTCCAACTGACGGCCCATTTCAAAGCCGCTGCCTGATCCCACAGTACCGGACGCCAAAATGTCCCCGGGAACGAGCGTTTCGCTTTGTGAGACATATTCGATGATTTCCTCGAACGTCCGGAGCATGGCGCCGGAATTTCCTTGGCCCCGCAATTCGCCGTTGACCCGTACTTCCATGTTCAAGTTGTATACATTTTCAATCTCATCCGGCGTCACCAAATACGGGCCGATGGCCGTACAAAAATCTTTTCCTTTCGCCGGGCCCAAGCCGCCTTCCGATTCTTCAATTTGTTTGTCCCGGGCGCTCCAGTCGTTGAAAATTGTAAAACCGGCGATGTATTTGCCCGCATCTTTCGCCGAGATGTCCCGGCCCCGTTTCCCGATGACGCAGGCAAACTCGAGTTCATAGTCCATCACTTTCGAATAGGAGGGCCATACGACCGTCTCTTCCGGACCGATAATGGTGGACGGATTTCCTTTGTAATAAATCGGGATTTTCTTAATTATCGGCGGAACTTCCAGGTTTTCGGGGGGCGTTTCACCTTTCCTCGTGTAAACCATCCGCAAACCGTTTTTCAAATGATCCTCGAACAAGATGAAGTCCCGCAGCAACCGGGGTCTGGGCACCGGGGCATGGAGTTTCACTTCATCGGACGAATAACAAATCTTTTCTTCTTTTACAATGTCAACGCTTACGTTTTTCGCGAAGGCAACGGCTTGTCGGGCCGCTTCCATGGAAACGTCTCCGCCTTCGAGAAACGCCGTCATATCGTGGGGCAACAACGCCCCGGCAATGGAATATACAGCGTTGATGTCACTTTTTCCGCTGTCGAGCAGCCATGCCCGATAGGCCGCCGCCAGGTCGATCACCTTATCGCCCTCCACGGCCCCGATGCGTTCTTGCCGCGGATAAGCGTTCAATACGGAAAATGTTACAAGCTTCACGTTTCTTTGCCTCCTTTGTTTCGCAGTGTCACCGCTGGTTGCCGTTGAAACCGTTCTCAATCTTCAATAATGGCAACAACTCTCGCCCATCCGGCGCTCGCTTTGTAAATCGAAATCGGGAAGCAAGCCACTTTGAATCCATACGGCGGCAATTTGTCCAAATTGGCCAGTTTTTCGATTTGGCAATATTCTTTCTCCATGCCCACCCGGTGCGCCGGCCAAATTTTGCTCCGATCGCCGGTTTTCTCGTAATTTTCTCTCATTTTCTCGAAGGGAATATCAAAGCCAAAGGCGTCGGTTCCAATCACTTTCACGCCCTGGTCAATCAACCAGTGGGTCGCCTCGGCGCTCATGCCCGGGAAATCCGTCCAGTAGCTGGGCTCATCGTGCTTTTTGTCCATACCATACATCATCATGACAATGTCGCGCGGTTTGATCGTGTAATTAATTTTTTCCAGGGCCGCTTTGATATCTTCCACCGTCGTTTCTTCACCGGGCTTTTTGTGCCGGAGATCAAGCACGACCCCATCGCTGAAAAACCATTCCAGCGGCATTTCATCGATGGTTCTCGACGCTTTTCCTTCCGAAGTAATATAATAATGCCACGGCGCATCCACGTGGGTGCCGCTGTGGGTCGTTAAGGTCACCAACTCCGAAGACCAACCGAGCCCGCCGGGCAAATCTTCCGGTTTGCAGTTAAAAACTTCGCAAACTCCCTGAACCGTATCCGCATGGCTGAAATAGTCGATTTTCGGCGCCTGCATGGCGTACTTTTCGTGCATTTCACCGGGAGCCGGTTGTTTGAGCGTCAAAGAAAGGTCAACAAAGCGCATCAGAGATTCCTCCTTGTAGTTTATCGTTTTGGTTTTTCGACAATTTCAACAAAGATGCCGTTAAAAACTTCCGGCTGGAAAAAGAACACTTTGGTGCCCCGGGAACCTTCCCTTATACCGCCTTCCAACAAGGCTACTCCCTTGCTTTTCATTTTTTCGTAAAAAGCCTCGATATCATCCACTTCAATTGCGATGTGATTAAGCAGGTCCCCGTCCCGGTCCCGCATAAAATCGACTTCTTGTTTCGGATGAATCAATTCTAAGAAAGCGTCTCCAAAAGGCAGAAAAGCGAGGGATGCGCCATGTCCGTCGGCATAATAATCTTCGGTTTCAATGTCGGTGTCGCTCACGCCGAGCAGTTCTTTGTAGGAGTTCAAGCTTTTCTCCAAATTTTTGACCACAATGCCGACATGTTCCAACTTCACCTTTTATCACCCCCTTTCTAGTAACCTCGATAAACTTTTGTACTTTGGTTATCTTTTCTGGTCCATATTGTACACCTCTGGTTCTCTTTCTGTCAATAAAATTATTGCTAATATTTATTACGCAATTTTCCTCGTAAGATCGCTTTTTTTCTTTAACAATCGTTATCTTGCAATGTTTTTCTCTAATTTGTTGAAAGCGTATTCATTTTTTCATTGAAAATCAATCTTTATTGTAAACGCTTTACATTTTTGTTTATTTAAGTTTACTTTATTACTTTGTGATTACGGGAATTATTTTTCATCAATTTCTGAACGAAATAGTTCCGTAACAAAATGAAAATTGCCGCAAACCTTGTTGAACAAAGGTTTGCGGCCTCTGGCGGGACATTATTTTATGAGCGGCTTAAACTTTGGCAAAGTGAATTCATCGTCGAGTTTTTCAAAAACCACTTCAACAGGCATACCAATATAAACATCGGTTGGATCGCATTGTATCACATGGGACGCCATTCTTACGCCTTCTTCCAATTCAATTAAGGCTGGGACGTAAGGAAAATCGTCTTTAAACAACCGGGGAACACCGGCCGGTTCCAAGGCAGCGAACGTCCACACTTTTCCTCTTCCGGAAATGACCACCCACTCGACGTTTTCAGACAAACAATTGGGACATACCAATCTGGGGGGAAAAATGTACTGTTGACAATCCATGCATTTTTGCACTGACAGCTTCCCTTGTTTTGTGCTTTCCCAAAATTTTTTTGACCAGCGCTGAACTTCCGGCCTTGGTTTATTGTCGGCTATTCGGTTCAAATTGGTTCCTCCTTTACTTTTCATTACAGTGCTGCGGAATCGTTCCCTAAGATCGTGACATGGCAATCGAAAAAGCTGCCGCCGGATGATGTGTAAAGTCCATATCTCGCATTTGGAATTTGCCGTTCACCCGCTTGCCCTTTCAGTTGCCGGACCGCTTCAATGAGTAACGCATAACCCCCTCCCGCCCCGGTATGACCTTGTGCCAATATGCCGCCATTTGTATTGACAGGCATCTCTCCACCCGGCGCGCATTTTCCAGCCGCGAAATATTCTCCCGCTTTGCCTCTTTCAGCAAAGCCTAGCTCTTCAAACACGATGAGTTGCATGATCGCATACCACTCAAAAATTTGCGCAAAATTCATATCTTTCGGGGTAAGACCGGCCTCTTCGTATGCTTCTTCCGCCGCTTCCTTATACGAAAAACGGGTTATATCCGGACAGGTGGTGATGATGCTATTAATACAGCGGGAACCCATACCCAACACGTATACCGGTTTCGGCGCCTCTTTCGCTCGTTCGGCCGAAGTGACGATGAAAGCGCTTCCTCCGTCGGTATACGTTTGAAAATGCGCCGATGTGCTAACGGAAGTCAATATTGTGGCCTTCATCACTTCTTCGACGGAAATTTCGTCCCGAAACGCAGCATGCGGATTTAGTCGGGCCCATTTCCTGTTCGATTCAACCACGGCGGCAATTTGTTCTAAAGTCGTGCCGGTTTCGTAAATGTATCGATTCATGATCCAGTCACACAATACGACACCGTTTATTCCATATGGAATTTCCCATTCCGGACAGAAGACGGCGTTACGCAAAATATTTTCAACTTGTTCCGGCGTTCCGCACGTGCCGAGTTTGTCTGCATGGATACACAAAATCACGTTGGCTCGACCCGCCCGAATTAATCCCTCGGCAATTTTCAATGTATTGGCACTACTAGAACCGCCGGAAAAAATGCATGCATTTGTCTTAACTCTATTGCCGAGCCCAAGTTCCTCTATCATCCGTCCGGTTGCCATATGAATCTCAAACGACATTCGGTCGGACAAGGCCCCGGTGACCAATATGGTATCGATTTCATTCTTATCGATACCGGCATCTTGGATGGCCTCAAGACTCGTTTGCATCGCGATTTCTTTGCACGAACGTTCGGGAAAAAAACCCGTCGGCACTTCGCCAATACCGATGATTGCTATCTTTTCGCGTTTCATTGCGTTCCTCCTTGATTGTTGCTATAAAGTCTATAAACGTCATTTCCAAAATAATAACACAGTAATATTAGAGGCTTTTGCAAAATAGCCATTTTTACATGATGAAAAGACGGGTTTACAACTAA
>ERZ795042.2072-NODE-2072-length-11590-cov-3.576940_pt1 | contig 11590 bp, 8 predicted proteins | sample MGYA00375126_ERZ795042 | MGnify/ENA primary metagenome ERZ795042 (study PRJEB30171, sample SAMN05518105) | compost metagenome | isolation source: Feedstock adapted compost from Newby Island compost facility, Milpitas, CA | place: USA:Newby Island compost facility...
TTCTTTTGCTCAGGACACCATCAAGATCGGTGCGCTCTATCCGTTCTCCGGCGGCCTCGCCCTGCTCGGTGACGAGAGCTTCCGCGGCCTGGAGATCGCCGTGGAGGAGCGCAACGCCGCCGGCGGCATCAACGGCCGGAAGCTCGAGATTGTGCGCGGCGACGCGGTGGACCCCAACCAGGCTGTGGGCGAGGCCCGGCGCCTGACGTCAGTCGACAAGGTGTCGGTGATCTTCGGCACCTATTCCTCGTCGCTGTCGCTCGCTGCCACCCAGGTGGCCGAGCTCGCCGGCGTGCCCTATTTCGAGCTCGGTGCGGTCTCTGATCCCATCACCGAGCGCGGCTTCAAGAATGTCTACCGCACCAACCCGACGGCGCGCATGTTTGCCAACCGCATGGTCAGTGCGGTGGCCGAGGCCGTGGCGCCGGCGCTCGGCGTCGATCCCAAGAGCCTCAAGATCGCGATCATCCACGAGGATTCGCTCTACGGCCAGACGGTCGCCGGCTATCAGCAGGCGCGCGCCAAGGAGATGGGGCTGAATGTGGTCGAAACGCTGCCCTACTCGGCGAAGTCGGTTGATCTCACGCCGGTCATCCTGCGTCTCAAGTCCGCCGGCGTCGACGTCGTGCTGCAGACCTCCTACCAGAACGACACGGTGCTCTTCTTCCGCCAGATGAAGGAGCAGGGTTTCAAGCCCAAGGCGGTGATGGGGGCCGGCGGCGGCTACTCCCTGCGCGACACCATGCAGGCGGTCGGGGCCGAGAACATGGAAGGTGCGCTTAACGTCGACTTCACCCAGTTCCGCACCAATCCCAAGGCTGCCCCGGGCATCGACGAGTTCGTGAAGAAGTACGAGGCCAAGTACGGCATGGCGCCGCGCTCCGGCCACAGCCTCACCAACTACATGGGCGCCAAGGTCTTCTTCGACGCGATGGCCGCCGCCAAGGACCTCTCGGGCCCGGCGATCCGCGAGGCGGTGATGGCGGTGGATGTGCCCGAGGGGACGACCGCGACCGGCTGGGGTGCGAAGTTCGACGAGTCCGGCCAGAACGTGCGTGCCACGCCCTTCCTGATGCAGTGGCAGGGTGGCGAGCTCGTCACGGTCTTCCCGCCTGAGGCGGCCGTTGCCGAGATGAAGACCGGCGTCGGCGCGCAGTAACGCGGCCACCGGACCGGGGCGCGCGCCGCGCCCCGGCCTTCAACGAAAAAACTTCCGCGGTCCGGAGGCCTCGCGATGGACGTGCTCGTCCAGCTCATCCTCAACGGCATCATGCTCGGCGCCATGTACGCCATCATCAGCGTCGGGCTGACGCTGATCTTCGGCATCGTCAGGGTCGTCAACTTCGCGCACGGCGAATTCCTGATGGTCGGGATGTATGCGGTCTATCTCCTGTCGCATCATTTCGGCCTGCACCCCTATGTCTCGGCGGTGCCGATGGTGCTCATGCTGTTCGCCATCGGGGCGCTGGTGCAGCGCTTCATCATCCAGCCGCTCCTGGGGGCTGACGAGCACATCCAGATCTTCGCCACGGTCGGCCTCTCAACGGCGCTCATCAACCTCGCGCTCCTCATCTTCGGGGCCGATCTCTACTCGGTGCAGGAGCCCGGTCTGCGCAAGCCGCTGTCGATCGGTGGCTACACGGTCCTCTATGCCCAGGTCGTGATCTTCGTGAGCGCGCTGGTGCTCGTCGCCGGCCTGCATCTCTTCATGCAGAAGACCCCTCTCGGCCGCGCCATCCGCGCCACCGCCCAGAACCGCAACGCGGCGCAGCTCATGGGTGTCAGGGTCGATCGCATCTATGTCATCGCCTTCGGCCTCGGGGCGGCCTGCGTGGGGCTTGCGAGCGCGCTCATCTCGCCGCTCTTCCCCGTGACGCCCACGATCGGAACCTATTTCGTGCTGACCGCCTTCGTCGTCGTGGTGCTCGGCGGCATGCGCAGCATGTACGGCGCCTTTCTCGGTGCCATGATCATCGGCATCGTTGACAGCCTGTCCGGCTACTACATCGCGCCCGACCTCAAGGAGGTCGTCTATTTCGCGATCTTCATCCTCATCCTCATCTTCAAGCCGACCGGCCTGTTCGGCTTCGGCCGCGGCACGGAGTGAGAGCCCATGACCGTGAGAGTCTCATTGAGCGAAGCTCCGCCTGCTGGCCGTCTGGCCGCCTTCCTGGCCTGGCTGGGCAATCCGCGCGTCTACATGGCGCTCGCGGCCCTGTCTCTGCTTCTCGTCGTCCCGATCGTCATCGACTCGCCGTTCATCGTGCACGTCTTCGTCACGATCTGCGTCTTCGCCGGCCTGTCGACGGCCTGGAACATCGTGGGCGGCTATGCCGGGCAGCTGTCGCTCGGCCACATGGTGTTCTACGGCATCGGTGCCTACACGACGGCGCTGCTCATCCAGCACTACGAGCTTATGCCCTGGCTCGGCATGTGGGTAGGCGCCGCCCTGTCGGTCGTCCTGTCGGTGTGCATTGGCTATCCGTGCTTTCGCCTGCGGGGGCCGTTCTTCGCGCTCGCGACCATCGCCTTCCTCGAGGTCGTGCGCCTGCTCGCCATCCACTTCAATGGCTTCACCGGCGGTTCGGCCGGCCTCATCGTGCCGCTGAAGCTCGGCTGGGCGTGGATGATCTTCCAGGACAAGATCAACTATCTCTACATCGCCTTCGGCCTGCTCCTGGCGACGCTCGCCGTCTCCTACGCCATCCGCACCTCGCGCCTCGGCTACTATCTCATCGCCGTGCGCGAGCGAGAGGACGCCGCCTCGGCCGCCGGCATCAGCAACACCGCCGCCAAGCTCAAGGCGGCGATGATCTCGGCGGCGCTGACGAGCCTCTTCGGCTCCTTCCACGCCATGTACCTCACCTTTCTCGAGCCCGAGACGATGTTTTCGCTCTCGGGTTCCGTCTCGGTCGCCATGTTCGCGCTCATCGGCGGGCTCGGCACCGTGGCGGGGCCGCTGCTCGGCACCGTGCTTGTGGTGCCGATCGCCGAGCTCGCGCGCGGCTGGCTCGGCGCTTCGGCCAACGGACTGCACGGTTTTGTCTACGGCGTTGTGCTGGTGCTGATCACGCTGACGCTGCCCGGCGGTCTCGTCGGAACCTTCGGCCCGCGTGTGACGGCGCTCATCGACAGGCTGCCCGGCCGGCGCGCGGCGCCCGACCGGGAGGAGCCCGCCCTGCGCAAGATCGACGGCAAGCCCGGCGAGCCGGTGCTGGAGACGCGCGACCTCGTCATGAAGTTCGGCGGCCTCACGGCGACGGACCATGTGTCGATCACGCTGAGGCGGGGCGAGATCCTCGGCGTCATCGGGCCCAACGGCGCCGGCAAGACGACGGTGTTCAACCAGATGTCAGGCTTCCTCAGGCCCACGTCCGGCACCGTCGTCGTCTACGACGCGGCCGGCCGGCCCGTGATGCCGACCAGGCCCGACGAGTTCGCCCGCCTCGGCGTCGGCCGCACGTTCCAGATCGTGCAGCCTTTCGGCAAGCTGACGGTGATCGAGAACATCATGATCGGCGCCTTCATGCGCCACGCCTCGGTGGAGGACGCGCGTGCGGCGGCCCTGCGCGTCGCCCGGCTCGTCGGCCTCCTGCACGTGAAGGATGTGGAGGCGCGCAACCTGCCCATCGGCGACCTGAAGCGCCTTGAGGTCGCGCGCACGCTCGCCACCGAGCCGTCGATCCTGCTGCTCGACGAGGTGATGGCGGGCCAGAACCAGGCCGACACGCAGAAGATGGTGGAGCTCATCCGCGCCATCCGCGACACGGGCGTCACCGTCATCGCCATCGAGCACAACATGCAGGCCATCATGAGCCTGTCGGACCGGATCGTCGTGATCGATTCCGGCAAGGTCATCGCGCAGGGCGATCCCAGGGAGGTGGTGCGCAACCGCCGCGTGATCGAGGCCTATCTCGGAGAGGACTTCGTCGATGCTCAAGGTCTCTAACGTCACCGCCGGCTACGGGCGCACCGTCATCCTGCAGGACGTGTCGATTGAGGTGGGCCGCGGCGAGGTCGTCACCATCATCGGCGCCAACGGTGCGGGAAAGACGACGCTGCTGCGCGCCATCTCGGGCCTCGTGAAGCCCACCGCCGGGCGGATCACCTTCGACGGCGTCGACATCGCCGGCATGGCGCCTGCGGACATCGTGGGCCGCGGCCTCATCCAGGTGCCGGAGGCGCGCCAGCTCTTCCCCGTCATGAGCGTGCGCGACAACGTGCTCATGGGTGCCTACCATCCCGCCGCGCGGGAGGGGGCGGAAAGGCGCTTCGCCGAGGTGCTCGAGCTCTTTCCCCGCATTCGCGAGCGGCTGGACCAGCTCGCCGGCTCCCTCTCGGGCGGCGAGCAGCAGATGGTTGCCATCGCCCGTGGGCTCATGGCCAACCCCAAGCTGCTGATGCTGGATGAGCCCTCGCTGGGCCTCGCGCCGATCATCGTCCAGCAGATGTTCGGCATCGTCGACCGCATCTGTGAGATGGGTACAACGGTGCTTCTTGTCGAGCAGAAGGCGTTCCACGCGCTCAAGATCGCCCATCGCGCCTATGTCATCGAGAACGGGCGCATCGCCCTCGAGAACACCGGCGCCGGAATGCTCGCCGATCCGCACATCAAGACCGCGTATCTCGGCATCTGACAGCCGCGGGAAAGCATCATGAACATCACCGGAACCACGCGGGTCTGGGCCATCCTTGCCGACCCGATCCACCATGTGAAGACGCCGCAGGCGCTCAATCCCATCATGGCGGCGCGCGGCGTAGACGGCGTCATGGTGCCGATGCACGTCGGCGCAGACGAGCTTTCGGCCGTCGTCGGCGCCATGCGGCACGTGCGCAACTTCGGCGGCTTCGTCGTCACCGTGCCGCACAAGACGGCGATCGTCGCCCTGTGCGACGAGGTCTCCGAGACCGTCCGGCGCGTCGGCGCCTCCAACTGCGTGCGGCGCGAGGCGGACGGCCGGCTCGTTGCCGACATGCTCGACGGCAGGGGCTTCGTTGCCGGCCTGCGTCGCGAGGGCATCGAGCCCGCCGGCAAGAGCGCCTTCCTCGCCGGGGCGGGCGGGGCTGCGAACGCCATCGCCTTCGCCCTTGCCGAGGCCGGGGTGACGCGCCTCGCCATTTCCAACCGCACGAGGGCGAAGGCCGACGATCTGGCCGCGCGCCTGAAGCAGGCCTTCCCCGCGCTGCCCCTGACGACGGAGCCGGCCGGTGTGGGCGGCTACGACCTCGTCGTGAACGCGACCTCGCTCGGCCTGCGCGAGGACGACCCGCTGCCTGTCGACCTGACCGGACTGACGGGCGTACAGACCGTGGCCGAGATCATCATGCAGCCGGCCGAGACCAGGCTCATGGCCGAGGCACGGGCGCGCGGCTGCCGGGTCCATCCGGGCAAGCCGATGCTCGAATGCCAGCTCGACCTGATGGCCGATTTCCTGGGGATGCGCGCATGACGACCGATCGCTCTCATGACCTTGCCGGCCGCGTTGCACTGGTAACCGGCGGCGGTTCCGGCATTGGCCTGGCCATGGTGCGGCTCTTTGCCGAGCGCGGCGCGCGCGTGGCGGTACTCGACCGCGACCCGCAGGTGGCTCCGGCCCTGCCGGCCGGCATTGAGCTGCATACGGGCAGCGTCGAGGATCCTGGCGCCGTGGCGCGGATCTACGACGCGGTGGAGCAGAGCCTGGGGCCGCTCGACATTGTCGTCGCCAATGCGGGCGTGTCGCAGAACTGCCCGACGTTGGAGCTCGACTACGCCGGCTGGCGCCGGGTGATGAGCGTCAACCTCGACGGCGTCTTCGTCACCGCGCAGGAGGCGGGCCGGCGCATGGTGCCGCGCGGGCGCGGCGTCATCCTGCTCGTATCCTCCATGTACGGCGTCGTCGCGGCCCCCGAGCGCGTCGGCTACTGCGTGTCGAAGGCGGGCGTCGCCATGATGGCCAAGGCGCTCGCCATCGAATGGGCGCGTCACGGCGTGCGCGTCAACGCCATCGCTCCGGGCTACGTGCGCACGCCCTTTCTCGAGGATCTCATCGCGCGGGGCCGCCTCGATCCCAAGGCCATGGAAGGCCGCACGCCCATCGGCCGCCTTATCCGCCCGGAAGAGGTCGCCCGCCTCGCGGCCTTCCTGGCATCGGACGAAGCCATCGCCATCACCGGCCAGGTCGCCGGCGTCGACGGAGGCTGGACCGCCTACGGATACATCTAGGGGCAGCCCATGGTCACCCGCACGTCATTGTCCGTAACGGCGCCCTGGACGGCGCTGGCGACGGGCCCGGAGGACTGGGATGCGGCCGATCCGGCGCTTCTCGGCAACATGCTGGCGCAGATGCACCTGATCCGCGCCTTCGAGGAGAAGGTGCTGGAGCTGGCGGGCGAGGGGCTGGTGCACGGGCCGGCGCATTCCTCCATCGGCCAGGAGGGCGGGGCGGTCGGCTCCATCGTCGGGCTGCGGGCGAGTGACCAGGTCAACGGCTCGCACCGCGGCCACCACCAGTTCCTCGCCAAGGCGCTCGGCTATGCAGCGCCGCAGCTCGACGCGACGGGCGCATTTCCGGACGCCGTCGACCAGGTGCTCTACCGGACGCTGGCGGAAATCCTCGGGCTCGAGCCCGGCTTCGGCCACGGGCGTGGCGGTTCGATGCACCTGCGCTGGGCTGAGGCCGGGGCGCTCGGTACCAATGCCATCGTGGGCGGCGGCGTGCCGCTCGCGGCCGGAGCCGCCATGGCCCACAAGCTCGCCGGTACCGGTGACATCACCGTCACCTGCTTCGGCGACGGGGCCATGAACATCGGCGCGACGCTGGAGACGCTCAACCTCGCCGCTGCCTGGTCGCTGCCGCTCCTCTTCTTCGTCGAGAACAATCTCTACGCCGTCGCCACCCATGTAGAGGAGGTGACGCGCGAGGCGCGCCTCTCCGCCCGCGCGCCGGGCTTCGGCATTCCCGCCTGGCGCGTGGACGGCATGGACCCGCTCGCCGTCTATCTCGCCACCAGCGAGGCCGTGGCACTGCTGCGCGAGGGGCGAGGGCCGGCCCTCATCGAGGTGGAGGTGTACCGCTACTTCCACCAGAACGGTCCCTTCCCCGGTTCGGCCTTCGGATACCGGACGAAGGAGGAGGAGGCGGCGTGGCGCGCGCGCGATCCCCTCAAGCGCACCGCCGACGAGATGATCCGCCGCAGGCTCATTGACGAGGCGGCCGTCGCCGATCTGCGGAACCGTTGCGAGGCGCTGATGCGCGATGTCGCCGGGCGGCTCGTCGAGCCAGAGGGCAACCGCCGGCGCATCCGCCCGTCCCTGTGGCCGGACAAGGCCTTCGTCGACGTGGGCATCCGTGCGCCCCTGCCGGCTCACCCGCCCGGACGCCGCGGCGAGGAGGAGGCGCGGCGCCTGCCGATGGTGCAGCGGCGCTTTGTCGATGCCATCGCGGACGTGCTCCACCGCCGTTTCGCCACGGACCCTTCCCTCATCCTCATGGGCGAGGACGTGCACCGCCTCAAGGGCGGCACCAACGGGGCGACGCGCGGCCTCGCCGACGCCTTCCCCGGCCGCGTGCTTGGGACGCCGATCAGCGAGGGTGCCTTCACCGGCCTTGCCGGCGGGCTCGCCATCGACGGGCGCTACCGGCCGATCATCGAGTTCATGTACCCGGACTTCATGTGGGTCGCGGCTGACCAGGTGTTCAACCAGGTGGGCAAGGCGCGCCACATGTTCGGGGACGACACGGACGTGCCGCTCGTCCTGCGCACCAAGATCGCCATGGGCACCGGCTACGGCTCGCAGCATTCGCTCGACCCTGCCGGCATCTTCGCCACCGCGCCCGGCTGGGGCATCGTGGCGCCGGCGACAGCCTTCGACTACGTGGGGCTGATGAATGCGGCGCTCCTCTGCCGTGACCCCGTCCTCGTCATCGAGCATGTCGATCTCTACCAGATGATGGAGGAGGTGCCGGCGGACGACCTCGACTATCTCGTCCCGCTCGGGCGGGCGCGCATCGTCCGGCCCGGCACGGAGATGACCATCCTCACCTATTCCGCGATGGTCCATCGCACGCTGGAGACGGTGGCGGCGCTTGGCGTCGATGCAGAGGTCATCGACCTGCGCACGCTCGATCGCCTCGGCCTCGACTGGGAGACGGTCGGCGACAGCATCCGCCGTACGCACAATGTGCTCATCGTGGAGCAGGGCGCGCGCGGCACCTCCTACGGCGGCATGCTCGCCGACGAGATCCAGCGTCGCTATCTCGACTGGCTCGACCAGCCGGTGCAGCGGGTGCATGGCCGCGAGGCCTCGCCCACCATTTCCAAGGTGCTGGAACGCGCCGCTTTCGCCGGCCCTGCGGAGATCGCCGCGGGTATTGCGCGGACGATGGCTGAGAAGGGGCGGCCGCTCGATCCGGCTGTGCTGGAGGCACTGGCGTGATGAGGGGCGGAATGATCGCGCGAGCCGCCTGGTGAAGCGATGAGCATGGACGACATGGAGACTTTCGATTTCGTCATCGTCGGCGGCGGCAATGCCGGCTGCGTCCTGGCCGCCCGGCTGAGCGCCGGGGGGCGTCACAGCGTGCTTCTGCTGGAGGCCGGCGGGCCCGACAACGGCTTCTGGATCCGGATCCCCGCCGGGTTCAGCAAGCTGCTCGTCGATGATGTCTACAACTGGCGCTTCGCCACCGAGCCCGAGGACAACGTCAAGGGCCGCACCATCGCCATTCCTCGTGGCAAGGGGCTCGGCGGCTCCACGCTCATCAACGGCATGATCTACGTGCGCGGCCAGCCGCAGGACTACGACACATGGGCGCAGATGGGCTGCACGGGCTGGAGCTATGACGACGTCCTGCCCTATTTCCGCAGGCTGGAGGCCTTCGACGGCGAGGGTGACGAGACCCGTGGCCGCGATGGTCCGCTTCCCATCACGACAGTGGCCGAGCGGCCGGTGCTGGCTGAGGCCTTCATCGCGGCGGCGCAGCAGGCCGGCTTCCGGCAGAACAGGGACTACAACGGCCGCGACCAGGAAGGCTTCGGCTACTACCAGGTCAACCAGCGCAACGGCCGGCGCGTCAGCGCGGCCGACGCCTATCTGCATCCCGCCCGCGGCCGGCCGAACCTTGCCGTGCGCACCCATGCGCATGTGCTGCGCATCGATTTCGAAGGCCGCAGGGCGGTGGGCGTCACCTATCGCAGCGGGGGGCGCGATGTCAGCGTCCGGGCCCGTGGCGAGGTCATCCTTGCCGCCGGCGCCATTCAGACGCCGCAGCTCCTCGAGCTGTCGGGCGTGGGCGATCCGGCGGTGCTCGCCGGGCTCGGCGTGCCCGTGCGGCATGCGCTGGCCGGCGTCGGGGCCAATTACATCGACCACTTCTGCACGCGCATGAACTGGCGCGTGAAGCAGAAGGTGACGCTCAACGAGGCGACGCGTGGCTACCGCCTCCTGCTCGCGGTCGCACAATATTTCCTGACGCGGAAGGGCATCCTGACGCTCGGCACCGGCCTCGCGCACGGTTTCGTCAAGACGCGGCCGGATCTTGTCGGGCCGGACGTGCAATATTTTTTCATGCACGCAAGCTATGCCAACGCCGCCGAGCGCAAGCTCGACCGCGAGCCGGGCATGACCATCGGCGTCACGCAGCTGCGGCCGGAATCCCGGGGCAGCATCCACGCGCGCTCGGCGAATCCTTTCGACCCGCCGGTAATCCGCCCGAATTTCCTGTCCACGCAGGTCGACCGGGACTGCATCGTGGAGGGCATGCGCATCGCGCGCCGCATCATCGAGCAGCCGGCCATGGATCCCTTCCGCGCCTACGAGATGAGCCCCGGCGCCGACTGCCGCAGCTACGACGACTGGCTCGACTTCGCGCGCAGTAACGGTCAGACAATCTACCACGCCTGCGGCACCTGCCGGATGGGAACGGACGAGCGGGCCGTCGTCGACCCGCAGCTCAGGGTGCGGGGGCTTGAGGGCCTGCGCGTCGTCGATGCGTCGATCATGCCCACCATCGTCTCAGCCAACACCCAGGCGGCAGTCTTCATGATCGCAGAGAAGGGGGCGGACCTCATCCTCGCCGATGCGACGAGGCGCTGAGGTGCTCCGCCGTTTGAGCACGCCGGCCGTGGCGCTAGACTTCCGTCGGGATCCGGCAGGAGGAGGTGAGGGCCATGGCCGCGGAACGGGACACGTCGCAGGCACAACGCTTCCTCCGTGAGGCGATCGAGCTCGCCTTCGCCAACGTGGCGCGGGGCGGAAGGCCCTTCGGCGCGGTCGTTGTCAGGGACGGAGAGGTTGTCGCCACCGGCGTCAACGAGGTGGTCGCGACGCTCGATCCGACGGCGCATGCGGAGCTGCTCGCCCTCAGGGAGGCAGGGCGCCGGCTCGGCACGCCCGATCTGCGCGGCTGCACCGTGTATGCCAGCGGCCATCCCTGCCCGATGTGTCTCGCGGCCATGCGCCTGTCGGGCGTCGGCGCCGTTTTCTACGCCTATTCGAACGAGGACGGTGCGCCGCACGGCCTGTCGACGGCGGCGATCTACGCCGAGCTCGCCCGTCCGTTCGCCCAGCAGTCGATGACCATCGTCCACAGCCCCCCGGCTCGACGGGCGCCCGGATCTCTACGAGACCTGGCGACGGCAACAGGAGGAGCGCGAAGGCCGCGCGGGATGATAGGGCGCGGCTGTCTGTGCCGCGGCGCGCTTTTCACCGTTCCGTCATGCGAGAAGTAGACGAGATGTTCTCCCGCCGGTCAGACGCGGCTGATGTGGCGCTCGATGCACCGCCCCACCCGGTGAGGGCTCGACGTCCCTACGCCCACTCGCCCTTGCGGAAGACGGGCACGCGCGTGCCGTCCTGCCTGATGCCGTCGATGTCGATCTCGTCGGAGCCGATCATCCAGTCGATGTGGATGAGGCTCTTGTTGCCGCCGCGGGCCGCGATCTCGTCCGCCGTCAGCTCGCTGCCGCGCTCGAAGCACTTGGCGTAGCACTGGCCGAGCGCGATGTGGCAGGCGGCATTCTCGTCGAAGAGCGTGTTGTAGAAGAGGAGCCCGCTCTTCGAGATGGGCGAGGAATGCGGCACCAGTGCCACCTCGCCGAGGCGCCGCGCGCCCTCGTCCGTGTCGAGCACCTTGTTCAGCACCTCCTCGCCGCGGCTCGCCCGGGCCCCGACGATGCGCCCGCCCTCGAAACGCACCTGGATCCCGTCGATCAGCGTGCCCTGGTAGGACAGCGGCTTGGTGCTGACGACGTGGCCCTCGACGCGTGCGGCGTGCGGCGTCGTGAACACTTCCTCGGTGGGGATGTTGGGGTTGCAGGTGATGCCGTTCTTGGCCGTGGAGGCGCCGCCGTGCCACTCGTGGCCGTCCGCGAGGCCAACGGTGAGGTCCGTGCCCGGCCCGGTGAAGTGCAGCGCCGCGAACCGCTCGCCGTTGAGCCAGGACGTGCGCAGCTTGAGTGCCGCATTGTGCGCTTGCCACGCCCCTATCGGATCCTCGCCATCGACGCGGGAGGCGGCGAAGATGGCTTCGGCGAGGCGCGCCACCGCCACGTGCTCCTCCTCGCCGGGGAAGACCTGCCGGGCCCAGGACGCTGTGGGGTAGGCGACGAT
>ERZ795042.2074-NODE-2074-length-11589-cov-4.730362_pt1 | contig 11589 bp, 14 predicted proteins | sample MGYA00375126_ERZ795042 | MGnify/ENA primary metagenome ERZ795042 (study PRJEB30171, sample SAMN05518105) | compost metagenome | isolation source: Feedstock adapted compost from Newby Island compost facility, Milpitas, CA | place: USA:Newby Island compost...
CATCTCCCTGGTCGAGCCGATGGGCTCAGCAACGATCCTACACGCGCCGGTCGGGGGCAAACTCGTGGCGATCGAGACGGAAAAGACGACTCCGCTGCGCACCGGGGATTCCGTCACACTCATCTTCCCGGCCGATCGCATCCACGTCTTCGATCCGGCGACCGGCGTGGCTCTGCGCGGCGATCAGCAGCGGGCAGCTGCCTGATCCGATTCAGCGAACGTTAGAGTCTCTAGACCGCGTCGGTCGCTGCCACAAGCGCATCGACAGTCCGTTCTGGTCCGTGGACGACAGGAGGTGTTCAGGGCAGCGACAGCACGGTTCACGCTTGCCGCGATTGGCGGCTGGCAAGCTGCGCCACGAGATCGAGAAGATGCGAGGCATCGAACGGCTTCGCTAGCCACGCCTCAGCACCGATCCGCGCGGCCTTCTCCCAAGCCCGAAAATCAGACGTGAGGATAAGCAACGCAACGTCCTCACGCAGGCCACGCCGCTCCAGCTCGACCGCGAAGCCGAAGCCATCCAGCCGCGGCATGTTGAGATCGAGAATCACGACCGTGGCGCCCTCGCCGAACCGGTCCAGTCCCTCAATTCCGTCCGCCGCCGTAGTGACGCTGTAGCCTTCCAGTTCCAGCAGTTCGCGGAGTGTCTCGCGCAGGACGTAGTCGTCCTCGACTATCAGGACTCGCTCAGGCATCGTCGCCCAATTCCGTCGCCATTCCCTGCGTCGTCATCCGGAAAGTGACGTGGGTACCTTAGCCAGGCTCGCTTTGAGGCGTGATCTCGGCGGTACTTCGCTAAGGTAGCCCGGGCACTCGATCAAACGGCGCATGAAAACGTCCCGGTCCAGCGGAACCGGCGTGTCAAAGACAGGGGCTGTCATCCAAGCTCCCCTGCCGATCCACTGCTCGCCTCCGGACCGGCACCCGAATGATCTCCAATGACGCCGTACGCAATCGCTGCCAGGGGCTCTATCGGTCCTCTGAACCTCAGGAACGTGAGGCAAGTCGTGTGCCAATGAATTGGTCACTGCTGCCAGCATCGGAGAGCAAGAGCAAGCAGATCGGCGAGCATACGTTTTCGCACCTTACGCGAGCCAGAATGCAGGACCTCCGCTCGAGTTCGCTGCCCTTCTTCTTGCTTCCAGCTTCCCACCTGGCACGCCCCGTGCGCGGGCTGAGGGTGTGTCCGGCCGATTGTCGGGCCCATAGGAGGATGAGATGAGTGAGTCAGATGTGCGACGCGACCAAGAGCTAGGGCGGCGAGATCGCGAGAAGGAGCCGCACGGCGGCCCAATACCGGGCGCGGCGGGCCATCCGGAACCGGGCAGTGGCCACGACGATTCCAAGCACGTCACCACGCGGGAAGGCCCCCCGACTGAGAAGGTCGAGGGCGTCCCGGGCGCTACTGGCGAAGGCCAGGGCGAATCCCAAGCAGGCGAGGCATAAGGCGGCTCGTCACGCCCGTCCTTACGCACCGGTGAGCCGATGAGTGTCATCCAAGCGCATTGCGCGCTCGCTAGCGCCGAGGAAGGCATCTGCTGGCTTCGCGGCGACATGCAAGCGGCCTCGGGGAGCGGTCAGGACGTGACGGAGGCGTAACGGATCGGGTATACTGAAGAGCAGCTAATGCGCCCGTAGCTCAGGGGATAGAGCGTTTGCCTCCGGAGCAAAAGGTCGCAGGTTCGAATCCTGCCGGGCGTACCATTCACCAATCCCAAATCCATCGAAAATCGGTCGCGGCTCTTGCGCTGTGCCTGTCTCACGCTTTCTCAATACGCGTTACGTTAGCGGTGCCGTGCCTTCCAAGTGCACACCGCAAGAAGCGGAAGTATCCAGGCATTGATTCACGGTGTAACCGTGGATGAAACCATTCAGTCTTTATGCGCGTTCACCCTAAGGGGACGCTTGACGAACGTGGTATCCTGTTCGTACCGTCGAACCCCGCGTAATGGCGACCCGCGCCGTAAGGTCGGCCGTTCTGTGTCACCGGTCAAGCCGAGCTGGTGACCGAGTGCTCGCTCGTGGAGCCGTGACAAGGATGGCCAGACTTGCACCTGTTGCTGACCAAGCGTGTCATGCGCGCTTTGGTCGACGAGCCTCGAGAAGGGGGACCTGCGATGGTGTTCCGTCGCGATAAGGCGGGGGATTCGTTTCAGCGCCAGATCAATGCGCTGCGCCAGCAGCTCGGCGGAGAGTCGGATTCCGAGAGCGACCAGGAGGAAGCGCGGCAGACGCAGGAGCGAAGCGCACAGGGAGAGCCCTACAGCCGTAGCTTCGGCTTTGGCGCCGAGGAGTCGGGCCAGGCGGAGTACACTCCGGCCGAGCCCGCGCCGACGCATCCAGAGTTGCCCAACATCCCTCCGGTTGACGCCACCACCACGGTCATTGCGAACAACACCGTTTGGAAGGGTGAGCTGACCTCCGAGGGGAGCATCCACGTCCACGGCCGGTTCGAGGGCACGATCCGCGCTCGCGAGGACGTCGTCATCGCCGAGGAGGCGAATGTCGATGCGACGGTCACCGCCGAGCGCGTGGTCATTGCCGGCACGGTGACGGGCAGCATCCGCTGTCGCGGCCGCTTCGAGGCATTGCCAACCGGTCGCGTCACGGCCGATATTCAAACGCCGACGGTCGTCGTCCACGAGGGGGCGGTGATTAACGGACAGTTCCGTATGGGAGCCGCGGACACGACCGAGACAGCGGAGACGGCCAAGCCAACCTCAGTCATCCAACGGCGCCAGGCTCGGGGAACAGCGTGAGCGGCGGACGCCGTGAGCTTGCCTTCGCGGGCATGCCGTTTGCAAGCCGGCGGTCTCCAGTAGGAGGCGTCGCCGGCACCTTGGCGCCTGCCACTCATCGCTAGGAGGGGGTTATCGGATGTCAATTCGTTCCGCTGACACGGACTACGCGGGCGAGAGGGCGTCGACGAACGGCGCCGCTGACGCGAGCCGGGAGGATTCGTACAGCGTCATTGACCGGCACTCGACCTTTGATGGCACCTTCCGCGCCAACCGAGATCTTCGCATCGAGGGTGAGGTCAAGGGGACGATCGAGTGCCAAGGGACGCTCTTCGTCGCGGAAGGGGCGACCGTCTCAGCGAAGGTCGAGGCTGAGAACATCACAGTCGCGGGTCATCTCAATGGCGAGGTTCGCTGCCAGGGTCGCCTGCAGATCATGCCCAGCGGCCAAGTCCGCGGCAAGGTCAAGACGATGACGCTCGTCATCAATGAAGGGGCGTATTACGAGGGCGAGCTGGAGATGGCTCCGCCCGAACAGCGCACCCAGCTTCAACCCGCCTCCGCGCCGCGGATTCTCCCACCGAAGCCCGCTGGATCGTCCGCGAGCACGCAGCCGGCGAGCAGCGAGTCGTCATCGTCAACGTCGGCCAGCTCTAGCAACGCCAGCACCTTCATTCGTCGACTCGGCGGACCGGAGACTCCCTGGGAACAGCAATCAGGCGAGGAGGGCGAGCAGGAGCGCACCGACGAGTCATCCGGTTCGTAGCTCGCCGCACACGTGCCTTCGCACTCCAGCCAGAGACGGGCACGACCTAAGAAGTGCGATGCGGCCAAGCGTTTCTCCCCCCCATGCTATACTCAGTCGGCCGCCGAAGCATTGTGAACGCGCGCCTGGGAACCGTTGCTGATACCACTCAGCGCTAGATAGATTGCTGAATCGAACGAGAGGCACTGCCTGCATCACGGCTCGGGCCGCGCCTTTGGCCGCGGACAGGATCTTCGGGGCATGCCGGATCGCAAATGCCGAACGTGCAAGCACTACGAAGCGTCGCCGATCCGGCGAAAGGGGTGGTGCCGTAATCCGCGGCTCTACTCGCCGCAGCAAAGTCACCTGGTTGACGCGGACGATTTGGATTGTGCACACCGGCTGGGAAACTACTGGGAGCCTGCCGAACCGGCGAGTCCGAATGAAACGAATGGCAGTCCACCACCCGACGATGTGGCTGGATCGCTCCCCGACCTGCCGGACTTTGGCGAGCCGGTCAAGGTCGCCTCGAGCGTGGGTGCGCGGGCGGAGTCGTCGCCAGAGCGGCAATCGCTGCATCATAATGACGTCGTATCCGGCTCTGCGCCGGCCGAGGTTGTCTCCCGGACGGCCAGCCACATTGCCGGAGGCACTGGAATGGTGAGTGGCAAAGGCGGATCAGCCGGCGGCGGAGCGAGCAGCTCCAGCGGCCGCACTCCAGGCGGCGGCAGCAGTGCCGGCGGCTCGATTCCACCTAGCGCGGCTCCGCCACGCCGAGGAGGTGGCGGGCCACCGCCCGGACAGGAGCGAACGGTGAGCTACCAACCGGAAGAGCGCTATTGGACGGACTATTTGCGGGTGGCGCTGCCGGTCGTCGGCTTGCTCCTCCTGCTTGGTCTCTTCTGGTATTGGGCCCGAGAGTTGATCGGCGACGAGGCCGATTCGCCCACCGGCACACCAGTCGACGTTGGCCTCGTCAATGCCGCGACATTCACTCCCACCCCAACAGAGCCCGTCGGCAACATTCCGGTCCAGACGGCTAACCCATCCCAGACGCAGCCCGCCGGCGCGTCGCCGACCGCGGAGGCGACCGAAGAAACCGGGGGCGATACCGGCGAGCCCACGCCGCGGCCAACCCGGACGCCACGCGCGAGCGCCGAGGAGACGCCGACCGAAGAAGCGGCGCCTCCCGACGACTTAGAGTTCGTGGAGGGCGATCTCGTCATCGTGCAAACGGACGATGGCACTGGCATCAACCTCAGAGAGGAACCGTCAACTGATGGAGAAATCGTCACGTTGCTCGAAGACGGAACCGAGCTTCGCATTCTTTCGAACGAGGTCGTCGAGGCGAACGGCTACATCTGGCGAAACGTGCAAGTCACCGAAACCGAGCAAGAGGGCTGGGTCGCTGACGATTACCTGGTAGCTGCGTAGAGCAAATCGGCCCCTCTGACCGGTACGCATCCTGACCGCAGGATGCGAGATCGAGTGGTATACTGGACGCGGCCCGGCTGGCGCCGGGCCGTGTTATGCTTCGCCATCCCGCGAAGTCATGTAGCGTAGCACGCGTCAGGACCGAGACCGGCGTGCCAGTGCCATGAGGCGCTGGTTCGGCTCGGGATGAATGACGCGGAAGTCCAACGCAAAACGGAGGTTCACGTGGAGTCTACTGTTCCCAGCACCTTGGGCATGCCGCCCGAGCAATTGATGAAGGCGCTCCTCGAAGCGGGCGTGCACTTCGGCCATCAGACCAAGCGTTGGAATCCGAAGATGCGCCCGTACATTTTCACGGAGCGCAACGGCATTCACATCATTGACCTAAATCAGACGCTCGATCTGCTCGCGCAAGCGCACCAGTTCGTGACCGACACGGTCGCCAATGGCGGCACAATCCTTTTCGTCGGCACCAAGAAGCAGGCGCAAGACGTGGTCGAGCGCGAGGCGAAGCGCTGCGGGCAGTTCTATGTCAACCGGCGCTGGCTCGGCGGCACGCTGACGAACTTCGTCACAATCCGCCAGCGGCTTCGCGCCCTGAAAGAGCTGCAGCGCCAGCGCGATCGTGGCGAGTTCACGCTCCTGCCGAAGCAGGAAGCGTCCGTCAAGATGCGCGAGCTGGAGCGGCTCGAGCGCAGCTTGGGCGGCATGCGGGACATGACGCAGCTTCCGGCGGCTCTCTTCGTCGTCGATCCCAAGCGCGAGCATCTGGCCGTGACCGAGGCGCGCCGCCTGGGAATCCCGATCATCGCGATCGTGGACACGAACTGCGATCCGGATGAGATCGACTTCGTGATTCCCGGCAACGATGACGCAATCCGCTCGATTCGTCTGCTGACGGCTGGTATCGCTGACGCGGCGATTCAGGGCGCGATGCGCGCTGAGATTGCTCACGCCGAGGAGGCCACGGATATTGGCGGCGCCGAGGATGCCGAAGGGGCTGCAAGCTATTCACCTGATTTCGAAGAGGCAAGCGAACTCGTCCCCGCGGACGAGCGCTAACAAGTGATGCGAGGGCAACCGTGTCAGTGACGATTAGTGCCACACAGGTCAAGGATCTCCGCGAACGGACCGGCGCCGGTATCATGGAGTGCAAGCGCGCTCTCGAGGAAACCGGCGGCGATGTCGAGCGCGCGATCGATCTCCTCAAGCAGCAAGGTCTTGCCAAGGCGGAGAAGAAGGCTGGTCGCGTGGCGATGCAGGGTATCGTCGAGCCATATATCCACGCCGGCGGCCGCATCGGCGCCCTGGTCGAGCTCAACTGCGAGACGGACTTCGTCGCCCGCACGCCTGACTTCCGGGCACTCGCTCACGATCTGGCGATGCAGGTCGCCGCGACGTCTCCGCGCTACGTCGCCGAGGATCAGATCCCGGAGAGCGATTGGGCAGAGCTGGAGCGAGAATTCGGCGATCGCAAGCGGGCGCTCGAGGCCGTGAGCCTGCTGGATCAGCCGTTCATCAAGGATCCTCGCCAGACCATCCGGGATCTCATCAAGGCGCAAATCGGCAAGCTGGGCGAAAATATCGTCGTTCGGCGCTTTGCCCGGTTCGAGGTCGGCGCGGATCTGGGGGCGACCGAAGAGTCAGCCGAATAGGACATGACGGGGCGAGCGCGGTCATCGCCGGATGATGCGGCGAGCCCGCAAGGCGTTCAAGCAACGGAGCAAACCGTGGGGCGCTATCGACGAGTGCTGCTCAAGCTCAGTGGCGAGGCGCTAATGGGCGATGCGCCCTACGGGATCGACCCCGCTGTCGCCACCTCGATCGCCCGTCAGATCTGCCGCGCCATCACCCTCGACGTTCAGATCGCAATCGTCATTGGCGGAGGGAACATTTGGCGCGGGCTCTCCGCGAGCAGCAAGGGCATGGACCGCGCAACCGCCGATTACATGGGGATGGTCGCGACGGTCCTCAATGCCCTTGCCCTCCAGGACGCCCTTGAGAAGGCGGGCGTGCCGACGCGCGTCATGACAGCGATCCAGATGCACGAGGTGGCAGAGCCGTATATCCGCCGGCGGGCCATTCGCCACATGGAGAAGGGCCGCGTCGTCATCCTAGCCGCGGGCACCGGCAATCCCTACTTCACGACCGACACCGCGGCGGCGCTTCGAGCGCTCGAGCTCAACGTCGACATCCTGCTGATGGCCAAGAACCGGGTCAATGGTGTCTACTCTGACGATCCGCGCGTCAACCCCGCGGCTCGGCGCTTCTTGCGCATCAGCCATAAGGAGGCGTTCGAGCGGAATCTAAAGGTGATGGACGCCTCCGCGTTCTCGTTGTGCCGTGAAAACAACCTCCCGATCCTCGTCTTCGCGATGACAGAGGAGGGAGCGATCGAGCGGGCGGTCGCTGGCGAACCGGTCGGGACCCTCGTCGCTGCGGGCGAGACGGTATTGGAAGAGCCGGTCGGCGCTCGCGAATAGGCGTTGGCGTCGGGTAGGGAGCGCCGAGATCGAATCGCTGCATTGGCGCGGATCTGACGATGCACCCGACCAACTGCCGAACGTGCATCGCTCGAAATCAGTTGAGATGGGAGCTGGCAGATGATTCGCGAAACGCTGACGGATGCCGAACAACGGATGACGAAAGCGATGGAAGCCCTCCGTCGCGATCTGAATACCGTCCGGACTGGCCGCGCTTCCCCATCGTTGCTCGACCGGATCACGATTGATTACTACGGTACGCCGACACCGCTGAATCAGGTCGCTGGCATCTCCGCGCCCGAGGCCCGGCTCCTTGTCATTCAACCCTGGGATCGCGGTACTCTTGGCCAGATCGAGAAGGCGATTCAGAAGTCAGACCTCGGGCTTAACCCGACCAGCGATGGTCAGGTGATCCGGATCGCCATCCCGCCGCTCACTGAGGAGCGCCGCAAGCAACTCGTCAAGGTCGTGCACGGGCACGTCGAGGAAGCCAAGGTTGCGGTGCGCAACATCCGGCGCGATGCCATGGCTCAGGTCCGGCAGATGATGAACGACAAGCTCATCTCCGAGGACGACGAGCGCCGCGCCGAGCACCAACTGGACGAGCTGACGAAGCGCTTCATCGAGGAAGCAGATCGGATCGGGAAGGCGAAGGAGCACGAGGTGATGGAGGTCTAGACGACCTTGACCGGCGCGTCCTCGCCCGCTCCCACACACGATACGGAAGATCTGGCCCAGGCGGTCGCCGCGCTTCCCCGCTCCGCCATTCCGCGGCACGTTGCCATCATCATGGACGGCAATGGGCGCTGGGCGGCCAAACGCGGCTTGCCGCGAGTCGCGGGGCACGAGCGGGGCACCGACAACATCCGGCGGATCACCTTCACGGCCGGCGAAATCGGCATCGAGTACCTCACGCTCTGGGCGTTCTCCACGGAGAACTGGCGCCGCCCTCCCGAAGAAGTCCAGGGCATCATGCGGGTGCTCGGTGAGGCGCTCGAGCGCGAAACGCTCGAGCTCCACCGTCAAGGCGCGCAGCTGCGGCACATCGGGAGTCTCGACGGCCTCGATCCCGAGCTGCGGCAATCTGTTATTGACGCGATCGAGCTCACCCGCAACAACAACAAGCTCGTCTTAACGCTGGCGTTCGACTATGGCGGGCGGCAGGAGCTCGTCCACGCGGTGCGAGAGATCGTCGCCAGCGGCATCCCACCGGAAGCGATCGACGAGCAGACGATCTGCAACCATCTCTTCACGCGCGATCTGCCCGATCCCGACCTCATCATCCGGACGTCCGGCGAGGTGAGGATGAGCAATTTCCTCCTCTGGCAGGCCGCCTACGCGGAGCTGTATTTCAGCCCCGTGCTCTGGCCTGACTTCGGACCGGACGATCTGCGCGCCGCTGTCCTCGATTTCTCGCGGCGCGAGCGACGCTTCGGACGAGTGCCAGCCTCCGCGGGCACGTCGCTCTAGCCGGACTCCACCGGTGCGCCAACGCTCGATCAGTTCAGTCGGCGTCGTGATTGTCGGGCTCGTGCCTGCATTTCTCGGCGGCCCCGTCTGGGCGATCGTGCTCACAATTCTGTTCCTCATCGGAGCACACGAGCTTCACACCATGGCGCGCCGGATCGAGCCGACCGTCCGGCCCTTCAGCCTCCTCATTCTGCCAGCCTTCGCGCTGGTCGGCGCCCTTGAGGGCGGCGCCCAAGCGGTCCTCGGGATCGTAGCGCTCGCGGTGGGCATCCCGATGGCCGAGACCGTGTTTCGGCGCGACTTGACAGGGGCATTCGCCGCTTGGGCTCTCGGCACCGCCAACACCCTCTATCTCGGCATCCCGCTCGTCGCTGCGATCTCGCTGCGGCAGATCAACGGCTCCATCGATACCGGCTGGCTGAGCGACCTCGCGAGTTGGGCCGCGATCTCCTGGCAAGCCGATCCGCGTGGGCTCGCTTGGCTCCTCCTCGTCATCGTCGTCACCTGGCTCGGCGACTCCGGCGCGTATCTGATCGGGCGATCATTTGGTCGGCAGCCGCTCATCCCGGTCGTGAGCCCGAAGAAGACCGTGGAGGGATTCGTCGGCGGTCTGGCCTGCGCGGCGCTGACCGGGTTGGTCGCGGTCGAGCTCTTCGGTCTCGGGATACACTGGAGCATTGGTCTGGCGCTTGGTTTCGTACTCGGACTCATCGCCGTGCTCGGTGACCTCGTCGAATCGGTTCTCAAGCGGCAGGCGGGTGTAAAGGATAGCGGGACTTTGATCCCGGGCCACGGCGGCATGCTCGACAGGCTTGATGCGCTGCTCTTTACTTGGACTGCCGGCTGGTATCTCGCCCTCCTCGCCGACCGGATGTTCCAATGACGTCGACGTTGCCCAGCCCCGTCCCACGGACCGGGCGTGACCACATTCCATCGCGAAAGCCAGGAAGGCCGGTCGGTGTAGCGATCCTCGGCTCGACAGGATCGATCGGACGGCAAACCCTCGACGTGATCGAGCATCTGCCGGAGCGATTTCGCGTCGTCGCCTTGGCCGCTCATCGGAACCTGCGCCAACTGGCGGAACAGGTCACGCGGCATCGCCCCTCCATTGTTGCCTGCGACAACATCGAAGAAGCTCAGTCACTGGGGCTCCACGACTGCCAGATGATGACTGGCGCAAACGGTCTCATCGAAGCGGCAACACACCCGGACGTCGAAATCGTCGTTGTCGCGACATCCGGACACGCGGGCATCCTGCCGACAGTGCGAGCAATCGAGGCGGGAAAGACGATCGCGCTGGCCAACAAGGAATCGATCGTCTGCGCCGGCGAGTTGATCGTGCCGCTAGCCCTGGAGCGCGGCGTGCCAATACATCCCGTGGACAGTGAGCACAGTGCGATTTGGCAGGCGTTGGGCTCGGCGCCGACGGCCGAGGTGAGCCGGCTCTACCTGACAGCGTCTGGCGGGCCGTTTCGAACGACGCCGGCTGAGGAGCTTCGCAAGGTGACGGCGGCCGAGGCGCTCGCCCATCCGACATGGCGCATGGGCGGCAAGATCACCGTTGACTCCGCGACGTTGATGAACAAGGGCCTCGAGCTGATCGAGGCACAACGGCTCTTCGGCATTCCGTACGATCGCATCGAGGTCGTGGTGCACCCGGAGAGCATCGTGCATTCGATCGTGGAGTTCGCCGACGGCAGCCAGCTGGCCCAGCTGAGCCTGCCGGACATGCGCCTGCCGATCCAATATGCGCTGACCTTTCCCGATCGCCTGCCGAGTCCCTGCCAGCGACTCGACTTGACGGCCATCGGAGCGCTCCACTTCGAGCCGCCCGATACCAATCGGTTCCCCGCCCTCTCGCTCTCCCGGTCCGCTGGCGTCGCGGGCCAGACGTACCCCACGGTCCTCAGCGCGGCCGATGAGGTCGCCGTCGAGGCGTTCCTCGCCGGCCAGCTCTCCTTCCCGGGAATCACTGAAGTCGTCGCTCGCACGCTCGACGCGCACACTCCTCAGCCAGTCACGGACCTCGAAGTCGTTCTGGAAGCCGACCGCTGGGCGCGAGCGGAAGCCCGCCGCCTCATCCAAGCGTGCGGGGCCCAATAGCATCCGCGATTAGCTTTCCCTCGCAAGCGTCACTGCGGCAACTGACGTCGCTCCAGCAGCTAGGAGCGCCTCGGCGCAGTTTCCCAGTGTCGCTCCGGTGGTCAACACGTCGTCGACGAGTACGATGCGCGCCCCGCGAATGCCAGCGACCGGGAGAGTGGCGAATGCGCCGCGCATGTTTTCCTGCCGCTCCGCCGCACTTAGATGCACCTGCTGCTGCGTTGGCCGAATCCTCGTCGCCAGCTCCTCGACGCGATATCCACCGGCGCGTCCAGCCACGGTGGCCAGCAACCGCGCTTGGTTGTACCCTCGGGCTCGTTCCCGCTTCGGATGCAGTGGAACAGGACAAACGATATCGAATGGCGCCAAGTCGGCGAAGAGCGGCGCGAGGAGGGCAGCCAAGTGTTCAGCCCTGGCCGTCTCACCCTGGTACTTGAAGGCGTGGATCGCCTGTCTTAGCCAACCGTCGAACAGCGCCGCGGACCGCACCTCGGATAACGACGCCGGGAGATCCTCGCACCGGCACGCGGCGAGCCCGGGCGGAGCCCCGCATCGCCGGCACCAAGGCGGCGTAAACCGCGGCAGCGCGGCCTCACATTCGGCACAGACCCATGTT
>ERZ795042.2076-NODE-2076-length-11577-cov-113.275299_pt1 | contig 11577 bp, 10 predicted proteins | sample MGYA00375126_ERZ795042 | MGnify/ENA primary metagenome ERZ795042 (study PRJEB30171, sample SAMN05518105) | compost metagenome | isolation source: Feedstock adapted compost from Newby Island compost facility, Milpitas, CA | place: USA:Newby Island compost...
AGTCCACCTCCACCCCCAAGGCCCTGAGGAGCTTCACCGCCGCCACTCCGGCCTCCGCATAGAACTGGTCCGCCAGGCAGGTGATGAAGAGGGCCACGCGCATTTGCAGCCTCTACATTGCCCTATAGTCCTGCCCTTCTCGCTAGCCTTTGGAGAAAGGCCAACCCTTCTGAGACCAATCTTTCCGGATTCTCCGCTACCGGTCGCCAGATGCAGGCCGCGCGGGCAATCTCCGGACTCACCGCCACGAAGGACTCCATCACCAGGGGGCCTTTGTAGCCGATGGTCGCCAGCCCGGCAAACACCTCCTCCCAGCGAACATTCCCTGTTCCTGGGGTCCCCCGGTCGCTTTCGGAGAGGTGGATGTACCCGAGCCGAGACCCCGCCCGCTCGATGGGAGCCTTAAACCCCTTTTCCTCGATGTTCATGTGGTAGGTGTCCAGGTGAAGAAAGACATTCCCTTCCCCGATCGCCTCCAGAAGGGCTAAGCCCTGGTCCACCGTGTTGACGAGGGAGGTTTCGTAACGGTTGACCGGCTCAATCCCCAGCCCTATCCCCAAGGTCCTCGCTTCCCGGGCCACTTCCCGCAGCACCCGGGCTACCACCTCCAGGTCTTCAGGCCTCGGCGGCTCCTCCGGAGCCTCTCCCAGGGTTCCGTAAATCACCCCGGTGAGTACCGGACTCCCCAGGGTATCGGCTGCCCTTAGGGCCCAGGAGAGGAAGGCCCGGGCGCGCTCCGGGTAGGCGGGGAGTTTGGCCTCCCGGGGAAGGCCTAGGGAAGAAGTAGCCCCTAAACCGTGCTCCCTCAGCACCGCCCGGATCTCCGCCAGGGGGAGGTCCTCCCGGAGGAGGGGGATCTCAAGAAAGTCCAACCCCGCTTCCGCCGCTTCCCGGGCCGCCCGGGCCACGGTCTCGGGAACCGCTTCCGCCGTCCACACGAACAGATGGGCGCCAAAGCGCATTCCCCTCACCCCCTTTGCGCCACCGCACGCTCGTAGTAGCCCCCCTCCCGATAGGCCTTCAAGGGGTCCTCCGGAACCCCTTTGGCCCTCCGGACCTCGGCCAACAGGGGCCCCACATCCTTGCGGTAAGCCTCTAGGAGGATGCGGTGGGCAAGAAGGATATCCCCCCGCTCCTGGGCCTCCCGAAGGGCGTCCCGATCCACCAGAAGGGCTTTGGCGTAGGCCTCCTGGCAGTTGAGCAGGGAAAGAATCATGGCCTCCACCTTGGGCTCGATGACGTGGGCTTGGTCGATCATATAGGCCACCCGGTGGACCGTTTCCCCTGCCACTCCTCCCTCCTCTTCCGCGGAGGCGAGTTCGTGGTAGATGAGGAAGAGTTCAAAGGGGTTGATGGAACCTACGATAAGGTCGTCGTCCGCGTACTTTCTCGCGTTGAAGTGGAACCCGCCAAGCTTCCCTTCTTCCAGGAGAAAGGCCACGAGGGCTTCGATATTGGTGCCCTGGGGATGGTGGCCCAGGTCCACCAGCACTTGGGCCTGGGGGCCGAGCTTGAGGCATAGAGCGTAGGCGGTTCCCCAGTCCGGGATGTCCGTGGAGTAAAAGGCCGGCTCGAAGAACTTGTACTCCAAAAGCAGCCGGCTCCCCTCGGGAAGCCAGGCGTAAACCTCCTTCAAGGAGGCTTCCAAGCGGCGCCTCCTCGCCCGAAAGTCGTCCTGTCCGGGATAGTTGGTCCCATCTGCTAGCCAGAGGGAAAGCAGCCGAGAACCTAGGGTCTCCATGATGCTAATGCATTCCCGAACGTGGGCCAAGGCTTTCTCACGGACCCTAGGGTCGGGATGGGCCAGGGACCCCAGCCGGTACTCCTCTTCCTGAAAAAGGTTGGGGTTGATGGCCCCGATACCAATTCCTAGGCCTTCGGCGTGAGCCTTAAGGCGATCCCAGTCCTCCACTCGGTCCCAGGGAATGTGCAAGGCCACCCGAGGGGCAAGCCCGGTGAGCTGGTGGACCAGGGCAGCGTCCTCTACCCGCTCCCAGACGTTTCTTGCCTCCCCAGGGATGTGGAAGACCTTGAAACGGGTCCCCGAGGGGCCGAAGGCCCAGCTCGGTACCTCGATCTCCTGGGCCAAAAGCCGCTCAAAGGCTTTCTCCTCCGTCATGTGCCCTCCCAAGTGGGCTCGCCAGCTCAAGGAACCGGGCATAGGCCTCTTCAAGGCCCTCGAGCTCGCGAGGAACGTAGGTTTGCAGCTTTACGGAGGCCCGGACCACCTCCCGGATGGGCTCCTTGACCGCCCCTACAGCCCTTGCCCCCACCAGCAGGTTGCCCAGCAGGGTGGCTTCGGTTGGTCCGGCGATCACCGTGCGCTCCGTCAGGTCGGCGACCGTCTGGCAGAAGAAGGCATCCTGGCTTCCCCCGCCCACCACATGGATCCGGTTCAGCTTATCCCCAACTACCTCTTCCAGGGCCTCAAGGACCTGGCGGTAGCGGAAGCCAAGCCCTTCGTAAACCGTCCGAGCCACCTGGCCCGGCCGCTCCGGCGCGCCCTGACCCGTGGCTTCCAGGTAACGACGGATCCGCTCCGGCATGGGTCCCGCCACCTCGTTGGGCGGCAGGAACTCCTCCCGGTCGGGGTCTAAGACGAAGCGAAAAGGGGGTTCTTCCCGAGCCCAGGAGGCGATTTCCGAGAAGTCTGTGCTCCAGACCCGCCGGCACTCCTGAAGGAGCCAAAGGCCCATGACGTTCTTAAGAAGGCGGATGGTGCCGTCGATTCCTCCCTCGTTGGTGAGGTTGTAGGCGAAGGCCCGTGCGTCTACCAGGGGAGCATTCCGCTCCACCCCGAGGAGCGTCCAGGTGCCGGCAATGAGGTAGGCCCAACCTTTGCCCTCCGCTGGGACAGCCGCCACAGCCGAGGCCGTGTCGTGGCTGGCCGAGGCCACCACCGCAAAGCTTTGCCCCAGCTCGCGGGCCAGCACTTCTCGGAGATCCCCGAGAACGGTTCCCGGTAGGACCGGCTCGGCAAAGAGATGGGGGGGTAACCCCAGGGCCTCCAGGAGATCCTTGGCCCAGGTGCGCTGCCAAGGTTCGGCCAGCTGAGTGGTGCTTGCGTTAGTCCACTCGTTAGCCGCTATCCCCGAGAGCCAATAGTGGAAGAGGTCCGGCAACATTAGGAAGCGTTGGGCGGCCTCCAACAGGCGGGGGTTTCCCTCTTTGAGGGCCACCAGCTGGTAAAGAGTGTTGATGGGCATGAGCTGGATGCCTGTGCGGCGGTAAAGAGCCCAGCCGCTATGGTCCCGCAGTACCCGGTGAAAAGCCGCCACGTGCCGGGGATCCCGGTAATGCCGGGGTAGCCCCACCAAAGTCCCGTCAGGCCCCAGGAGGGCGAAGTCCACCCCCCAGCCGTCCACACTCACCGTCTTGACCCCTAGAGGGGCCCTTTGCAAGCCCAACCAAACCTCCTGCCAGAGCCGGGGAATGTCCCAATGAAGGTGGTCTCCGAGAAGCACAGGACCATTTTCGAAGCGGTGAAGGATCTCCAGGGAGATCCGGTCTCCCTCGAGGCGGCCTAAGGCCACGCGCCCCCCGCTAGCACCCAGGTCCACTGCCAGGTGCAAGCTAACGGACATAGGCTACAGCCACCCCCCCATCCACGGTCAGGGCTGCCCCTGTGATCTTGCTGGCGGCAGGCGAGGCCAGGAAGAAGATGGCCTCAGCCACATCCTCGGGGAAGATGTTCACCTTCAAGGTGGTGCGCTCCCGGTAGTAGGCCTCCAGCTGGTCCTCGGGGATACCGTAAGTGGCTGCCCGCTCCTTGCGCCAGGCGCTGTCCCAGATGGACGACCCTTGAATCACCGCATCTGGAAGGACGCTGTTAACCCTTATGCCGAAAGCTCCCCCTTCCTCCGCCAGGCAACGGGCTAGGTGGAGCTCGGCCGCCTTGGCCGCGCTGTAGGCTGCCGCGTTTTTCGCTGCCGCGACGGCGTTCTTAGAGGTGACGAAGATCAAACTCCCCCCGCGGCCTTGAGCCTTGAGGATTCTAAAAGCCTCCCGTGCCACCAAGAAGTAACCGCGGGCGAGGACAGCAAAAACCTTCTCCCAAAGGTCCAAGCTAGTTTCTTCAATGGGCGCCGAAGCACCAAGCCCCGCATTGTTGACTACGATGTCCACGCCCCCGTACGTCCAAACCGCCTCCTCAAAGGCCCGGGCCACCGCCGCCTCCTGGGTCACGTCGGTGGCAATGAAAAGACCCCCCTTGAAGCGGATCTCATTGAGCTCCGAGGCCACCCGGGCGCCCCTTTCGACGTTGATATCCAGCACCACCACGTGGGCTCCCTCGGCGGCGAGTTTCTTGACTGTGGCACGCCCGATGCCGCTTGCACCCCCGGTCACCAAGGCAACCCGACCGTGGAGGGGCTTGGGCGGGGGCTTCAGGGTCAGCTTGTAGAGCTCCAAGGGCCAGTACTCGATGTTGTAGGCCTCCTCGGGGCCCAAGGGCTCGTAGCCTCCGCAGGCCGCAGATCCCCGCATAACCGCGATGGCCCGCCGGTAAAGCTGCCGACTCACTTCCGCTCCCCAGGCATCGGGGCCCGCCGTAATCATTCCCAAGCCTGGGATGAGGATGACGCGGGGCCTCGGTGGAAACATCCGGTCCTGGGGTTGGCGGTGGGCCTCGAAGTAGGCGGTGTAGTCCCGAGCATAGGCCTCTACCCCCTCCCTTAGGCGTTCCAAAAGCCGCTCCACGCCTTCTTCGGGCCGCCAGGACACGAAGAGGGGAAGCCGTTTGGTGTGGATGAGGTGGTCCGGGCAGGCGGCCCCTCGCTCCGCAAGTCGGGGTCCCTGAGCGCTTCCCACGAAATCCAAGACCTCGGGGTCATCGTCCACCGCCAGCACCACCGGGGCTTCGGCCATGAGAAGCCCCCGGAGGAAGGGAAGGATCGTGAGAAGCACCCGCCTCCGCTCGTCCCCGGGCAAAGGAGGGATCAGGACAGGGCCAAAGGGATCTTCGGGAAGGCGCTCTCGGATGAAAGCCTCGGCCTGGCCGATGATCCGAAGGGTGTTTTGGTAGGCTTCCCGCGCCGTTTCTCCCCAGGTCACCAGGCCGTGTTTGGCGAGCACCACGCCTTCAAGGCCTGGGTTTTCTCGGAAGACCCGGTAAACCTCCTTGGCCAGCCCGAAACCTGGCCGCTGGTAAGGTACCCAGGCCACCCGCCCTCCGTAGAGGGTGCGGACAAGCTCTTCCCCTTGGGGCGCATTGGCTAGGCTGAGGATAGCGTCTGGGTGGGTGTGGTCCACGTGGGTGAAGGGAAGGAAAGCATGGAGAAGGGTCTCGATGGAGGGTCGGGGACGGCCCGGCTCCAGGGCGCACCGCTCCAGGTAGGCCACCATCTCCTCGTCCTCCATGCGGTCCCTTTCCAGAAGGGGCAGAATCTCATCAAGCCGAAGGGCCGCAAAACTCCTTTCGGTGGCCTCGGCCAGATCCGAGCCGCTGCCTTTGACCCACAGAATCCGGACCCGCCTGCCCAGGTGGTCCTTGCCCCAGACCTTGGCGCTGGTGTTGCCACCGTAAAGGTTGACCACGCTCCGATCCCTACCCAGAAGGCGGGAACGATAGACCAACGCTTCCAGCCCCTCAGTTTGGGGAGCCTCTGCTTCGTTCCAAAGATCCCTAGGCATCCTCATCCTCCCAAGGCCAGGCCATCACGCTTAGGAAGGCCATGTTGGGTTGAGTCACGTCTAGGCGGCTGTACTGGACGCCGATTGGCCTCGAGGCACGTACCCGGATGGCGTAGGGCACTTCCCGGGGCACCTCAAAGCCCCCTAAAGGCCGGTCTAGACGTAGATGGAGCACGCGTTTAGGGGGAAGCCGTACCTCGATACCTTCCACTGGGTCCCGGTCCTCGAAGAAGAAGTCCAACCAGACTTCTACGGGTTCGGCCTCCACATTGAGGAGGCAGAGGGTTTCGTGACCTAGATAGACTCCTTCCCCCTTGGCCGGCAAATAGGCATCGGGTACAAGCCAGGTTCGAGCGCGCATCTTCCCTCCTGGGGGAAAGGGGTGGATGAGAGATCACCCACCCCTTCCCCGTTGCCTCTCTCAGAAGTCGAACTTGTCGATGTTTTCGGCCGTGAAGATGAAGGGGGGACCAAGAAGAACCTGAAGGCTGATCTTGTCCTTCTCCACCGTCCACGTCCCCCGCTTAGTCACGATCTTGTCTCCCGGCTTAAGGCCCTTTTCCGCCAGCTGCTTAGCCGTGTAGATGGTCAGGTAGCCGAGGTCTACAGGGTTCCAGAGAACCACGCTTTTCACACAGCCTTCCTTCACGTAGGGCCTCATCTGCTTTGGGGTGGAAAGGCCCACCACCGCTACCTGACCACACTTCCCTGCCTGCTTGACAGCCTCCGCAGCCCCGGGGAAAGCCACGCTCGAAAGGGCCCAAACCCCTTTAAGTGTCGGATGGGCCTTGAGCAAGTCCTGGGTTACTTGGAAGGCAAGCTGTTGGTCTTCCTCACTGGGCTTGAGATCCACCACCTTGAGGTTGGGGTAGCGCTGGGCCATGTAGGCTTTCATGGCAGCGATCCAGGCATTCTGGTTAGGAGCGGTGAGGGAGGAAGTAACGATGGCCACCTCGGCATTTGGACCTACCTGTTTGACCATTTCGTCTACCAACGCCTTGCCGATGCCCTCAAAGGTGGCTTGGTTGACGAACACATCGCGAGCGTTGGCGTCCGCATCGTAGGTGACCACCTTAATGCCTGCCCGCTGGGCTTTCTGCAAAGCCGGGGCGATGGCTACGGGATCGTTGGGAGCTACAGCAATGACGTCCACTCGGGCAGTGATGAAGTTCTCGATGAGCTCGATCTGCCGGTCCACCCGCGCCTCGGTGGGGCCTTGGTGGATAAAGCGGATGCCTCCAAGCTCCCGTACTGCCTGCTCCGCCCCCATGCGCGTGGCGTTGAAGTAGTCGATCCCCACGACCTTGGGGATCATGGCGATGGTAAGGGTCCGCTGCTGTGCCTGGGCCACGCTCCAATCCAGCACCGCCAGCCAGTATCCAAGACCAACCACTACACCGAACACCAGCCCTGCCAACCACATCCTTTTCATGTTCCTTACCTCCTTTGCTTTGCCTCGCTGTCTGCTAAGCACTTGCTTAGTCCCAATTAGGGCTTTGGAAGCCCTTTCCCACCTAAGCCTGAACCTGGATTACGAAGCCTCCCTTCCCACCTCCCTTCCCCTGCGCGCCATAGGAGCAAGCTTATCCATGAGGCCGTAGAGGGCGACCGAAGCCACAAGGACACCGCCGATGATCATCTGTTGTACGTCTGCGTTGATAAAGGCCAAGGTCATACCGTTCCGAACGGCTCCCACCACAAGCAACCCCAGAACCGTTCCCCAGATACCCCCCACCCCTCCGGAAATGGAGGTGCCTCCCAGAACTACGGCGGTAATGGCATCCAGCTCAAAGCCCTGGCCCAGGTCTGCCTTGGCCGTGGAGAAACGGGAAACCAAGACCAGAGCAGCGAGGCCGCTAAGCGTGCCGGAGAGGGCGTAGACAGCGAGTTTCACCCTGTCTACGTCGTGGCCCATGAAGCGCATCGCCACTTCGTTGTGCCCGATTGCGTATACCTTCCGTCCGAAAGCAGTCTGGCTGAGCAGGATGGCGAACGCTAAGGCGAGGGCACCGAAAAGGAAAAGCTGGACGGGGAAAGGGCCTACATAGCCTTGGCCCAAGAAGAAGAAGTAATCGGGGTAGTCCCGAAAGGCCCGCCCCTGGGAAATGCCCAGGGCGATCCCCCGGAAGACGGCCATTGTGGCCAGGGTTGTGATCAAAGGCGGGATCCCTACCCGGGTTACCAGAAAGCCGTTGACGAGACCCGCGCCTAGGCCAACCAGGAGGGCTGCCAAGGCAGCCAGGGGCAGGGGGATCCCCCCTTGGTGCAACGCCCCCAGCACGACCGCCGAGAGACCCACAATGGAACCCACCGATAGGTCGATACCACCGGTAAGAATCACCAGGGTCATCGCTAAGGCGATGAGCCCCACCTCGGCAAAGAATCGGGGTAGTTCCAGAAGGTTCTGCGGGGTGAGGAAGTGGGGGGAAAGCTGGGACATAACAAGGAAGGTGAGGACCAATACCCCCAAGAGCACCGCTTCGGAAACGCTGGCTCGCCAGAGTTTCATCGCGCACCTCCTCTACGCCAAACCCCGCGCCTATATCCCCGCAAGGTGTCAAAGGCCACCGCCAGAAGGATGAAAAATCCGCGCAGAGTGGGTTCCCAGAAGGAACTCACCCGGAAGAAGGTCAAAGTAGTGCCAATGGTGCTCATGAGCAAGGCCCCCAGCACGACTCCGAGGACCGTACCCGAGCCTCCGAAAATATTGGCCCCCCCTACCACCGTAGCGGCGACGACGAGGAGCTCAAAACCTATACCTGTGTTTGATTGGATAGCCGAGAAACGGGTGGCATAAAGCATAGAGGACAGTCCCACCAGGAGACCGTTCACCGTGAAGGCCGCCAGGAGGATACGGGAAGGTTGAAGCCCAGTAAGGCGTGCTGCCATGGGATTGGACCCCACGGCGTAGAGTCCCCGGCCCCAGGGGGTGCGGGTGAGTAACCAGGACATCAAAACGGCAGTCAAGAGGGCAATCCAAATGGGAATAGGAACGCCTAGAAACCGCCCTAGGCCCACTGCACGGAAGTCTGAGGGTAGGTCATAAATCCAGTCGCCTTGGGTAAAGTAAATCAGGGCTCCACGGTAGAGGCTCATGGTGCCCAGAGTGACGATGAGGGAGTGCACCCTAAGGCCCGTGACTAGTAGACCGTTAAACAACCCCAGCGAAGCCCCTAGCCCCAAAGCAAGGGCAAAAACGGCCCAGATCGGCATACCGGCCTTGCTGGCTAGGGCTGCCACGGTGGAGCAGATGGCCAATATGGAGCCCACCGATAGGTCGATCTGCCCCGTGAGGATCACCAGCATCATCCCGATGGCGGCGACCGAAAGGTAACTGGTGTTGACGAGGATGTCCTCTAGGTTCTGGAGTTGGAAGAAGTTGGGGGCGTAGAGGGAAAGGGCCAAACTGAGGAGGAGCAGAAACCCCAATATGGAGAGCTGACGGGCACGATCAACGTACATAGGGCACCTCCAGGAGGCCGGTTGCTGCCTTCATCACGGTTTCCGCCGAGCTTCCTCGGGGTAGCTCAGCCACCAGGCGCCCCCTATGCATAACCAAGATGCGATCGGCCATACCCAGCACCTCGGGTAGATCTGAGGAGATGAGGAGGACGCCCAATCCCTCTCCCACAAGGGCATCGATGGTTCGGTGAATCTCCGCCTTGGCCCCCACATCTACCCCTTGGGTCGGTTCGTCTAGGATGAGAACCCGAGGTTTGACCAGGAGGCAACGCCCAAGAACAACCTTTTGCTGGTTTCCGCCGGATAGGGCGAGTAGGGGTAGATCTGGATTAGGGGGACGAACGGATAAATTTTGGATCGCTTCGGCCACGAAACTTTCTTCCGCCTGTTTATCTAGGGCCCAACCTTTCTTTAGCTGGTCCAATATTGAGAAAGTCAGGTTCCACCTTACAGGTAAACCGAGGATGCCACCCTGACGGGTTCGATCTTCCGGCAGAAGCATAAGCCCTGCTCTAAGGGCCTCCCAAGGCCGTGGGGGAATCCTTCGCCCCTGGATCCATACCTCCCCTGTGTCGTAGGGATCTAGACCGAAGATGGCCCGCGCCACCTCGCTCCGGCCCGAGCCCACCAACCCGGCGAGGGCCACGATTTCCCCCTCGCGAACCTCAAAGGAGATTCCCTCAAAAACTCCCTGCCGGGTTAGGTTCTGCACCCTGAGGAGGGGCTTCCCAGGGGGACGAGGGTTCCTAGGGTACATCGCTCCCACTTCTCGGCCCACCATGTGCCGCACAAGCCATTCCTGGTTCACCTCGTTGACCCGTGCCCGGCCCACCACCTCACCGTCCCGGAGGACGGTAACTCGGTCGGCAATCCGGAACACCTCCTCGAGGCGGTGAGTGATGTAGATGATCCCTACCCCCCGGCTTCGCAGATCTTGCAGGATGCGGTAGAGGCGGTCTACCTCTTCCAAGCTGAGCGCGGCCGTGGCCTCGTCAAGGATGAGAATTCTGGCCTCGACCAGCAAAGCCCTGGCAATTTGAACCAGTTGGATTTGCGCCCGGCTCAATTGCTGCAGAGGTGCCCTCAGAGGAAGGGTAGCTCCGAGCTGGGTTAGCGCTCGCTCCGCTTCCCGGTGCATTGCGGGCCAGTCCAGCCAGTACCCCCTTCGTAGAAACCTACCCACAAAAAGGTTTTCTAAAACAGAAAGGTCCGGGTACAGAGTAGGCTCTTGGTGGACGGCTACAATGCCGAGGTCTTGGGCTACCCTAGGGCTTTCTAGGTTGACGGGGTTGCCTTGCAAGAAAATCGTGCCTTCGTCAGGGCGATAGGCACCGGAGATGATCTTGATTAGGGTGCTCTTTCCGGCGCCATTCTCTCCTACAAGAGCGTGGATCTCTCCCTGAACAAGGTCAAAGTCTACTCCCCGGAGGGCACGCACCCCGCCAAAGGTCTTTCGGATACCTTTCAGGCGTAGCAACTCGCTCATTTCTACCTCCCAGCTACGTAGAGCGCAACCGAAGATTCCCGAAGGACCTCCTGAAGTTCATCCGGGGGTGGGGCTTCTGTGATGAGAAGATCCACTTGTTCCAGGGAAGCCAGCGTACAGAGGCCCCTCACCCCAAACTTGCTGCTATCCAGGAGAGCAATGCGCTGGGAGGCCATGCGAAGCATTTGTTGCTTAACCGCCACTTCCCCGAGGTGGGAATCCATGAAGCCTTGTGCGGTCATTCCCTTGGCTGAGAAAAAGACCTTGTCGGGATGCAACCGCCCCAGGGCTTCCTCAGCCAGGGGACCCACCAACGTCTGGGAAAGGGAGCGCAGTTCCCCTCCGACGACCAAAACCTGGGCTTCTCCTCCCACCAAGGCTCCGGCTACTAAAAGGCTGTTTGTAATCACCGTGATGCGAAGGTTCCTGAGCTCTCGGGCAAGGCAAAAGGCGGTGGTGGAGCCATCCAGGGCCACCGTGTCACCCGGGGCTACAAATCTTTTGGCAAAGCTTGCGATAGCCTCCTTGGCCTCCTTTTGTTTCGCCAAGCGGTTCTCGTAGCTCTCCTCGAGGGCCATCTGGGGCTCAATAAGCTGGGCTCCCCCAAAAACTCGGCGTACCAGACCCCTTTTCTCAAGAAGGCGGAGGTCTCGCCTGACCGTCATCTCTGAGACACCTAGTGCTTCGGAAAGCTCTTTAACCGAAACAAAGCGTTGTGCCTTGATCAGGCGATACGCTTCCTCACGACGTTGGGCTGGTAAGCGCTGGTCTAAAGTGGTGGCCAAAGCTCATCCCTCCCTTGGCATTGACCCTACCTAGTAGGTCTGGGGTTAAACTATCACAGACAATCAGAAGTTGTCAAGAGATAACAGACCTGAGTTCTAATCATCGCCCTCCTCTCCTGCCCTCAGCCAGCTCAGCGAGTACTGGATAGAAGAGCCTGAGGGACCGCCTCCACGCCCCCCTCGCCTCCCTCTCCCGGGGCATGCAGCAGAAGG
>ERZ795042.2078-NODE-2078-length-11561-cov-502.203894_pt1 | contig 11561 bp, 6 predicted proteins | sample MGYA00375126_ERZ795042 | MGnify/ENA primary metagenome ERZ795042 (study PRJEB30171, sample SAMN05518105) | compost metagenome | isolation source: Feedstock adapted compost from Newby Island compost facility, Milpitas, CA | place: USA:Newby Island compost...
ACCATCATGCCGGCGATTTCGGTCTGCAGCGTGGGAAAACCCCGCAGGAACTGCAACGCTTCCTGCCGCTCCTGCGGGTCGAGGGGACCTTCCCGGAAAAACTTCTGGATCAACGGGTTGAAGGCAATGAGGTACGTGGTGTTCTGCGCGTTGCCGACGTAAAACTCCAGCGCCCGGTTCACCTGCGCGATCACCTGCTGCGTGTTGTCGTACAGGTTGCGCTCGATGATCCGGTTGGCAACGAGGTCGGTGAGGATGCCGAGCATGAGGGACGGAATGACGGTAATCGGCAAAAAAAGGGCCAGCAGCTTGTAGCGGATCGGCAGGTTGCGGAACTTCAGGCGCTCAAGCAGCTTTTTGCCGATCCGGGTCACCGGCATGTCCTTCGTTTTGGATCGGGTGGTAACCGCTTTCAGGTCCAAGATGCGCTACCTCTCACTTGGCGTAGAACTGATCGACGTTCTGCTGCGTGACGATCGTGATGCCCGTATCGACGAAGGGCGGAAGCGGATGGCCGGTGTTCGAGCCCGAGTCTCCGGTTTGGACCAGATTGTGGCGCAAATGGAACAGCCCCATCAGCGACCAGTACCCCATGTTCCACGTGCCCTGGGCCAGAGTCGCGTTAATCGTCCCTTCTTTTACCAGGTCCAAAGTTCCCTTGTCGGTATCAAATCCGATGATCACCTTTTGTCCCGCAAGCCCCATTTCCTTGACCGCCATGCCGATGCCGACGCCGCCGTTGGCCTGGGTGGCGAACAGTCCGTCTACTTCCGGGTACTTCCGCAAAATCTCCCGCGCCGCGTCCCGCGAGCCGATAATCTCTCCCTTGCCGTCGGCCACTTCCACCACGCGGATGTCCGGAAACTCGCGGGCGATGGTGTCGCGGAATCCTTCGGTCCGCTCCTGGTGGTTGAGCTGGGTTGGCTGGGTGATGACGGCCACTTCTCCTTTTCCGCCGAGGAGCCTCGCCATTTCCCGTGCCGCCACGGTGCCCGCCTTGTAATTGTCCGTGCCGTAAAACGCGTATGCCTTGCTCGCGGGAGCGCCCGAGTCGAAAAGCACGATCGGAATCCCTTCCTGGACGGCCTTGTCAATGGAGGCGTTCAATACTTCCGGGTTGATCGCGGTGACGGCGATGCCGGCGGGCTTTTTGGCGATCACCTGCTCCAGCACGACCATTTCCTCTTGGGCATCGTATTGGGTCGCCCCGCGGAACTCCACGGACACGTTCAGGTTCAGCGCCGCGTCCTCGAACCCTTTCATGATGCCGCGCCAGTAGTCGAGCTCGGACTGGAACATGACCATGACGTAGACTTCCTGAATGTCGCCCGCCAGTCCGACCGGGCCTTCTTCCAGGTCCCGGCTCTCCCCCCTCAACCCGTAGTGCCAAAAAAACAGCAGGAACAGCACCACGAACAAACCGTACACGCCGAAGAGCAGCGATCTTCTCACCGCTCTCATCCCTTTCCCCCGTGTTGTTTATGGGCGATTGATGATTCTACGGCTACTTTCATCATAAATGGAGCGTTTCCCAGCGTCTTTTAAAAAATTTGATCTTTTTTTCGATTATTTTACCTCGGGACCGGCCTGCAAGAGCATCCAAAAATATTGGCCGCCCCGGGTCATTCGGATGAAACTCATCATGACGGCACCGGCGGCCGTGGTGTCACCCGACAGATCGATCGCCCGGGATCGGCCGTCCTGGTGTATAATGGAAGCGGTGTTTTCCAGTCCAATCCAAAAAGGTGGGATCGAAGATGGGCGCAGATCCGAAGTTGCCGCTGAACCGGCACGGCTTCTCCGCGAGCCGGCTTGTGCTCGGCTGCATGCGGTTCGCGGGGGAATGGAGCCGCAGCGATCCGCTGACGGCGGAGCACATCCGCGAGATGCACGAGGCGGTGGACGCCGCGCTGTCCGTGGGCATCAACATGTTCGACCACGCCGACATTTACAAGATGGGCAAGGCGGAGGAGGCGTTCGGCCGGGTGCTGCGCGAACGGCCGGGGCTGCGGGATTCCATCGTCATCCAGTCCAAGTGCGGCATCCGGCTCAGGGAAGGTCCGAACGGGTCCAGCATTTTCGATTTTTCCAAGGCGCACATTCTCGCCAGCGTCGACGGCATCCTGCAGCGCCTCGGCATCGAGACGCTGGACGTGCTGCTTCTGCACCGGCCGGACCCGTTGGTCGACCCGGAAGAAGTGGCCGAGGCGTTCGCGACGCTGAAAAAGGCCGGCAAAGTGAAGCGGCTCGGCGTCTCCAACATGAGCGCCGGGCAGATGAAATTCTTGCAGGCTTACCTGGACGAGCCGCTCGTCGCCAACCAGCTGGAGATGAGCCTGCTCAAGCTGGACTGGCTGGACGCCGGCGTGCATGTGAACCAGGAAGAAGGCAAGCTTTCCTCGTTCCCGGACGGCACCATCGAGTACTGCCGGCTGAACAACGTGCAAATCCAGGCTTGGGGCCCGCTGGCGACGGGGCTGTTGACCGGCAGGAAGGCAGCGGACGCCGCGCCGAACGTCCGGGCCGCCGCGGAGCTGGTCGCCCGGAAGGCGCAGGAGAAAGGCGTGTCGCCTGAAGCGATCCTGATCGCGTTCCTGCTCCGCCATCCAGCCCGCATTCAGCCGGTCATCGGCACCACCCGCCCCGACCGGATTCGCGCCTGCGCGGAAGCGGAGAAGGTCGAGCTTACCCGGGAAGAATGGTACGAGCTGTACATCACGTCGCGCGGCCGGCCGATGCCGTAAGACAGGAACATGGGGATTACCGGCGGGACACACGGTTCCCCTGGCGATCATCGCCAGGGGAACCGGTGTGAAATTCGGAATGCCGGATGTCCGGAAACGGATGCCAACGCGGTTCGGGAATGCCGTTGGCTCGCAAGGATTTGCGCACGGTACGTCGGAAACACCCCACCAGGCGGAGGTATCGGCTATCCCTGTGAATTTGCAACCTGCTTCCTTTTCCAATCCTTCAAAGGGTTGAATGACACTGCGTTGGGGACGCTCCACGGAATTGCCGGTGGAAAACGGCAAGCTGGCAATGCCGACGCTTAAGCGCTCCCGAACCTCAAGGCTTCTGCAGAACATACACCATGAAATTGGGCACCCGGAGCTCATCTTCCAGATCCGGATAGACCTTCAACTGGTCTGAAGCGACAGTCGGCTCCACGATGCCCTTTAACACAAAGCCCGTTTTGATGAAAGTGTTGATGTAAGTGGACAAGGTGCGGTGGAAATTGGTGACCATCGCCCCCATCATTCGCCAATGCCGTTCTCCTTCATCAAAATATTGATCCAGAATGACATGCAGCTTTTCTCCATCCGCTCCGCGATGCCATTGGCCGGTCGCCGACATCATGGGGTGCAGGTTGGCAACGATGAATTTGCCGCCCCTCTTTAACACCCGGAACACCTCCCGGGTGTTCGCCTCAAAATCGGGCACGTCGCAATGGTTCAGATAGGAAACCGCCAGATCAAACGATTCGTCGTCCAGAAAACCAAGGTTTTGCACATCCTGCACGCGATATTCTTCACGCTCGGACTGCAGTTCCCGCGCGGCCTCAATCATGGGCTCGCACAGATCCAATCCCAGCACGTACGCTGCGCCGCGTTCCGCAAGCATTCTGCAAAAACGGCCCTCGCCGCATCCGCAATCCAGAATCCTCAGGCCTTCCACCTTTCCGCACGCGTCAAGCATGACGGCATCCAGCAAACCTTTGCGCACGGCGTTTCGGCCTTCTCTCATCTCCCGGATCCACACGGGCGCGAGCTCCACCCATTCTTGCCTGAGGTCATCCCGGTTCCTCATGAGGGGCATCCTCCATGATTATTGGATTTCAATGGAAGTATGATTAGTGTATAACAATGATGGAGCGAAAGAAAGATATCATTTTTTGTGGTGTAAGTCATGAAAAACGGATTCTGTTTGGCATCGTGATCATTTCCTGAAAGGAGCATCGGGATCATCAGACGATTTCATCACGCTCAAACGACGATTCCAAAGGGAAAAGAAGAAGAGGCAAAGAAATTTTATTGCGGGATCTTGCAGTTGACCGAAATACCAAAACCGGTCGTTAATCGGCAGAGGCGGTTTTTGGGTCCGGGTGGGGAACAGGAGTTGCAAATCGGCACAAAAAAAATCAAATTTGGGCCGCCCGCCGTAGGACAGCCCACTTTTTTACAAGCTTGCCACTAATTCGCCTCCGACTCTATCCAATTTAATCCGCTGGGATTGAATCAACTGTTCCAAATTGGCTTCGAACTCGAACGGGAACAATTCCTTTTTCCGCTCGAACTCTGCAATGCTTTGATACAATTTTTGTCCGCCCATGATCGTCCCATACAGCATGAATTCGACCACGCGGTGGTCATGGACCGGGATACTGCCCCGTTCATAGATGCCCGGCCTCAACTGGCGAATGGCCCCAAATTCCTTTAAGGTTCTGATGTTTTTCTCCAGCGCATAAAGCAGCGTGGCGCGTTCTCCCCACAGCTCAAAAATGCGCCTGCGAATCTGTGAAGTAGTAAATTCGCTTTGAAGGCTGGCCAGTTTGCCGATTACCCCGCACACATCCCGAAACAGCGGGAAGGCTGCAAGCATCATCGTCCAGTGCAAAGCTGCTCTTTCTCCAATGGGACATGCAAAATAAACAGAAACCCCCAAATCCCTCAACGGTACAAGGGAATCCTCCACTTCCACCCATGTCCGGATCAAGATTTCCCTGGTTTTGCTCAATGTGTCCAAGCTTTCGATCCGTTCCGCCAGGTAACGCTTTAATCGTTCTCGCGTCCGTTTGGGATCCTGGTACTCGGTCCAGTATTCCACGGTCAGGTCGAGCCATTCAGGTTTTACGTATCGGGACAGTATTATCGGTTTGCTCAAGGTGAACCCGCTCCTTTGACTTGGATAAAGGGCACAATAACTTCTTCCAGGCTTATGCCTCCGTGGCACACGGATTTTTTGCCTCGAGGCTGAAAGGAAAGTCCGTCATCGCAAAGAACATATTGATAATTTTTTGGCAAGTACACGGGCGGGAACAAAAAAGAACGAAATGGCTGTTCCAACGAAGCCGGGTCTGCATAATCGCGATAAATGCGGCATCGCTGCCCCGCCATCTCCGTCAGCACGCCTTCGTTGGGCGGGCGCCCTTGTCCGACGGCTTCCACGTTGCCGTGATCGGAAGTGATAAATACGCGGAAATCCTTTTCCAGAAGCCGCAAGATGAGCGATTGCAATTCACCCGACTCCGACCAGGAAACGACATCCCGGCACATCCCGGCCCGTCCCTGCATCTGCCCGTGCATAATGTCGTCGATCGTATTGATCACGATCCCAACCACTTTGACGCCCGAGGGCAGATCACCGGTCGTGCCGCGCTGGTAAACAATTTCCGATTCTTTGTATCCGGACCGGCTCCAATAAGCCTGCCACTCTTTTTCCTCCTGCGCAAGAGCAAACGGTTTGGACATCTCCACCGGCAGCTTCCCCGAAAAAATCGCCAGACGGGAAACCGAGGTAATGGTCGGGATCAGGGCAAACGCATATGACCATTGGTATGAAAATCCCGAAACCTTGTCCGCACGGACAAACGCCAGCCAGTTCGCAAGTGACATTCCGTCCACGACAATGAGCGCCAGCTTGTTTCCTTTGGTGCGAACGTAGTCGTTTGTTTTGTGCAGCAGGACCGGACTGTCCGGATGGAAACTGGCGGACAGTTTCTTGTAATGTTCCAGCATCCATTCCTGAAAACGTGTGTCCAATTCAACGGAAAGCTGGTCCATCGACAGTTGTGTGTATCCGCCATCCTGCAATAAACGCAGCGAAGCCCACAGCTTCGCGATCTCGAACCAGTCGGTGTAGTGCCGAACTTCCTGCAATCGCTGCCGGATCGTCTCTTCCAGCCATCCGGCATATTCGTCGGCGTTATCCCGTTCGTACATTTCCCGATTCAAGAACCGCCATGTTTCTTCTTCTCCCCGGTAACCGCCGAAATCATTCCGACAGGCGATGTAAAGCTGCGTCAAATCCAGCGATTTGACTCGCCTCAAAACGGATATGTCAAGCTTGGGAAACAGGGACGCAAAGTCCAGATGGACCTCGTAACATTGACTGCGGAGGTCATATGGCACATAAGTGGAATCGCTCCGGACCAGATAGAGCATTTTTTGGTCCCGGTTGCGATAATCCGATTCGTATTCGTATCTGAAACGGATGGGATCCATGGAATCCATCCGGATGATGGCAAAACCATCGCTTTTCAGTTTTTCCTCCAAGCCGCTTCGGGCAATCACATCGTCGGGGTCAAAGGCCAGAATTTTCGTTTCATAATCTGCTGCCAGCCTTGACCACAACCAGTTGGCAAACATGTCATTCACTCCAGGTTGATAAGGAAAACCGGCTTGAGCACAGGAGTCAGCACTTGCTTTTCGGCAAACTCCATTTTTAATTTCGCTTCTTCCTCGAGCAATTCCTGTTTTCTTTTGCGCCTGACCGTATCAAGCCCGATTTGCTCGACGGCCTCCATGCGAAGCCGCAGGGCGAAGAACGCCCGGTTCTCTTCCTCCCGGATACGCTGTTCCCTGGCGGACTTCAGTTCCAGAAACAGGTCATGCGCCGCGGCCCGGGCTCCTTCATGCAATTTTTCGCGTTGTTCCGTCGATAAGCGCACCGAATCGCCCAGACGGATCTCCCGGTCCGGAACCAAAAGTTCGTCCCAAATCCGCATGGCGGAAGCGGGGCGGAACACGCCTTGATGATTCATGAACAGAGGGAAAACGCGGCGGTCTTTCGCTTCGTCGGTCAGTTTCAGCTCCCACAAGGACCAGATGCCCGGTTCGTAGGGAAGACCGGGAAGGTGAACAGAAATCAGCAGTTCTTGGTCATTCACATAAAAATCCTGCTCAAGCAAGGAACGGATTTGCGGATCGTTCAAATCCGGGGATTCGGGCAGCGGTATTTCTTCGGCTCCATTCCATTTCTGATAAGAGGCCAACATGCGCACCGCCAGATCGGCCACGTCTTTCTTGGCCATCCGGAGCGCTTGTTCAATGTCCATCGAACGGTCGTCCGTCACGATGTCCCTGATTTTCAAAGCCTGTTCCGCTTGCTCCTTGAGATCCCGTTCCACGCGCTTTATATATTCTTCAAGGTGTCCCGGGTCGGCTACCGACCGGATATAGGCATCCGTAAAGTCGATCTCCGCCCACTCGCTGTCGAGCACATCGTGGAGTTTTTGAATTCCAAGCTCCCTGAAAATGTTGATCAGTTTCTCTTCCAGTACTTTGCGCACGCGATTTTCAACCGTATCGGAAAGAATAAAGTTGTACACCAGAACATCCCTGGTCTGTCCGATGCGGTCCACGCGTCCGATGCGCTGTTCGATCTTCATCGGATTCCAGGGAAGATCATAGTTGATGACCACATTGGCAAACTGCAGGTTCAAGCCTTCACCGCCGGCGTCGGTGGAAATCAATACATCTTTTGACTGTTTGAATTCCCTCAACACCTCGTTTCGCTCTTCCAGATCCATGGAACCGTTGAGGATGGACACGGTGTAGCCGTGTTTTTCGAGGAAATCGCGCAAGTACATTTGAGTGGCCACAAATTCGGTGAAGATGATGGCTTTGTCCGCTGTTTTCGAAGAGCGCAGACGGTCCAGTTCCTCAAGCAACCTTTCAGCTTTCGCGTCGGTATACTGAAACTCCGCTTGTTTGGCTGTCGCCAGAATGCGTCTCAGCTCTTCCAGTTCGTTTTTCCAATCCGCGGGTTTCAACCTGATCGCTTCTTCCAACGCTTCTTCGGCTTCCATGTCCAGCCACGGCTCCAACCCGGCTGTTTCGCCGAAGGCGGGCTGTGTTTCTTCCTTGCTTTCCAAAACAGCAATCCGTCTTTCCAGGCTGTCGCGAATTGCAGCCGTGCTGCTGGTGGCCATACGCTGCATCAAAACCATCAAGAAGCCGATATGCGTTTTTTTCTCGCGCTGCGCCAGCTGATAGCCGGTTTTGACGTAACGGGTCACCTGTTCATACAGCTTTTTTTGCAGGCTGTGACGCTCTTCCCATTCAATTTCCAGCACTTTGGTTGTACGGTCTTTAAACAGACGGTTTCCTTCATGGTCGACCGCCGCACGTTTCTCGGTGCGGACCAGGTAAGGAGCCACCTGCTCCCTGACGATGGCGCGAGCATCAGGAAATGCCTTCTCGTCCAGCATCCGCATCAGCCGCAGGAAAGGTTCCGACTTCCCCGAATGCGGAGTTGCGGTGAGCAGAAGCAAATAGGGCGCCGCTTTGGCGAGCCGGGCTCCCAGTTTATATCGGGCCACTTGCGGTGAACTTCCTGCCACGCGATGGGCTTCGTCGATGATCACCAGATCCCATCCCGCTTCCAGCACCGCTTCGATTCGTTCGCGGTTGTATTGTTCGATCTTCTCCCGGCTCCATCCGGCACGTTTTTCCAAGGGTTTGATGGCATCCAACGAACAAATCACCTGATGGAAACGGCCGTACACTTCTCCGTCTCCGTACAAACGCCGGATCGTATCCGCATCCTCCGGCAGGATAATGTGAAAAGTCTCCCCGAACTTGTCCTTCATCTCCGCATGCCATTGGGTAATCAGACTCTTCGGGCAGACGATCAGGATCCGTTTGATGAGCGCCCTGGCTTTCAGCTCACGAATGACCAGACCCGCCTCGATGGTTTTGCCGAGTCCCACCTCATCGGCAAACAGAAAACGGACCCGGCTGCTGTCCAGCACTCGTTGCAGCGCATAAAGCTGATGCGGCAGAGGCAAGATTTTGCCGCCGATCGGGGATACGATGCCTTCCGCCCATTCGTTTCGAATCCGGGCGTGAAGCGAAATGAATCGAACGTAATCCTCCTGACGGGTTGCCTCTGCCGGATCAACCAGCCGTTCTTCCGGAACGGCGTAAGTTCCGTTCAATGCGGGAGCGAAAACAGTGCAGGTGACATATCCCCAAAGTTCGGTCCGTTCCAAGATACGTACTTGGCATTTGCGAACCGGATCGTAGGCCCAGTCACCAATATTTCGCATGTTTCTCACCGGTCAAGCATGTTTGTGGCGTTATCCACATACATGAGCAAAGCCGGATCTTCCTGAATGACGCTTTCCGGAAGCCTTTTCGCCACCCGCACTATGGTTTCAAAGTCACGCTTTTTCCAGCAAAGATCGAAACCGGCCCGAACCGCTTCCGTCCGGAACACTTTCAGTTTCCCCGTGCCTTGGGCATATTCTTCAAATTCCCGCACCAGCCGCTTTTCACGCAACTTGGCCAAGTCTGAGGCTTTGTTTACGTCGGGAATATACCAGCGCCCTTGTTCGTCTTGCAGGAAATTTTCCTCCAGGATCGTGCCCAACTCTGGCATCTTTTCGTGCCTTGACTTGTGAAATTCGCGCAGAAATTTCGGTTGCAACTCTTGATACGTTTGCGGTTCCCGCAACTCCATGTACAGCCACTGAATGGCCGACTTTTCATCCGTCACAAGAAATGAAAGTTGGACGTTTTCCACATCCATCCGGATCCGCTTCTCATCATAGATATTGACTTGATCGGGCAGGAAGTACATGCCGTCCCGCTCGATGAATCGTTCTTTTAATCCTTTATAAAAATCCCCGGCATCGATCGGAACCGCAATGCCGTTTTGCACATGAAACGCCACCATGCGGTCGAACAGGAGATAAGCCTGCCGCTCCGCGATGATTTCCAGTTTTCCAGATTTGCTTTCAACCACGACGGGCAATTTCTCCAAATGCTGGCGGACAAAATCCCAAACAGCTTCTTCACTGCCTGCCCGTTCCAAAAAACGGCGCTTGAAACTTTCCTTCGGTTTGTAAGCGGAAATGACTAAATCCTGTTTCACTGCCGAAGTGGTTGTCACTTGTTTGAAGCTGCCCTGCTTTTTATCCAGTGTCCGCACATCAGCCACCATAAAACCAGCTCGGAGCAATGCTTCCTGAATTGCGTTCCAGACGGCATTGTGTGAATTGTGAAAAACGACCGTCATCCAACGACCTGGTTTCAAAATCCGATAACACTCGGCGAAGCATTGCTCCATCAATTGCTGATATTCGGGTAGCCCTTTTCGCTGCACCGGATTAACAATGGCTTCGGTCTTGTTATTGGTAATAATCTTGAGCCAAGCTTCCCAAATAAAACTAAGCTCCGAGTAATTAAGGTTACTGCCAAACGGTGGATCGGTGAAAATATAATCTATTGAATTTCTAGCAATATTAACCATTTTATTTGCAGATTGAGTAGATATACACACTGCATATTTTTCTTTAACAGAATTAATTGCTTTTGATATAGCGTTAGTTCGATCAGCAAACTGCTCTAAAATCGAAGTTTCAACAGGCAATGAAGAAACATACAAGGTCCCCTTTAAATATCCAGCATTCCAGCCTCCACCACCAAAGCAAAAATTTTTCACATGAATTCTATTCATCTTTGTTGATCTATTTAAAATACCTGAAAAAACAAATAATAACATGTTATTACTTTTTAATTTTTCATATAAAAAACTCAAGACTGCCAAACTTCTTTTCCAAAAGAAATGATGAACATGGGTGATACCATGGGAACGTTTTGGTTGCTCTGTATTATATCCATCTGGCATGCGATCCGTCGGATACCAGTGTGGAATTTCAAATTTGCTAATTTTTTGAAGCAGATCAAAATCGTATTGGATCGGTGCGCGTTCATAACGTTTTTTTCCCACAGAATAAGCGATCCATACTGGAACTTGTTTAGCCATAGAAACAAATTCTTTTAATGCAGAATCATAAAATGTTGTCATCGCATTCTCACAGTCGGATTTTTTCATCTCATTGCCGCAATTCTTACAGCGAAACCGCTCTTTCACCAAACCATTTTCTTTGTCCAAGGCCACATCCCAAAACACAAACTCCTTGGTACAATTTGGGCAGACAAATACATCGGACCAAACGACACAGTTAATACGCCCCATTATCGGTTCCCCGTCTAATCCTATGATGGGACGCCCTTGCTCATCCGTGTGTGGTGTATTATACATCCATCCATATTCTTTTTCACATTCTTCCAGAATACGCCTCGCTTCCTCTTCAAAAGTTGTCACATCCCTAGGTGTGTTGTAATTGTAAGCAATGAATGTTGCAGCGGGTGACAAATCATTCAACACAGCTTTGCGAACGCCCCATTTTACTTCGGGCATTTCTTGTTCAATCTGCGTTTTAAATTCATAATCCGGACTTCCACAAAGCTGAGCTGCCAATCCAGTCATGCCCGTCCCGCAAAATCCGTCAAATACAATATCTCCAGGCTCGGTATAATGCAGGATATAGCGCATGATTGCCTTGTGCGGCACCTTTGTATGATAACTGTGAGCATTATATACAGGATCGGTCTTTCCTTCGCTGACATCCGTGGCAAACGGTTCACGGTGATAGGTATCGGTCGCCTCGTCATACGGCTTACCGTGTTCCCGGATGAAATCTTCAAGAAATGGATTCGGACAAGCCGTGTATGCTGGAGGTACAGACAAGGCCATGATGTCCTCATCCCTGG
>ERZ795042.2080-NODE-2080-length-11550-cov-6.469161_pt1 | contig 11550 bp, 8 predicted proteins | sample MGYA00375126_ERZ795042 | MGnify/ENA primary metagenome ERZ795042 (study PRJEB30171, sample SAMN05518105) | compost metagenome | isolation source: Feedstock adapted compost from Newby Island compost facility, Milpitas, CA | place: USA:Newby Island compost facility...
TGTAACCCGACATGTAGGCATCCCGCAGGACAAAATCCATGTTGTCCACGGTATAAATCCCACTGAAGAGGGCCCGCAGCAGACGCAACCAAAGCGGCGAAGACGGTTCCTCCGAGCCTTTGGGTCGGGTGATGAGAAAGCAGATTTGTTCGGGGTCGATTTCCTCGTCGGGGCGAAGCTCGCCCAACGGATTTCGGCGAACACGGCGGAGCAGGGGGGCGAGTTCCCGCCGAATGATCTCGCTCCCCAGCCGTTCGTGATTGAGTCCGTAACGGGAAAGATAGAATTGGTCGAAGAAATGGCCGAAAGGACCGTGCCCCACATCATGAAGCAGCCCGGCGAGCCGCATGAGCGTTGTCACGTAGCCGAAACTGGGCGTATTAGGATCGCTGGCCTGGAGACTTGGGTAAAGGTGCTGCGTGACGCGCCCCGCAAGGTGCATCACGCCCAGAACGTGCTGGAACCGTGTATGCGTGGCGGAGGGAAAGACCCACCAGGCTGTTTGAAGCTGGTGAATCTGCCGTAGCCGCTGGACCCACGGGTGATCAATAACATCCTGTTCGGAAACTTCTCCGGGGGCGGCCCCGCGGCGCGACACAAACGGGATATAGCCGTGGATGGGATCGTGGCTGAGGCTTTCCCAGTCGTAGTTCGGCTGCATTTGGGATGCTCCAGGAAAAACGGTCCTTTACGCTTTCTGCCGGGTTTATAATGATACGACGCGCCAGTCGCAGGATTGGTGCTTCCCTGTATTTTCTGAAGATGTCGTTTTAGGGCAAAGGGGCGCTGTGGGTGAAGTTCCGGGGGGACTGAGGGAGACCGGCGGGCTCAAGGACTGAGAAGGCAACCTTGAGACAGTTTGTGTGATGTGGTCCTTTTTGACGAGGAGGAGGATTCAGTATGGTGCGCTCGAGCGTGCTCGTGTTGGCTGCGTGCGGAATGTTTGTTTTCGCCGATAGCGTGTGTCGCGCCCAACCTCCTGGAGGCCCGCGGCGGTCCGGCAATCCCCGCACGGTTTTTGAGGTGAAAACCCTTCCCAAGGACGACGTCGAAAAACGAATTCTGGAGGTCATTGAGGAGGTCGGTCGAAATCAACGGGCGGGGAATATGATTGTTCCCGAGGAAGACGGTCGTCTCCTCCGTGCTTGGGCCGAGGCCGTGGGGGCCAAGCACGTGGTGGAAATCGGCACATCGGTGGGATACTCCGGACTTTGGTTTTGCCTGGTGCTGAAAAAGACTGGCGGTAAGCTGACCACCTTTGAGATCAACGAGAAACGCGCGGCCATGGCCCGGGAGAATTTTGAAAAGGCAGGGGTGAGTGACATTGTGACGATCGTCCTTGGGGACGCCCACGAAACCGTCAAGCAGGTCAAGGAGCCGATCGACGTTCTTTTCCTGGACGCAGACAAAACCGGATATCTCGACTATTTTGAGAAGCTTTCACCTCTTGTGCGTCCCGGGGGAGTCGTCATCGCCCATAACATGATTCCGAGCATGGCCGACCCGCGATTCGTGAAGGCCATCACGACAAATCCCGACTACGAGACGGTGTTCCTGCACATGGACGCCGCGGGTGTCTCGGTGTCGGTCAAGAAACACTGATCGGGCGTCGCCTGCCATCGGGAAAACTTCCGCGCCCAGCGGACTGAGTTTTGGTTGCGAAGACCCAGCAACAAAAAGCCGGCGGGGGTTGGGAGTTGACCCCTGCCGGCTTATTTTGTTCTTTTGAACGAATAGCCAGCAGCGGATGGAACAGTGGGGAATTTCCGGGCGATTGCCGCTGTAGATGACAGAAAAGGTCAGATCGCTTCTCCGCCGCGCTCGCCGGTCCGGATGCGGATGCAATCTTCCAGGGGCAAGACGAAAATCTTGCCGTCCCCAATCTGTCCGTGCGGTCCAGTCCGTGCCCCTTTGATAATCGCGTCAATGGTCGGTTCCAGGAAGTTGTCATTGACGGCGATCATGAGCTGGACCTTGCGGGTCAGGTTCACCGAATATTCGTGGCCCCGGAAGGCCTCGGCATGGCCTTTTTCCCGGCCGAATCCCTGCACATCCATGACCGTCAGGCGGAACACCTCCACTTCCGCCAACGCCTGTTTGACGGCTTCCAATCGATGTGGCTGAATGATGGCGATGATCAGCTTCATTGGGCCACCCTGTGGCGAAAAACATTACACTTCTACGGTAGGTATCAAACTATCATATCCGGATACGAACGGCAAGACACGTCCGGCACGCGTTTTTGACAGCGAAAACGCCGCCGCTTTACGACCTTGTGCGAAAACTCGCCGGGGCGAGCCAGTTCAAAATGTATTAGGGCGACCCAATGGTCTCCCCGTGAGCGTTTCTGCGAAACCTTGACTGCACGATTGACGCAAAACCCGTTAATCCGCCGAAACGGGCTCCACTGGAATACCACCGTCATACCAGGGCCGGCAATTCATAGCCCTTGCGCCGCGGGCGCTCCATGTAGGAAGATTTGTTAGCGCCGTCGTGGTTGGTGAACTGCTCTGTGGCCGGATCCCAGCGAAGTTTGAATCCGACTTCGCCGATTTCCCGCACAATGTTGACGAGATAGCATAGCGTTGTGGAGCGCTGTCCATACTCGATGTCGGCATTGCACCGCTTGCGTGTCTTGATGCACTCGATCCAGTTGGCGATGTGGTATTCCGTTTCCGGTCGTGTGATCGGGCCTGGATAATCCGGGGATTGCATAAGTTCCTTGGGATTGGTGGCAATTTTGTTGCGATTGATTTCGACTTTCCCCTTTTCGCCGATAAAAATTGCCCCCAAGCCGGGGCCCCAATCACCATTCAAGTGGAGACGCAGTTCTGTCCCGTTGGCATACCACATCCGCACTTTGGCCCGCGGCCCAACTACCGGACGAGCCAGACGGTTGAGGTATTCCAGATAAGTGGGATCATCTTCCGGGATGGTCTCAAACTTGCCACACGGCTCCACCCGCACGGGCTCCTCGAGCATGAGCTCCACCGGACCCGTTTCGTCGGTGCCGAGAGCACGCTGGATTTGATCGTAGGAATGGGTCCCCCAGCCCGTCACGCCGAAACACAGTCCACCACCATCATACGCCCACCAGCGCTCCCAGCCGTGATGCAATTCGGGATGGTATGGTCGCAATTCCGCCTGATTCGTCCACACGTCCCACCAGTTGGCGCTTCCGCCTTCGGGCATTGGCATGGGCGGCTTTCCCGGCCAGCGCTCCGGCCCTACGAAATTCGGGGCGATCACCGTAAGAACTTTGCCAATGGCACCGTTTTTCACCAGATCGCTGGCCCAGTTGTTGATGGGCATCGAACGCTGCTGGGTTCCGACTTGTGTGACCCGATTGTACTTCCGCGCCGCCTGAACCATGTACCGGCCTTCGCGGATCGTCAGGCACATGGGCTTTTCGATGTAGGCATCCATCCCCATTTGCATGGCGATAATGGTGATCCATGCCCGGGCATGCGTGGTGGTCTCCACCATCACACCGTCGGGCTTTTCTTTTTCAATCATGGTGCGGAAGTCCTCATAAGTGCCCCATTTCTGGCCTTGTCCCACATCTTTGACGAAGCGATCGATGGCTGGCTTGAAACAGTCGCACACGGCCACAATTTGCATGTCTTTGATTTCCCGGGACTCATTGACGATGGATCGCGCTCGGCCGCCCAGGCCAATGATGGCGACTTTGACCCGTTCGGACGCCGGGGCCTGACCCGCCAGTCCGAGTGCTCGGCTGGAAACAAACGTCGGGATGCTCAGGGCAGCACCCAGTTTCAGCATGGAGCGACGGGAAATCTGGTGTTCTCGCATGGCAAGCTCCTTGTGCAAGGCGTGACAAATAGGTGAACGCAGCGGCAATCGGTGGTGGGAGCGAATAACCCGCTGGCCGGAACACGACGAATTCACTGCCAATAGAATACATCCGGCCTGCCCGTTTGCCAATCCTTTTGGCTTTTGATTTCGCGAGCTTTGGCAACCGCAAGATCGACGAAATGGGAGATGGCAGCGCTCCGACCCGATGATGCCACCAGTCGTGTCTGTGCCAGGTCCGGGTGGCCAGGTTGTGACTGCGGCGGAACAAGGTTCGGTCCCATTAAAAACGAAACCGCGTGGGCTCAGGCCGACCGATGCGCAAAAGGATTTGGCAGCGTCCGCGACAATCCCGCCGTCAGCTCTCAGCAAACATTGCGTCCACGAAGCTATCGGCGTCGAAGGGCAGGAGGTCTTCCGGTTTTTCCCCGACGCCGACAAATTTGACGGGCAGTCCCATCTGCTGTCGAATCGCGACGACCACCCCACCCTTGGCTGTGCCGTCCAGTTTGGCGAGAACAAGCCCGGTGCACTTAACGGCCTCGCTGAAGTGTTTGGCCTGGCTGATCCCATTTTGACCCGTGGTCGCATCGAGGACAAGAAGGACCTCGTGGGGGGCGTCGGGAATCTGTTTTCCCAACACGCGGTGAATTTTGGAAAGCTCCCGCATCAAATTCTGATGCGTTTGCAGGCGGCCCGCGGTATCGACGATACAGACGTCGGCCTGGGTTTCGATCGCTTGGGCGACTGCTCGATGCCCCACGGCTGCGGGATCACTTCCCTGAGGACCTGTGACGATATCCACACCCAGCCGTTGTGCCCAGATACTCAATTGCTCCACGGCGGCAGCGCGGAAGGTGTCCGCCGCTCCCAGGACGACCTTCTTGCCCTGCGACTGGAACATGTAAGCTAGTTTGGCAATGGTTGTCGTTTTCCCGCATCCGTTGACCCCGCAGACCATGATGACGGTGGGGCCCTGACTAGCAAAGCGGATGGGGGACTCGGGCTGCCGCAAAAGCTCTTTGAGACCTTTCTTGATTTCCTCAATGGCCTCCGACCATTCGATAACGCGGTTGCGGTACTTCTGGCCGATCTGATCGACGAGCTGCTGGGCTGCTTGGACTCCCATGTCAGTCTTAACGAGGACCTCGAAAAGTTCATCCAGAAAGGCCTGATCGACGAGCCTTCCCCGCGTCTTGAAGAGATCGCGGATATCCGTCTGAAGAATTTGGGCGGTCTTTTTCAGGCCTTGTTTGATGCGATCAAGCAGTCCCATTGTCGTGACCCACCAGATTCTGGTTTGCCTGCCTTACCACACCCTGTTTTTGTCTCGGCAGCGTGCAGACGCCCGATGGGTTGGGCGTCCCCAACACCGGTCCACTGCAGCTCATATTGGCCGTTGTTTTTGGAGGCTCAATCCTCTGCTGGTCCTTTGATCCATGCCCGGCCGGACGAACGTCTGTCACGACTTTTCCGGCGTCCGCGCACACCCCAGAACAATATCCCGGTACAGTCGGTCGAGGATTCCGTTCACAAAGGGTCCCGATTGTTGCGTGCCGAAGGTTTTGGCCAGTTCCACGGCCTCATCGATTGCCACCTGGGGGGGCACATCGGTGTAAAGCAATTCGTAGGCCCCGATTCTCAGGGCGTTTCGATCGGTGACGGCCATTCGGCTCAAAGACCAATTTTCGGCAACCGCCTCAATCTTGGCATCGAGTTCCTGGCGAAATTTCCGCACTCCACTGAGCAACTCGTTGGCAAAGCGAACCAGTTCTGGCCGTCGGAGACGCTGACGCAAAGTCTGTTCATCGTCGGCCGGATTGTGTTGCGGATTGAGGTCATCCTGATAAAGAATCTGAAGGACGACTGCCCGGGCCTTTCTGCGACCGGTCATCTGCTCCATCGCGTCACCCACCGTACGCCCCTCCGGATGGTGCTTTTCCAGTGGTTGCCATGTCGTCCTGCCGCAATTCCGTATGCTGCCTTATTTGCTCCATGAGACGCACCATTTCAAGAGCTGCCTGGGCGGCTTCTGCCCCTTTGTTGCTGACCGTTCGCCCCGACCGATCTTTGCTCCGGATGACATCGCTGCCCGCCGACCGTGCCATGGCCTGCTCAAGCGTGTCGCATGTGATCACCCCGAACAAAACCGGGATTCCTGTTTTTACGCCAATTTCCGCGATTTGAAGACTCACCGCACGATTGATGTGCTGGTCGTGGGAAGTTTCCCCTTTGATGACAGCGCCCAGGCAGATGACCGCCAGATACTTCTGCGAACTGGCCAGCCGCTGGGCAACGGTGGGAATCTCGAACGCTCCGGGAACCCAGAAAACGTCAATGGCCTCACCGGGGACCCCACCGGAGGTAAGTGTTTCCAGAGCGCCATGAAGCAACCCGCCTGTGATCGTCTCGTTAAAACGGGAAACGATGACGGCAAAGCGTCCCCGAGGTAACTCGGAAGTTCCCTCAAAGACGCGAATTCCCGGAAAACGTTCACGAATATTCATAGCTGCTCATGGATCGGTCGTCGAACCGACTGTGTGTCACGCCCACTCCGTAAAAACGGCATCTGGCCCACTGTGGAGGGCGATTATGATCGGCAGGCGCGTTGTTGAGGAATCGTGCTCCACCTTTGCTGGGGCAATACCCAAAAACAGGTTCCCCGTATGCCGCATGCTCCAATCCGCCCATATCAGCGGACGTTGAGACTCATCAAAAATTCGGCGTTGGTCTTGGTTTTGGCCAGACGGCTCACAAGGAATTCCATGGCATCGGGTGGATTCATTTCGTTCAGGACACGACGGAGAATGCAGATCCGGCGGTATTCCTCCGGGTCGAGGAGCATTTCCTCGCGACGGGTTCCGGAACGGTTGATGTCGATGGCCGGCCAGATGCGTTTGTCCACCAGCCGACGATCGAGGACGATTTCCATGTTTCCGGTGCCCTTGAACTCCTCGAAAATGACTTCGTCCATCTTGCTGCCCGTGTCGATCAGGGCCGTGGCGATGATGGTGAGGGATCCGCCTTCGTCGATCTTTCGCGCGGAGCCGAAGAATCTCTTCGGCCGCTGCAGGGCGTTGGCGTCCACGCCACCCGTGAGGATCTTCCCGGATGCCGGGCACTCGGCATTCCATGCCCGAGCCAGCCGGGTGATGGAGTCGAGGAAGATGATGACGTCCTTCCCGTATTCCACCATCCGTTTGGCCTTCTCAATCACCATTTCCGACACCTGAATATGTCGGGCGGGGGCCTCATCAAATGTCGAACTGATCACCTCACAGTTGCGACCTTTGACCTGGCGCTCCATATCCGTCACCTCTTCCGGACGCTCGTCGATGAGCAACATGAAGACGTAACAGTCCGGATAGTTCTTGAGGACGGCCTTGGCCATCTTCTGGAGGAGGATTGTTTTCCCCGCTCGGGGTGGGCTCACAATCAAGCCCCGCTGTCCGAATCCGACGGGCGCGATGAGGTCGACGACCCGGCATTCAATTTCCTCGGGAGTCGTTTCGAGGATGATCCGTTTGTCGGGATGGCAGGGGGTGAGGTCGTCGAACCAGATTTTTTTGGCGGCCAGGTTGGGGTCTTCGTAATTGACGGCCTCCACCCGCAGAAGGGCGAAATACCGCTCGTTTTCCTTGGGCGGCCGAATTTGGCCTGAAACTGTCATTCCCGTCCGCAGGCCAAAACGGCGAATCTGGCTCGGGGATACGTAGATATCATCCGGGCAGGCCAGGTAGTGGTAATCGGGACTGCGCAAAAAGCCGAAACCATCCGGCAGGATTTCCAGGGTCCCTTCTCCATACATCAGCCCGCTCATCTTTACCCGCTCTTTGAGGATGCGGAAGATGAGGTCCTGCCGTTTCATGCCCGCGATTTCGGTATCGGAGAGGTTTTCCTTGCGGGCTTCTTCAATGAGTTCCGCCATCGACATCCGCTGAAGCTCGGCGATGTGGGTGTCGCCCGATCGCTTCACCTGTTCGAACTGCTGGGCCTCTTCGTCGTTTTCCTCCTCTTCAAAGCGGCCATCCATGAGCTGTTCCGCAATCGAGAGCGGTTCGTCACGGTCGTGGCGGCGGCGACGAAAGCCCTGCCGACCACGCTGGGATGGCACGCCTTTCCCGTTGGAGTCTTCTTCACCGAATCTTCGGGAATCGGAAAACGATCGGACGTCTTTCGACTGGGACATAGCGTCAGTCTCCTGTGACAAGGTTACGACCTTCCGGCGGCACGCGAACGGTGCCAATAGGTGGGACTCAACATTTTAAAACGGATGGAGTAGCCGTTACCGCACCCAACCAAATGTTTTAGGGGATCAATCACTCCCTCTTCAAGTGGCTCAGGTTGGAAAATTCAAAGAACTTTTACCAAAATCGAACGGGAAACAACGCTTGTTATCGATGTGTCGGCACGCAGACCGATGAGTCCTCTTTCAGCCTCACAGCCACGCACCGCACTGTGTTCGCCTTCACTCGTTTTATAATTCTTCGCAGTTTCGCCGCTTTGGCGACGCGGTTCGCCACTCATTCACGACGCCGATGACCGGACGAATCGGGACACGCGGGCATTCTCGACAGCCGGAATCATACAGGGCAGATGTTCAGATCACCTTGGTTGCAACTCACCGAATCCAGGGCGCGGACGCCGGATACTCCCTGATCTGGTTATCACTGCCCCCTCGAGACCGGCAAACATGGCACGATTGTCGGGGGCTAGTGGGAATGTAACTCGGCGATGAGGCTCTGCCAGACGTCCGTGACCTGTTCTCGGAGATTATTGATGCTCCCGGAGTTGTCGATCACAAAGTCCGCCCGGACCTTTTTGACGCTCCGCGAGATCAACCACCTCTCCCGGCGATCTACATCTTCGGGCTTCCAGCCTCGAGTGCCCGCCCGATGGTAACGTATCTCGGTTGGCGTGTCAACATAAACTAACCTTTGACATAGTGTACTCCAACCAGCTTCCAAGAGCAACGGGGCGTCAATGACGAAAACCGGTCGGCGCTCTTGGCGGTATCTTTGCTGCGCGGCCAGGCATTCCTGTAGCACGACCCGATGGATGATCCGCTCGAGTATTCGGCGGCGCTCTCTTGATAGCTCGGTGTCTTCAAAAACGAGCTTGGCAATAAGTTTTCGGTCGATTTCCCCCATTGAGGGGAAGACCGGCCCTCCGAAAACTCGCCCGAGATATGCACGAATCGCTGGCAGGTCAAGCGCGCGGTGCGCTGCTTCGTCGGCATCGAAAATTTCCGCCCCAAGCCGCGCGAACTCCGACGCGACCAAAGACTTTCCCGACGCTGGGGGACCGAGCAAACCCACCGTGATCATGTTCGATGTGCTTTCCGAAAGGGCCGCGTTGCCGGACCGCAAAATGGTGCCTTCCCATGCAACTGACGGCCTGTCTTGTGGCAGATTTGATACAGGGCCCTGGTTTATACCGGCCCCATATCATTCCAATTCGGTCCAACACCCACGTCCACCTTCAACGGGACGTTCAGTTTCATGACCGATTCCATTTCCTGACGGACGATGCCGGCCGTGGGAGACACTTCGTCCGCTGGGCATTCGAATACGAGTTCATCGTGGACCTGGAGGATCATCCTTGCGGCCAGGCCTGCCTCCCGCAGGGCGTTCCGCACCCTGATCATGGCCAGTTTGATGAGGTCGGCCGCCGAGCCCTGCACAACCGTGTTGATGGCCGTCCGTTCCGGGAGATTGCGCTGGCGGGTGGGATTCTCCCGGACGCCGGAGATCCGCCGTTTTCTCCCCAAAATGGTGCGAACAAAGCCCTGACGACGACATTCCTGAAGGACGCCCAGCAGAAAACGATCAATTCCGGGATAGCGGGCAAAATAGGCATCAATGAACGCTGCGGCTTCCTCTTTGGAGATCCTCAATTGTTTGGCCAGGCCAAAGGGCGTTTGCCCGTAGATCACTCCAAAATTGACGGCCTTGGCTTTCCGCCGCATTTCGGGGGTCACCTCGGTGTGAGGGACGCCGAACACTTCCGCGGCGACTGCCGTGTGAATATCCTCGTCGCGGTGGAACGCCTCGCACAAGCGTTCGTCCTGGGAGAAGTGCGCCAGCATACGCAGTTCGATCTGGGAATAATCCGCGGAAATCAGACGCCAACCTTCTTCCGCGACAAAGGCGGATCGGATTTCGCGGCCTTCCTCCGTCCGCACCGGGATATTTTGCAGGTTCGGATCGCTGCAACTGAGCCGTCCGGTGGCGGTGACGGCCTGGTGAAACGAGGCGTGGACCCTGCCGGTGCGCGGACACACCATTGTGGCCAGGCCGTCCACATACGTGCTCTTCAGTTTGGCGTACTGGCGATAGTCGATGATCTTGGCGGGCAGCGGGTGGATGGCGGCGAGTTCTTCCAGGACCTCGGAGTCCGTGCTGATCCCGGTTTTTGTTTTCTTCGAACTGGGGAGGTGAAGTTTGTCGAAAAGGATCTCCTGAAGCTGTTTAGGGGACCCGATGTTGAATCTTTCCCCGGCGAGTTGGTAAATCTCCTCTTCCAGGATCTGCATGCGTCGTTCGAACTCTTCGCCGAGCTTTCGCAGGCGTTCCGTATCGACACGGATACCGTGATATTCCATTTCCGCCAGGATTTCCACGAGGGGCATTTCCACCTCGGCGAACAGTTTCGTCAGTTCCTCCCGCTCAAGCTGCGGCTCCAGTTTTTGCTTCAAATGCCAGGGGAGAATCGCGTCCTGGACGGCGTACCGGGCGATCTCATCGAGTGCCACTTCGCTCATTTGCTTTTGCTTGCGGCCGGTGCCAATAAGCTCGGATATCTTGATTGTTTCGTGGCCCAACAAGCGGGCGGCCTGTTCGTCCAAACTATGGGATCGCGAACCGGGGTCCAGAAGATAGTCGGCGAGCATGCAGTCGAAACCAAGCCCCTGCACTTCGAATCCGCAGGATCGCAAAACCACCAGATCGTATTTGAGGTTCTGTCCGATTTTGGCAATTTCTTTGTTGCTGAGAATCGGTCCCAGATGGGCGAGCACCTCCTCCCGGGCCAGGGCAGGGCTGCCTTCTGGCGTGAGAACGGGAATGTAAAATCCCTCGTGTGGATCAACCGCCAGGGAGATGCCCACCAGGTCGGCCCAGCGGGGACGAATGTCCGTCGTTTCTGTATCCAGACTCATCGCCTTGGCCTGGGCCAGCCTGCTTGCCAGGTCCTTCAGCTCTCGAATGGATTGGACAACTTGGTAACGATAGGAAACGGTCTGGGAGGGGGGAGCCGCTTCTTGCTGAGGTGCGAGCTTTTGGAGATCTGCGATGAGTCGGCGAAAACCGAGTTGGCGGCACAACTCGATGGCCCGATCGATCTGAACCGGCTTCAAAGTAAGTTCCTGGGGCTGGAGATCCAGCGGCACGTCCCGTCTGAGGCGAACGAGCTCTCGAGAGAGGAAGGCCTGTTCGCGATAAGTTGCCAGGTTGTCACGCTTTTTGCCGGGGGACAGCTCTTCGAGGTGCTCATAAAGAGCCTCGAGCGTTCCATATCGCTGAAGGAGCTCCTGGGCCGCCTTGGGACCAATCAGGGGAACGCCTGGCACGTTATCACTGCTGTCTCCCACGAGGGCTTGGAAATCGACGACCTGTTCCGGAGCGATGCCCCATTCGCGGAGCAGAGCCTCACGATCGATATAGGTTTCCTTGCGAAGATTGAGGAGTTTTACACGATCGGTGATGAGCTGGCGACAGTCTTTGTCGTTGGTGACGA
>ERZ795042.2085-NODE-2085-length-11526-cov-153.207654_pt1 | contig 11526 bp, 14 predicted proteins | sample MGYA00375126_ERZ795042 | MGnify/ENA primary metagenome ERZ795042 (study PRJEB30171, sample SAMN05518105) | compost metagenome | isolation source: Feedstock adapted compost from Newby Island compost facility, Milpitas, CA | place: USA:Newby Island compost...
AATATCATGACGGCCGCTACCTTAGCTGGGACCCTGACCACTTCCCGCTGACCCACGACGAGTTCGAGGCGCGGAAGCGGCATCACGTTCGAGGAATTCGTCCGCCGCGTGGAGGCGGGGACGTGGGTGGCGTATCTGGCGTGAGTGAAAGATTGGCCAACTTGGAACATTGGATCCGCAACGAGATTGAACGCCGTCAATTATGGGTGTTTCTGGAGCAGATGAGCGGGGAAGGAGAGAGATACCAAACTGGATATCTTCATGCTCTGACAGATATACAAACTCTATTGAAAGGAGGTGAAACAGACCGTGAACATCATCAACCTCACGCCGCACGACGTGCACGTTTACGATCAGGCCGGGAAAACCATCATCGCGACGTATCCGGCGTCTGGCACCGTCGCCCGTGTGAAATCGACAACTGAAATCATCGGCGAGGTGAACGGCATCGCCGTCGCGCGGTCGACATTCGGTGAGATCGAAGGGCTTCCGGACCCGCAGCCGGGAACGAAGTACATCGTTTCGCTGTTGGTGCTGCAGGCGGCCGGAGGAAAGCGCGACGACCTGATCGGCCCCGACACCGGTCCGGGCAGCGTAGTGCGGGATGCTGAGGGGCAGATCGTAGGGGTTCGGCGGTTCCAGGTTCTGTGAAAGGAGGTGCGCACCAGCCATGACGCGAAAACAACGGCTTCGCACTTGCGGGAACCTGATGCAACTCATGGTTTGTACGCAGTCCGAGCGGGCGCGGAAAATGTACCGCCGGCAGCTCGAATGGACGCTGTCCAGGTTGAAAGAAAAAGAGCAGCCGCCCGATGACGGGACGACTGCGTAAAGAAAAAACCAACCTTACGGCCATTGTAGCACTGGAATCGGGAGGTGGCAATATTCCTACCGTTCAATTGCTACCGCATCAAACGCACTTGCTTGACCTGACCAAGGAATTCAATCGCGTGGCCTACTACATCGACATGGGCCTCGGCAAGACATTCCTTGCAGGTGAAAAACACCGCCAGCTTGGAGCGCCTATCGCCCTGGTCGTTTGCCAAAAATCGAAGATCGAGGACTGGGTGGAGCATTTCCAGACCTTTTACAATTATCCGGTCCTCGTCTTCGACAAACAAAAAATTTCCGATCTGCCGCCAAGTGCCGTTCTGGTCATCAATTACGATCGCGTTTGGCGCCGGCCGGAACTGCGGAAGCTGACCGGGTACACGCTGATCCTGGATGAATCCAGTTATATCGCCAACGAAGACGCCAAGCGGACGCAGTTCATTCTGTCACTCAACCCGGACAATGTCATTTTGCTTTCCGGCACACCGACCGGTGGGAAATATGAGCAGCTTTGGACACAGGGACAACTGCTAGGCTGGAAAATCTCGAAGGAACTTTTCTGGAAGCAGTACATCGTGACGGAAACGATCGAGGATCCGGGAGGATACAAGATCCCGGTTGTGGTCGGCTACAAAAACGTGGATCGACTGAAATCTAAACTCCGGCAATATGGAGCGGTATTCATGAAGGCGGAAGAAGCCGGAATCACGCTTCCAGAGAAAGTCGACACGATCGTCAGCGTGCGGAACACAAAGGAATATTCGCAGTTCCGGCGTGACAGGATCATCGAGATTGGAGGCCAGACCCTGGTCGGTGATACGGTACTGAAACGACTGTTGTACCTCCGACAGCTGGCGGGTTTGTACAACCCCGGGAAAGCGGAGCGTTTGAAGGAGCTTCTTGAATCTACAAGCGACCGCGTAATCCTATTCTACAACTTCCGGGAGGAATTCCAGATCATCGCGGATGTTTGCAGATCGCTCGAGCGGTCGCTGTCCATGATCAACGGCGATGGGAAAGACTTGATGGCGTATCACGAACGCAGCGATTCCGTTACCGCGATTCAGTACCAATCCGGCGCCTTGGGTGAAAATCTGCAGCTGGCAAACAAAGCGATCTATTTCTCGCCGCCTTTGGACAGCATTCTCTTCGAACAATCGTTAGCTCGGATCCGCCGGATTGGTCAGTCCAGAACGTGTTTTTATTGGTATCTGGTCACCAAGGGAAGCATCGAGGAGCAAATTTATGAAACGCTCAAGCAGCGGAAAGACTTCACGGACAAATTGTTTGAGAAATTGGAGGCGAGGACGTGAGTGAAACCGCAATCCAAACAGTTGACAAGAAAACCTTGTCGTTTCTGAATAAACTCCACGCCGTGGAACTTCGTTATCAAAAGCTCACGCAACAACGCGAAGAGCTGAAAACGAAATTGCTTGAACTGTTCGAAGCCAATGGCATCAAAAAGTTCGAGAATGACGAAATCTCGATTATCTATGTGGAACCCACGACTCAAGAGCGCTTCGACAGCGCCAAATTCAAACGAGATTATCCAACGATTTATCAGGAATACGTCAAATCTGTTCCGGTTAAAGCCAGTGTGAGATTTAAGCTGAAGGGCGAGAAAGAATGACCGAATCGCAATTTCAACGCCAGGTCATCGACTTTCTTCGAAAACAAGACATCTGGTTCGTGAAGTACTGGGGAGGTGGCCGGTTCACCCGCGCCGGAATCCCGGACATTATCTGCTGCGTAAATGGCTACTTCGTGGCCATCGAACTGAAAACGAAAGTTGGCCAGGTGACCAAGCTACAGGAATTCAACATCGACCGAATCCATGAATCCGGAGGCGTGGCGATCGTTTTACGCCCTGATGAATTCGAACAGTTCAAAAGTTGGATCAAGGAGGTGAAGCGGTGTCCCGGACCCAATATTCCCATTCCCGCGTCAGCACGTATCAACAATGCCCAGCGCAGTACAAATACCGCTACATTGACGGTCTGAAAACGGTCCACAATCCAGCACCAGACGACGCTCTGATTGTCGGAAACGCGCTTCACATCGGCATCGAGAAAGACCAAAAAGCCATGTTGGACTGGTATTACAACCAGTTTTACATCATCGACGACCAACACGTGAACGAAGCGATCAAGCTGACCGCCTTGCTGCCGAAAGTGAAACAGTTTCTGTCAACGCTGGATGGACCATTCCGGCACGAATACGAGATCAACCGACCGGATTTCAAAGGATTCGTCGATCTGATCGTCTCCAATCCGGACGGGAGCGTCGATGTTTTCGACTTCAAGTACAGCAACAACGTCGACAAGTACCTGGAATCAGCCCAGCCACACTTATACAAGTTCTATCTGGAACGTGAGCCTAAACACAGATTCAAAGTGCGCCGGATCGGGTTCGTGTTCATTCCGAAGGTAAACATTCGTCAGAGGAAAGACGAAACACTGTACCAATTCCGGCGCCGGCTGATTGAAACGCTTGCTGGGTTAGACGTGGATGTTCGATACGTGCCCTATGACTTCGCCAAAGTCAAGCAGTTCTGGAAGTCCTGCAGCGAGATCGAAGCGGCAACTGACTTTCCCAAAAACCCAAGTCGCTTATGCGACTGGTGCGAATTCAAAACCTATTGTTTGGAGGGGTTGGACTATATGATTCTGCCCAAAAACGAACGCCGGCAAGTGACGGTCAACACCACGCCGGACATGTGGCTCTACGGAGACTCATATAGCGGAAAAACGGTTTTCGCCGACCAGTTCGATGACAATCTGATGATCAATACGGACGGGAACGTCGATCACATTTCCAGCCCGGTGCTGCGGATCAAGGACGAGGTTATCGTTGAAGGCCGCATTACCAAGCGGAAATTCGCCTGGCAGGTATTCGAGGAGGTCGTCACCGAGCTCGAAAAGAAGCAGAACGATTTCAAGATCGTGACGCTGGACCTGATCGAAGACTTGTATGAACATTGCCGCCTCTACATGTACGACCAAATGGGCATTGAACACGAACAGGATGCCGGCTATGGAAAAGGCTGGGACATGGTTCGGACCCGGTTTCTGAGCACGATCAAACGGTTGAAAAACGCTGGCTATCAGCTGATCTACATTTCCAAACTGTCCGTGAGCGAAATCAACGAGCGCGGCGGAAAAATCACTCGTTACATGCCCAACATTCCGGACAAAGTCGCCAATGTTCTGGCCGGCACGGTGGATCTTACTGCCAGGGTGATTGCAGATGGTGAAAACCGGTATCTGAGCTTCAAAACTTCGCCGTACATCTTCGGCGGCAGTCGGTATGACTTCGGCGTCGACCAAATCCCGCTGGACAAAGACGTATTCATCGAAACGCTGAAAAACGCGAAGGTGAAAACGTCCTCTGTAACCCGCGGTACCGAAGAAGAGAAATCCAAGCGTGGACGTCCGAGGAAGGAAGAATCATCAGAGGAGCCGACCGCTTCCGAGATAGCAAACGAACCGCCGTTGGTACCACCCACAGACGCTGATGTTCCGCCGGAAGATGATACGCCGCCGTGGGAAGATGTCCAGACGGCTCAATCGAACCAGCCGTCAGATTCTCAACAACAAAATCAACCTAATGAGCAACCCACCCGCACGCGGCGTCAGCGCCGGGCTTAATCCAAAACTGATAAAGGAGAGCTGATCAACTATGGCAGTTCAAAACATCTGGGAAAAGTTTGACAAAATGATCGACACGAAGGCACTCAAGGAAGAAGTCGCACGCGCAGCCGAACAAGGTGATTTCCCGGAAGTGCCGCACGGTACGTATGAGGTCAAGATCGAAAAGCTGGAGCTTGTCGAATCCAAATCCGGTAAACCGATGATGACCTGCTGGATGAAAATCCTCGATGGGCCGTATAAGGGACAACGTCTTTTTTACAATCAGGTCATGCACGTTGGATTCGGGATTCACAAAGCGAACGAGTTCCTGCGCTCGCTCGACAGCGGTATCGAAATCGAATTTGAGAGCTTCAAACAATACAACGACCTGCTGCTGGATGTTCATGAAGCGATCGACGGTAAACTGGAATATGTCGTCGAATACGGCGAAGACAACAAGGGTTTCAAAACGTTCGAGATCAAAGAAGTTTTCGAAGTTTGATCTGGAACCAGGAGGGATGAAGAGGGACAAAGAGGGGAATTCGAAAGGATTCCCCTCTTCTAACCGGAGGTGAACCGAATTGGACATCAAGCCCATCGAGACCAGATACAAAGGTTATCGCTTCCGGAGCCGGCTTGAAGCTCGCTGGGCGGTATTTTTCGACACACTGCGACTTAATTGGGAGTACGAAAAAGAGGGTTATGATTTGGGTGACCTGGGCTTTTATCTGCCCGATTTTTGGATTTCCAACCTGTATGACCGATATGGTCGCCAAGGTATGTTTGCCGAAGTTAAGGGCCAAGAAGCGACGGATCTGGAAATTGAAAAGCTGGCCCGCCTGACCATCGGGAAAAGTTATGCGGCCATGCTGCAGGGTGGAATGAGACCTTATAACCCTTTGGGTACGGACAATGAATTTTTAGAGGTTGGCTGGCTCAATGGAGAGGTCACGATCGATAACCCGATGGTATTCATGAAATGTTACTCCTGCGGCGCAGTCAAATACGAATTTCCGGAATCAAATTATTGCGTTTGCGACCTGTGCGGAGGAAAAGCGGACGATGAGCATCCAGATATCATTCGAGCATACGAAAAAGCTTTGTCTGCCCGCTTTGAATTTGCTGACCGATGGTAACCAACGGTGATCGCCCATGATCTTTTACGACTTCGAAGTTTTCAAACACGACTGGCTCGTTGTCCTGAAAAACACCGACGACCGGTCCACGACCATCATTCATAATGATCCGGAACAGCTGAAACAATTCTACGAACAGCACAAAAAAGACATCTGGTGCGGATTCAACAGTCGGAACTATGACCAGTACATCTTGAAAGCAATTTTATGCGGTATGGATCCGTATGAGGTATCGCAATACATCATCGTGAAGAAGCAAAAGGGCTGGTCATATTCCAAGTTGTTCAAACAAATCCGGCTATTCAACTTCGACGTCATGACGGATAAATATCACGGCCTCAAACAGCTGGAGGGTTTCATGGGTTCCAACATTCGGGAAACGTCAGTGCCCTTCGACATCGACCGGAAATTGACGCCGGCCGAGGTGCAGGAAGTCATTGAATACTGTCAGCATGACGTCGAGCAAACGATGGAAGTATTCCTCAACAGGATCGAAGAGTTTGAATCTCACATGGCCCTGATTAAAATGTTCAACCTGCCGCTGTCATACCTGAACAAAACGAAAGCGCAGATTACGGCGGCCATTTTAGAAGCTCATAAAATCAAACGGGACGATGAATTCGACATTGTTCTGCCCGACACGCTGCAGATCAAGAAATATTGGCACATCGTGAATTGGTACCTGAACCCGGAAAACCGGGATTATTCCAAACAACTCGACGTCGAAGTGGCCGGCGTGCCGCACACATTTGCCTGGGGCGGCCTGCATGGGGCCCGAAATAATTACCACGGCAGCGGAATTTATCTGAGCATCGACGTGGCGTCGTATTATCCGGCCCTAATGATCGAATACGGATTTCTTTCTCGAAACGTCGCCGATCCGGAGAAGTACCGGAAAATTCGGGATGAGCGATTGCGCCTGAAAGCGGAAAAAAATCCGATGGCCAATCCGTTGAAAATCGTTCTGAACAGCACCTACGGCGCCATGAAGGATGAGTACAACCCGCTTTATGATCCGCGCCAGGCCAACAACGTGTGCGTCGGCGGACAGTTGCTCTTGCTGGATCTGATCGAACACTTAGAGCCGGCCTGCGAGTTAATCCAGTCTAACACGGACGGGTTGATCGTCAAGGTTCGGCGCCGTCGTGACATCGATCGGGTCAAAGAAATCTGTGCCGAATGGGAGCAGCGGACTCGAATGACGCTGGAGTTCGATGAATTCGAGAGGATCTGGCAGAAGGACGTGAACAGTTACCTGATCGTGAAGTCCGATGGCAGTTACAAGTCAAAAGGCGGCTATGTAAAAGAGCTGCACAGTCTCGATTACGACATGGCCGTCGTAAACCGGGCACTGGTGGAATATTTCATCCGCGGCGTTGATCCGGAAAGGACTGTGATGGCAGCTGATCGACTGATAGACTTTCAGATTATTCGAAAAGTCAGCGCGGATAAATACCTGTACGCCATGCACGGGGACAAGAAGCTGTCGGAAAAAGTTTTGCGGGTGTTCGCGTCTCGGTCCAAGTCGGATCCAGGAGTATTCAAAGTCAAGGATGTTGACGGCAAACTGCGAATCGAGAAGATCGCCAATACGCCGGAGCACTGTTTCATTGAGAACGGGGACATCAGCAATATGGAGATCCCGCGGAAACTAGATCGGCGTTGGTATGTGGAAATGGCGAGGAAACGAATCGAGGAGTTTATGGGAGGTGTATGAACGTTGGATGAGCTCATCATAGACAACTTTGCCGGCGGTGGCGGCGCCTCGTGCGGGATTGAACTGGCAACCGGGCGGAATGCGGTTCCGCCGCAATTCGCGGAGGTTCTGGTCCGGGCAAACCTTCCGGAATTGTGCAGACGGGAGGCGATGCTTGCATGATCAGTGGCAAAATCCACACCCGGGACGGCGAGCTGGTTTTCGTCAGGGACGAAAAGGACTTTGTCCAGCTCGTCGAGCGCGAAATAGGATACGACGCCGCCCTGCTGGTCCGGGAGCTTGCCAAACTGGCGGACGACGTAAAACAACGTCTTGACTCCGACCTCCTGAGCTACGAGTCGCAGTTGGACAGCCAAGCAGCGGCGTTTCGGGAGATCCACGAACACGTACACCGGCTTCTGAACATCACGCATCGGGCGAAAATCGCAAAAGTCGAAAAAGAGGAGATCCTTCGGAGCCTGGAAGCGATCAGGGTCGAGGTCGCTAACCATATATAAAATTGGAAATGAAAGTAAAAATATTTTCTGGTCATTTCGCTCGAAAATCTGGTCATTTTCGGGCGGAATGACCAGAATGAAACGCTTTCAACGCCTGATTTCTGGTCACGCGATGACCAGAACGAAAATGAGAACCCTTGATATTACTGGTTTTGAAAATGGCATCTGGTCATTTTTTGACCAAAAAATCAGCCCAAAATGCCCTAAATTCTGGTCGTTTAACGCGCTAAAGGGCGGTGGTAAATCTTGGAACTTTATAAGGGCTTTATACAAACAAAGAACAAAGAGCCCCTGAAGAGTTACACAGACCCAAAAAATCTGATCAGTTACGAGCGAGCTCGCAAACTGGACGAATTCGCCGGCGTCCTGAACGACGACATCGCCCTGGTCGACGTTGACGATGAGCACAATTCGGACATCGTGCTCCGAATCGTCGATGATCTCAAAATCCAGTGCTACGTCGTTGACACAAGCCGCGGCAAACACTTCCTGTTCCGATCAACGAACGCTGTGACGACGAACAAGACGAAAACCAACACGGCGCTTGGAATTGTCCTCGATATCAAGCTCGGTTCTCGGAATTCGGTTCAGGTTCTGAAATTTGGCGGCGTCGTCCGAAAGTGGATTCGGAAGCCGGCCAATCCCGGTGTTCTCGACCCGTTTCCTTTTTGGCTCCGTCCCGTCAAACACAACACCGATTTCACAGCACTCGGCGAAGGTGACGGCCGCAATCAGGCGCTTTTCAACTACATCCTGACGCTTCAATCCGCCGGTTTCACAAAAGACGAGATCCGGGAAACCATCACCCTGATCAACAAATACGTCCTAAAAGAGCCGCTCCCGGAGCGCGAAGTGAACACCATCCTGCGGGATGAGGCATTTCTTAAACAATCGTTCTTCGTGAAATCAAAATTCAAACACGATGAATTCGCCAAGTTCGTTCAGCGGGAAAACCACATCATCAAAATCGACAATGTCCTTCACGTCTACAAAGACGGTGTTTACAGCTCCGATCCGCATGATATTGAAGCCGCAATGATCGCTCACATTCCGCAGCTGACGCAAAGTCAGCGGAGGGAAACGCTTGCTTATCTGGAACTCATTGCTCCGGATCGGGAACTTGCGCCGGCTACACTGATCGCGCTGGAGAATGGAATTTATGATCTGGAGTCCGACGAACTGATCGGTTTTCGCCCAGACATCATCATCAAAAACCGTATTCCGGTCCCCTTTGATCCGGGCGCCTATGATGAGCACGTTGACCGAGTGCTGGACAAAATTACCTGTCAGGACGGCGATCTCCGACAGTTGCTCGAGGAAATGGTTGGTTACCTGCTGTTTCGTCGAAACGAGCTCAGGAAGTGCTTCATCCTGACCGGCGATGGACAGAACGGGAAATCCACATTCATCGACATGCTGAAACATTTCCTCGGCCCGGAAAATTACAGTTCGCTTGCTCTCGAAGAACTCGGACACCGCTTTAAAACGGCGGAGATCTTCGGGAAGCTGGCGAACCTGGGCGATGACATCAGCAGCCAGTACATCGACAACAACGCCGTTTTCAAGAAGCTGGTCACCGGGGAGACGGTGAACGTCGAGCGCAAAGGCAAGGATCCATTCGAGTTTAGCAGCTACGCGAAAATGGTCTTTGCCGCAAACACGCTGCCACGGATCAACGATACGACGGACGGACTCATCAGCCGGCTGATCATTATTCCGTTTAACGCAAAATTTTCATCCACAGATGCCGACTTTGACCCGTTCATCAAGGATAAACTGCTCACGGATTCTGCAATGCGGTATCTGTTACGTCTCGGCCTTGCCGGCTTGAAACGCGTCTTGTCCCGAAAACAATTCACAATGCCGGAGGTGGTCAAAACGGAACTGAAGCAATACGAAACCTTCAACAATCCGGTTATGGCCTGGCTTGAGGAAGAGCCGAAAATCGAAAACGAACCGACAGCCGAGGTGCATCGGAGATATCAGGCTTGGTGTTATGACAATGGTCTCAAACCGCTTGGACCGATTCCGTTCAGTAGAGAAGTTTGTCGGCATCTGAATCTGCAATCGAAGCTGGTCAAAATCAACGGAAAGCCGGTTCGGGTGTTTAAGAGCAAATGAATAAATATACAGAATAATGAATGAATATGCAAAAATCATTTGGTAACAGTAGTAACAGATGGTAACAGATAAAATTTTTCATCTGTTACCACATTGAGGCCTTATATATCAAGGAATTTCGGACTTTGGGTAACAGAGTAACAGATGATTTCAATTTCTTATATAGCAAAAATTTATCGGTCGAGGTGATTTCACATAAAAAGAATATATAAAAATAAATGTTTATCTGTTACTTATAAGAGATTAAAAACCTGAAATTCCGCATAGTAAAAGGAATTTGAGCGGTAACAGATGATTTTCAAAGAAGTGTTACCAACCGTTACCTTCTGTTACCGAACAATCACCGACAAGGAGCGATTTGAAATGTCCATCAATATCAACCAAACCGTCACCTGGACGAGCCAAAGCCAAGGTTCCGAGAAAACAAAAACAGGAACCGTCATCGCCATCATTGAACCGGGCGAGGACGCCAAGAAATATCTGCCGGCCGGGCTGCCGAAGTCGCGCCTTAAGGGTGATCGTTTTAGCACAAACAGGCACGCGCTGGTCGCGGTCCCGCGGGCGTCGGGGAACGGATGCGATTACTACGCGCCGCCGGTGAGGTGGGACCCAGGAACACTGGAATGGACTATTCGGGGCAAAAAGGCGGAGTCCGTATGAGCCGCGAGGAAAAGCGAGCCTTCTACCAGCGGGTCCGTAAACTCGGCTACCGCGATTTCTGGCAGGCCATGGACGAGCTGCACACCCGGGCGTACCAGCTGGCCGCGAAGCATTACCAGGAAGCGATGGACATCGTCTTGCAGCCGAAACAAAAGGCCGCCGTGGTGGCGAAGGCGGAGGAGATCCGGGAGCTTTGGGACGGGGTATTTGAAATCAGCGTCGATGCCACGGCAGATGACGGGCATCTGGTGGATGAGTCGGCTGTTTACGGAGTTGATTGCCGGAATGGGAGGTGTGAGTTTTGATCCAAGTATGCAAGAAGCACCAGGAAAAGCCGGTGAAAAACTTTTCGCAATGCGTCTGCTGCGAGCTTGAAATGCTGCATGCGCGCATCCGAGAGTTGGAAGAAAGCCAATCAAGAGAGATTGACCGTTTCCTAACGCAAATGCGAATCATGAGCGGCACAGGTAACGGGATCGGCCGGGCAACAGTCGAGAAGATTCGGCAGTTCGCTATCCGGGAAGGGTTTCTTATCCGGCCGGCGCCGCAGCCGGAGCCGGAAGGTGGTATTGAACAATGACCACGATTATCAAACTCCGCAGAGGCACTTTTCAGCATGTGGAATCTGAGCTGTACGCCTATCACGACACCAGGAAGGAAATCGTCCGGTTGAAAAACGAGATTCTGCACGCATCCGCGCCGCCTGATGAGAATGCCGGCGGCAGCCGCGGGAACATGCCGGGCGATCCGACCGGGCGGACTGCGGTGCTGATGGTGACGCATCGCCGGATCGAGCAGCTTGAGCGGATCGTCGAGGCGATTGAGAGCGTTGTCGAACGGCTGCCGGAAAAGAAAAAGCAGCTGGTGCAGCTGCGGTACTGGGACAAGCCGAGGACATTGACGTGGGACGGGATTGCGTTGCGGCTGGATGTGAG
>ERZ795042.2086-NODE-2086-length-11524-cov-287.667364_pt1 | contig 11524 bp, 7 predicted proteins | sample MGYA00375126_ERZ795042 | MGnify/ENA primary metagenome ERZ795042 (study PRJEB30171, sample SAMN05518105) | compost metagenome | isolation source: Feedstock adapted compost from Newby Island compost facility, Milpitas, CA | place: USA:Newby Island compost...
TCGACTATGGCATGCGCGACGGCAAGGCCAGCGTCACCGTCCGCAAGGCGCTGCTTTACTACACGCTTAAACGTCTCGGTCTGGATACCGACCCCGCTGCCAGGAAGCCTTCGGACCAGCAGATTGCTCTGCTAAATCAGGAGGGGATCAGTATGTCCGGGCACTCCCCTCCTTCGCCATCCTGAGGAGAACAGGCACTTGCGGCTTCACGATTTCCAAAGACATTCGCCTGCACGTACAGCACGACAAGAAACTCAAATGGGCCAACCGAAAAAGAACAGCAACCAAAGCTCAGCCGCCACCGTCGGCTATGAAGCCGCGCACTGGTACATGACCGACACGCTGCACGGCTCGACGGACTCCGCCGGTCAGTCCGGCGAAGGCAACATCCGGAACGCAACCCGATGAGACTTGTCCGCAACACTGGAAGCGACCGCGTTGTCGACATCGTCCGGCCACACCTTGGCGATGGCATGTCCATCGACGCGGTGTCTCCGGCTCTCTCCATATTCGGTTTCGGCGAGCTGATCGGCAGCCTGAATCGTGGCCCGGCCTGTCGGTTGGTGTTGCCGGCGGGCCTCGACGGCCACGCTCTGATTGGCACGGCCAATGAGCGTTCCGCCCGCAATCAGCTGCAGACACGATGGCTCGCGGACCGTCTACTCCGGTGGCTCAATGACAATGTGACCGTGCGTTTGGCCGGGGGCAGCGTCCCCCAGGGAACGCTCGTGTTGCGCGGCCCATCCGGAGCCCCCGTGCAAGCCCTGCTTGGAGCCGTCGGCCTCACGTCTGAAGGGCTTGGGCTGGTTCCCGGGAATCCTCTGAACCTAATCCAGGCATCGGAATCAGCCGACGAAGCCGGGGTGCTTGCCCAATGGTTCGAGCACCAATGGGCGAGTCTTCCCGACACGCGCGGAGCGAAGGACGAATTGCTGCGCCACCTTACGGCGCTCGCCAGACATCGGGACCCGCACCTTATCTACGCACTGGTGTTGCACCATCTCTTCTCCAGCCGCGGCGACGCGCTCGACGAAGAACAGGTCATTAAGTCGGCGACAGGCATACGGAATACCGTCGTCTGGAAGAAGCTCTACAAGTTCCAGCGCGACGGCGTGGTCGGCGCGATCGACAAGCTGAACCGCTTCGGCGGCTGCATCATCGCGGACAGCGTCGGCTTGGGGAAGACCTTCGAAGCCCTCGCGATCATCAAGTACTACGAGTTGCGCAACGACCGGGTACTCGTGCTCTGCCCCAAGCGGCTGCGGGATAACTGGACGCTGTACAAGTCCAATGACCGACGCAACGTCCTCGCCGCGGACCGCTTCAACTACGATGTCCTGAACCACACCGACCTCTCGCGTGATCGCGGGATGTCTGGAGACATCGACCTCGCGCACGTCAACTGGGGCAACTACGACCTCGTCGTCATCGACGAATCGCACAACTTCCGCAACAAGAAAACCCCACAGGCCGGCGGTGAGACCCGCTACGACCGCCTGATGCGCAAGATCATCCGCGAGGGCGTGAAGACGCGCGTGTTGATGCTTTCGGCCACGCCCGTCAACAACCGCATGGCCGACCTGCGCAATCAGATTGTATTCGCGACGGAGGGTGACGATACGGCACTGCTGGAGCACGGCATCAGCAGCATCGACAGCACCACGCGCCTGGCGCAGAAGCAGTTCAACCGCTGGCTCGAACTGCCTGAGGCCGAGCGCACGCCGGCGAAACTGGTGGAGATGCTGGGGTTCGACTACTTCACGCTGCTCGACCTGCTCACCATCGCTCGATCCCGCAAACACATTGAGAAGTACTACGGCGTTGCGGAGACCGGCCGGTTCCCCGAACGTCTCAAACCCATCAACATCAAGGCCGACGTCGATCTGCGTGGCACGTTTCCGCCGATTCGCGACATCAACCTAGAGATCCGCAGGCTACACCTCGCCGCCTACGCACCGTTGCGGTACGTGCTGCCCCACAAACAGGAAGCTTACGACAGGAAATACAGCACCGAGGTCAAGGGCGGCACGGGCTTCTTCCGCCAGGTGGACCGCGAGGAAAGCCTCATTCACCTCCTCCGCGTGAACATCCTCAAGCGGATGGAGAGCTCCGTTGTGTCTTTTGCCCTGACCGTCGAACGCCAACTACGGGATGTCGAAGACACCTTGCGCCACATCGAGGCCCAGGTCGAGGAGCTGGAAGAGATCGACATCGAGGATGTCGACATCGAGGACCCGGCCTTCGAGAGCCTGCTGGTCGGGCGCAAGGTCAAGGTGCTGCTGTCGGATGTGGATATCGTGCGCTGGAAACAGGACCTGCTCGAGGACCGCAACCGGCTTGCGAACCTACTCGCCGCTGCCCGCGAGATCAGCCCGGAACGGGATGCCAAGTTGGCCGCCCTGCGCGAAATCATTGCGAACAAGCACCGCCAACCCATCAACCAGGGTAACCGTAAAGTCATCGTCTTCACCGCCTTCGCCGACACCGCGAACTACCTGTTCGAGCAGCTCGCACCCTGGGCAAGGGAAACGCTGGGGGTGGAGAGTGCGCTGGTCACCGGCACGGGCAGCAACAAGACCACCCTTCCGAGGCTGCGCCGCGACCTCGGTTCCATCCTCACCGCTTTTTCACCGCGTTCCAAAGAACGCCCCGAGGAGTTGGCAAGCGAGGGCGACATCGACCTCCTCATCGCCACGGACTGCATCTCCGAGGGGCAGAATCTCCAGGACTGCGACTGGCTGGTCAACTACGACATCCATTGGAATCCCGTCCGCATCATCCAGCGTTTCGGGCGCATCGACCGCATCGGCTCACCCAACGAGCGCATCCAGCTCGTGAACTTCTGGCCCAACATGGAACTGGAGGAGTACATCAACCTCGAACAGCGCGTCAGCGGACGCATGGTGCTGCTTGACATCTCGGCCACGGGCGAGGAGAACCTGATCGAGCAGCAGTCCGGCAACCCAATGAACGACCTGGAGTACCGGCGCAAGCAGCTGCTCAAGCTCCAGGATGCGGTGATCGATCTCGAGGACCTGTCGACCGGCGTCTCCATCGCCGACCTGACATTGACCGATTTCCGGATCGACCTTGCGGAGTATCGCAAGGCGCATCCGGGGGTTCTGGAATCGGTGCCGCTCGGGGCATTCGCCGTCACGACGACGAGCGAGGCGGAGATCCCGCCCGGCATCGTGTTCTGCCTGCGTGCGGAGGGAGCGGCCGCCGCTCGCTTGCCGGAGGAAGGCTATCCCCTCGCGCCGCATTATCTGGTGCATGTCGCGGATGATGGAGCGGTACTGCTGGCATACCCGCAGGCCAAGCATATTCTCGACCGGTTGAAGCGTCTCTGCGTCGGGCGGGACCTGCCCGACGCCGGCGCCTGCGCCCGCTTCGACAAGGCGACGAAGAACGGCCAGGACATGCGCCACCCGCAGAAGCTGCTGGCGGCAGCCGTCTCCTCCGTGGTTGGCAAGAGCGAGGAGCGCGCCGTGGCCAGTCTGTTCACGCCGGGAGGCACCCACGCCCTGACGGGTGAGTTCGCCGGCATCGACGACTTCGAGGTGGTGGCCTGGCTGGTCATCCTGCCGGATCAGGAGACGGAATGACCGCTGAGGATGTCATCGCCGCGCTCGACCTCCCCGCCGCCGCACGCGTGGATCGTCGTGTGCCCAAGACGCTGCTGGTGGAGCATGGCGCGCCGACAGCGGCCGACCGCCGCCAGGTCAACGAGGGCATCGAGCACATCCAGTGGGTGGCCGCGCTGAAGCCGACCACCATTGGCGTTGCCGCCTTTCGCGATGATGCGCGTGAGTACCTGGAGATCGCCGTCATCCGCGTCGCGCTGCGGGAGGATGCCAGGACACAGCGGCTGGTGGAACTGCTGCACCGGGCGATCTCCTACCCTGTGTTCGCCGTGACCGAACAGCGCGAGTCGGTGGCGTTGTCCGTCGCACACAAGCGCTGGTCGCAGGCGGAGGCCCAGAAGACCGTCCTCGACGGCGAACCGGTCACGGTGGCGGCGCCTCACGGGCGCGAGCCCTATGCAGGCGCGTTCGCGGCGGCGCTGGCGCTGGGCGGCCAACCGCGGGAATCGCTGCACGCCCTGTACCAGGGCTGGCTCGATACCCTGCTGGCGCTGCAAGCCGCCAGAGTGTCGGGCGTTTTCAGCATCCTGCCGGACGCCGACCGGCGTGCCGCCCGCAGAGATGCCCTCGCCGAGTGCGCGCGCCTGGACGTCGAGATCGCGCGCCTGCGCGCAGCGGCAAAGAAGGAAAAGCAGATGGCGCGACAAGTCGCGCTCAACCAGGAACTCAAGCGCGCCGAGGCGGCCCGTGCCGCGGCGCTTGCCCGTTTGTGAAGAACGAGATGACGATGAAGAAACTGACCCTGAACGATCCCGAAACCCGCTCGCCTGATGGCGTCGCCGAGAACATTCGGCGGCTGAAGGCGCTCTTTCCGGAGCTCGTGACCGAGGGGCCGAACGGAGCCGCGGTGAACGTGGACGTGCTCAAGGTGCTGGTGGGTGACGCCACCGTCACCGACGCCGACGAAAAGTACGGTCTCAACTGGCACGGAAAGCGGCGCGCGCGTCAGCTCGCCCTCACGCCCTCCACTGGCACGCTGCGTCCCTGCCCGGAGGACAGCGTGGACTGGGACACCACGCAGAACCTGATGATCGAGGGCGACAACCTCGAGGTGCTGAAGCTTCTGCAGAAGAGCTACGCGGGCAAGGTGAAGCTCATCTACATCGACCCGCCGTATAACACTGGGAAGGATTTCGTTTATCCCGATGACTTCAAGGACGGCATCAAGAACTACCTCGAGCTGACGGGACAGGTTGAAGGCGGGCGGAAGATCAGCACTAACACGGAGGCGAGCGGTCGGTTTCACACGGACTGGCTGAACATGATGTATCCGCGACTGAAAGTCGCGCGGGACCTCATGTGTAACGATGGCATACTCCTTGTTTCCATCGGCGATGAAGAAGCCCACAACCTTCGCGGAATCTGCGATGAGATTTTCGGGGGCGAGAACTTTTGTGGCGTCTTCGTATGGGAGAAGAAGAAGAAGCCCTCCTTTCTCAATCACAACATGGGCTCGGTAACCGATTACGTAATTGCTTACGCCAAAAATCGTCAGTACACGTCAGCGTTTGTTGCGGGAGCCGTCGAGGACGGAAAGAAATATCCCTTCAATAACGCTGGCAATCCGTTGAGCACGTTGCGCTTCCCTCCTCGTTCGGTTCGGTTCCTATGCGGCGATCAGGTCATCGCGGCACAAGATATGTCCGAAGGGAATATCAAGACAGAGCTTCTCAACGACGTAACGATTGTCAATGGAACGAACGTCAATGAGTTTGCATTGCGGGGTGAGTTTCGCTATTCCCAGAAGAAGCTGAACGAGTTCGTTGCCGCCAAAGCCGAGATCGTGATCAGCAAGGTTCCATTTCGACCGAACTACGTAAATCGTTCCGGGGAACCCAAGAAGACTTCAAACCTCCTATCCCACCGAGTCAACGGCATACCAACCAACGAGGACGCGACTGAAGAAATACGCCAGCTGTTCGGCGCCGACGTTATGAGCTATCCAAAGCCAACAGGTCTAGTCCAATACCTAATAAGGGCCACAACGTCCCCCGACGACATCGTCATGGACTTCTTTGCGGGGTCCGGAACAACAGGCCATGCAGTAATGGCCCAGAATGTCGCTGACGGTGGCAACCGTTCATACATCCTCATACAGCTACCGGAGCCACTCGCCTCGGAGAACAAGGACCAGAAAGTCGCTGCTGACTTTTGCGATAGGATCGGCAAGCCTAGGAACATCGCCGAGCTGACTAAGGAGCGCCTTCGCCGCGCCGCGAAGAAGATCAAGGACGAGAACCCGACGTACACGGGCGACCTCGGCTTCCGTGTCTTCAAGCTCGATTCCAGCAACATCCGCGCGTGGGAGCCCGACCGCGACAACCTTGAACAGACGCTCCTCGACTCCATGGAGCACATCAAGCCCGATCGCACCGAGACCGATGTGCTGTACGAGCTGCTCCTCAAGCTCGGCCTCGACCTCTGCGTCCCCATCGAGACACGCACGTTCGCCGGCAAGGAGGTTCACTCCGTCGGCGGGGGCGTGCTGATGGCATGCCTCGCGCCAAAGATCGAGCGGGCCGAAGTGGAAGCGCTGGCGCAGGGCATCGTGGACTGGCACAAGGCGCTCGCGCCCGCCGGCGACACGACCTGCGTTTTCCGCGACAGCGCCTTCGCCGACGACGTGGCCAAGACCAACATGGCCGCGATCCTCGAGCAGCACGGTATCACCAACGTTCGGAGTCTGTGAGTACGCGCGCCCATGAAACTGCACTTCGAACCCGATCTCGACTACCAGCTCCAGGCCATCGAGGCGGTCTGCGACCTGTTTCGCGGGCAGGAAATCTGCCGCACCGAATTCACGGTTACGCGCGACCCTGCGGACACGCAGATGCGCCTTGGCTTCGCGCATAACGACCTTGGCATCGGCAACCGCCTGACGCTGCTCGACGATGAACTGCTGGCCAACCTCCAGGCCGTCCAGCTTCGCAACGGCATCGCGCCGTCCGAATCGCTCGCTTCCGGCGACTTCACCGTGGAGATGGAAACCGGCACCGGCAAGACCTACGTCTACCTGCGCACGATCTTCGAGCTGAACAAGCGCTACGGCTTCACCAAGTTCGTGATCGTCGTGCCGTCCATCGCCATCAAGGAGGGCGTCTACAAGTCGCTCCAGATCATGGAGGATCACTTCAGGAGCCTCTACGCGGGCGTGCCCTTCGACTACTTCCTCTACGACTCCGCCAAGCTCGGCCAGATGCGCAACTTCGCCACCAGCGCACAGATCCAGATCATGGTGGTGACGGTCGGCGCCATCAACAAGAAGGACGTCAACAACCTCTACAAGGACAGCGAGAAGACCGGCGGTGAAAAGCCCATCGACCTGATCAAGGCCACGCGCCCGATCGTGATCGTGGACGAGCCGCAGAGCGTGGACGGCGGGCTGTCTGGCGCGGGCAAGCAGGCGCTGGATGCCATGAACCCGCTCTGCACCCTGCGCTACTCGGCCACGCACGTGGACAAGCACCACATGGTCTACCGCCTCGACGCGGTGGACGCCTACGAGCGCCGGCTGGTCAAGCAGATCGAGGTCGCGTCGGCAACGGTGGAAGACGCGCACAACAGGCCGTTCGTGCGTCTGGTGTCGGTCAGCAACAAACGCGGCAGCATCAGCGCCCGGGTGGAGCTGGATGTGGAGACAGCCACCGGCGTGCAGCGCCGCGAGGTCACCGTGTACGACGGCGACGACCTGGAGCAGACGACCGGCCGTGCCATCTACCGCGACTGTCGCATCGGCGAGATCTGCGTTGCCAAAGGAAATGAGTTCCTGGAGCTTCGGGTACCCGGCGGAGAGCAGTACCTGCGCCCGGGCCAGACGTGGGGTGACGTTGATCCGCTGGCCGTTCAGCGCGAGATGATCCGCCGCACCATCAAGGAACATCTGGACAAGGAGAAGCGCCTGCGCCCGCTCGGGATCAAGGTGCTGTCCCTGTTCTTCATCGACGAAGTCGCGAAGTACAGGCAGTACGACGACGACGGCAATCCGGTCAAAGGCGAATACGCGCGCATCTTCGAGGAAGAGTACAAGCGCCTCGCGAACCATCCCGATTACCGGACGCTATTCGAGGGGGTAGACCTGAGCCGCGCCGCCGAGGAGGTTCACGGGGGGTACTTTTCCATCGACAAGAAATCCAAGCGCGCGGTGGACACGACCGAGAGCAATCAAGCCGGTCGCGAGGCGGCCGAGCAGGCGTACAACCTGATCATGAAGGACAAGGAAAGACTCCTCTCCTTCGACACCCCGCTCAAGTTCATCTTCTCCCACTCGGCGCTGCGCGAGGGCTGGGACAACCCGAACGTGTTCCAGATCTGCACGCTGCGGGACATCAGGACGGAGCGCGAGCGGCGGCAGACCATCGGCCGGGGGCTGCGGCTTTGCGTGAACCAGGATGGCCAGCGCGTTCGCGGGTTCGATGTCAACACGTTGACTGTGATCGCGACCGAAAGCTACGAACAATTCGCCGAGAACCTGCAGAAGGAGATCGAGGCCGAGACAGGCATCCGGTTCGGCATCCTGGAAGCGCACCACTTCGTGGCCGTGAAGGTTACCTCTGAGAGCGGCGAGATGACGCCACTGGGGCTCGAAAAATCGAAGGCGCTCTGGGAGCATCTCAGGTCGGCCGGGTATATCGACGCCCGCGGCAAGGTTCAGGAGTCCCTGAAACAGGCGCTGGCCAACGGCCATATCGAGCTGCCGGATGAGTTCCGTCCGCACCATGCCCAGATCGCCGACATCATCGCGAAGGTCGCCGGTCGCCTCGAGATCAAGAACGCCGACGAACGCCGGCAGGTGCGGCCGCGCCAGGCCATCCTCCACAGTCCGGAGTTCAAGGCGCTGTGGGACCGGATCAAGGACAAGACCACCTACCGGGTCGAATTCGACAACGAGAAGCTGGTCGAGGCGTGCATCAAGGCGCTGCGCGACGCGCCGCCGCTTCCGAAAACGCGGTTGCAGTGGCGAAAGGCGGACATCGCCATTGGCAAGGGCGGCGTGGAAGCGACCGAGCGTGGCGGCGCACAAACGGTGGTCCTGGACGAAACAGACATCGAGCTTCCCGACTTGCTCACCCAGCTTCAGGATCGCACGCAGCTCACGCGTCGCACCATCTGTCGCATCCTCACTGGCTGCGGGAGATTGGATGACTTCAAGCGGAACCCGCAGGCCTTCATCGAGCTGGCCGCCGAGGCGATCAATCGATGCAAGCGGCTGGCGATCGTGGATGGGATCAAGTACCAACGGCTCGGCGATGAGTACTACTACGCGCAGGAGCTCTTCGAACAGGAAGAGCTGACCGGCTACATCAGGAACATGCTCACCGAAACCAGGAAGTCCGTATTCGAGAGTGTCGTTTACGACTCGGGCACGGAAGCCGCATTTGCGGACGGCCTCGAGAAGAACGAGGCGGTCAAGGTCTACGCCAAGCTTCCCGGCTGGTTCAAGGTACCGACACCGCTCGGGTCGTATAACCCGGACTGGGCAGTTCTGGTGGAGAAGGATGGTGCCGAGCGGCTCTACCTCGTGGTCGAGACCAAGAGCAGCCTGTTCACGGACGATCTCGGCGACAAGGAGAGCGCGAAGATCGAATGCGGGAAGGCGCACTTCAAGGCATTGGAGGTTCGAGAGACACCGGCTCGATATGTGGTGGCCCGAACCGTTGATGACATTATTGCGTAGGAGCGATAAGAGATTGGTTAAACGCCGTATGAATCTTCTCCACTCTCTTCCATAACCCCTTCAATGATCCTAGAATCTGTTTTCGGTGATTTCGCACAAATCACCGAGGGGGCAGAAAGGCGCAATGAACATGGCATCGGCACAACAGCTTATCGGACTCGTTAAGAGTCATGCCGAAGGTGACGAAGAACCCGTAAGCTTCCCCGTCAAGCAGGCATTTCAAAAGTAGAACTTCCGGCGACGCGTTGGCGGTACTCGGCCGGGGTCAGATCGCCGAGCGAATCGTGGGGACGCTCCTCGTTGTACTCGAGCATCCACCAGTACGCGGCCTCGCGCACGTCGTCGAGGCGGGTGAACAGGTGCTGGTCCAGGACCTCCTCGCGGAATGTCCGATTGAAGCGTTCGATGTAGGCGTTCTGGTTGAGCGGTGGACCCCAGAATCTAGACGGGCCCCTTAGGTGGGAAGCGGTACGCTTCCCGATAGGGGTTAATCATGAAGAGGAAGCGTCGGAATCACTCGCCGGAGTTCAAGGCTAAGGTCGCCTTGGAGGCTGCGCGCGAGGAGAAGACTTTGGCGGAGTTGTCCCGCGAGTACGGGGTGCACGCCAATCAGATCGGTGCCTGGAAGCGGCAGTTGCTGGAGGGCGCCTCGGGCCTGTTCACGACGGCGGCGGAGCGTGATCGCGACAGCGAGGCGGACGCCGAGGAGTTGTTGGCGAAGATCGGTGAGCTCACCATGGAGCGCGGTTTTCTGTCCGAAGCGCTGAAGCGCTGAGCTCCCAGGAACGACGAGGCTTGATCGACAAGGAGCACGGCGTGAGCGTGGCTAGGCAGTGCGAGCTGCTGTCCGTGAACCGCTCTAGCGTCTACTACCAGCCGGTGGCGGTGCCGGCGGAGGATCTGGCGGTGATGCGCGCGCTGGACGAGATCCACCTGCTTAGACCGTTCCTGGGCAGCCGGCGGCTGGTGGATGAACTCGCGAAGAAGGGGTTCGTAGTCAACCGTAAGCGCGTGCTGCGCCTGATGCGCGTGGTGGGCGTCAGCCCCATCTACCCGAAGCCGCGGACCACCAGGCGGGGCAGGGGCGTGGGGCACAGGATCTACCCCTTCCTGCTGGATGGACTCGTCATCGAGCGCCCGAATCAGGTGTGGGCGGCGGATATCACCTACATCCCCATGGCGCGTGGCTTCTGTTACCTGGTCGGCATCATCGACGTGTACAGCCGGCGGCTGCTCGCCTGGCGGCTTAGTAACAGCATGGGCACGCGCTTCTGCCTCGACGCCCTTGAGGAGGCGCTGGAGCGTTATGGGCAACCGGAGGTCTTCAACAGCGACCAGGGCAGTCATTTCACCTCGCACGCCTTGACCAGCGTGCTGGAGGCCCGGAACATCCGGATCAGCATGGACGGCAAGGGCAGTTGGCGGGACAACGTCTTCATCGAGCGATTCTGGTGGAGCCTGAAGTACGAGCACGTCTACCTGCACGCCTACGACGACCTGCACGTCGCCAGGGAAGGAATCGGCAGCTACATCGAGTACTACAACCACGACCGGCGGCACTCCAGCCTGGACAAGCTCACGCCCGTTCAGGCATACGAGCAGAAGTCGCCCAATGCCGCAGCAGCGGCTCCAATCCCTGCTGGCTTGGCCTCTGGCCCTGCCCCGCTGGGGTCGTGGTAACACTTAGGAACTAGGGGAAGCCTGTCTAAGAACGGGGTCCAGGGCTGTACGCCGTGAGCCAATCCGATGCCGCCAGCGTCCTTGGCATTCAGCGGCAAGCCGTCTCCAAGGCCAGCGCCAGTATCCCCAGCGTGTTCTGGCAACTTCCCAGCCTTCCCGAATACAGCACCGAGTTCCTGCTGTCAGGCGTGGCACGAAAACCCGCAGCGCCGCGTTGAGCGCCGCCACGGTTACGGCTTTGGTGCCTTCGTCCACTGGTCGATCATGTCCGCCCAGTCCTGCAACATCTGCCGCCGCTGCTCCCGGTACTCGGCCTTGTTGTAGATGGCCCTGACGCCGCGCTGTTCGTGGGCGAGGCACTTTTCGATCCAGTCGCTGTTGTACCCGGCTTCGTGCAGCAGGGTGCTGGCCGTGCGGCGCAGGTCGTGCGGCCCGAACTTGCCCAGCGGCTTGCCGTCCTTCTGCGCCAGTTGATAGGTCAGCTTCATCACCTGGTTGAGCGTGGCGCTGCTCATGGGCGCACTGG
>ERZ795042.2087-NODE-2087-length-11521-cov-3700.037938_pt1 | contig 11521 bp, 10 predicted proteins | sample MGYA00375126_ERZ795042 | MGnify/ENA primary metagenome ERZ795042 (study PRJEB30171, sample SAMN05518105) | compost metagenome | isolation source: Feedstock adapted compost from Newby Island compost facility, Milpitas, CA | place: USA:Newby Island compost...
CTCAAACCAATCTTTCTGAAATTATTAACAACTTCTTTCTTTATCCGATACTCTACTTCCAGATTTGAGAAGGAAGTCTTTGATTCTGATTGAGAAATACCAAACTCACTGAACCCTTGGTCTTCCCCAACTACCAATCCATAGGCAGGTAAGTTCTGTGTCGAAATAAAGCTAACAAGCTGATTAAGCAAGGAAAGCTGGGAAGCAGACATGTTTTCAAGATTGCTTTCATCTATCTTCCCATTCTTAATTTTATCAATGCCTAAATTCCTTAAAAGTATTAAAAGATGAGAACTTCCGGTAAGTTTAAAGTCTTCAAGTACTCTATTCAAAAAGTCAAATGGTGATTTAGAATTTCCATATCTTTTCTTTAACATTGTTATAACAGCAGACGGGGTTTCCATATCTACCAACCCATAGGTGGTAAATCTCATTGGTAGTTCAATATCTTTCTTCAGAGATACTTCTTTATCTGTTCTTAAAAGTCTTAAATAAGCCTCATCTACTTTACTTTCTTTAAGAAATGAAGAAGCTAAAAGTTTAATGATGGCAGATGCTCTATCAACATAATCCATCATGAAATAAGTCTCTTCATCGAAATCCGAACGACCAGTTTGGTTGTCTTCTTCAATGGCTTTATTTAAATCTTCAAGAGAATCAGTATTTGATTTTACCCTTATTCCCCTGTTTTTAAGCATTATAGCGTGTTTATCTATTACATATTTCCAGTTCTTTTCATCTTTTAACATTTCTATATAATCGACAAGGTTTAAGGATATACGCTTTAATCTACCAATGCTATCATCTATAAGTTTTCTAAGTTCCTGTTCAGATAAATCTGGATTAGCATTTCTTATTTGATTCTCCACTGATTCCATCATGGAATCAATATTAGTTCCATACGTAGCCATATCAGCTAACATATAAGCTCTTATCTTATCGTATATTGATTTGTTTACTTCAACTCCAGTTGTAGAATAAATATTTTCAGGGTCTTTGATTACCTGATTATAGAAATAATGCATCATCGAATTGATAAACGATGACACAAATTGAGGATGCTTGGCTATTTCTATTTCATCATCTAGCTTTTGAATGAATTTTTCGATGAATGAAGTATTTTTTGCTTCCATAGGCACATTGCTTATTAAAATATTCAATAACTTCGTCCATCATTCTTTGGCTAAAAGTATCAACATTAAGCAAAGGAAGATTTTAAAAAATATTACTTTCCAGTTAATTATTCTCTTAGCTTAGCATTTGTATGCCTACAACTCATAATCCCCATCAAGTTTTTTGTACATAATTTTTACTATTGTATTTACACAGATATAATGTCTATTATTTTTGTAGTTATAGATTGATTCATAATAGTAGCTTAATTCTAAAAATATATTAAATTTAATAATTTATCTCTATCCTAACATCATTTCCATCCCCCCTTCTCTCACCCGTCGATACATACTCCTGCCTGAACAGAGCTATCCGGGGAATTCCCATCAACCCTAACGTGCTGCATCGAAAGCTTATTATCTAATCGGAAGGGACGCGTAAATAAAAAACAGCCAGGACCCATAGGCCCTGGCTGCTCGATAAGGTGGGGTGACTCCGCCAGGATTCAAACCTGGAACCTCTTGATCCGTAGTCAAGTGCTCTATTCAGTTGAGCTACGGAGCCATTGCTTCAGGGGTTGAAGCCGTACCCAAGTGGTGTGCAAAATTACAGGTAAATTTGTTTTTTAACAAACATCTTCCATCCTGCGATGCGTATTGCTATCTGGTCTATCGCTAAAAAATCAGATCCCCTGCTGGAGGCGGGCATCCGGGAGTATGCCGACCGGCTTAGCCGGTATATTCCCCTACAAATGGAGCTCATCGCCCCGGCATCCCCCATGGCCGATGCACAGGCCGCCCGAAAAATAGAGGCGGATCGTATTTTACAACGACTGAAAGCAAAGGATTGCCTGGTGTTGCTCGATGAACGGGGCCACGCGCTCTCCACTTCCGAATGGGCGGCATGGATGGCCGAAAGGCAAATGGAAAACATCGCCCGCCTAATCTTCGTCATCGGCGGAGCCTATGGTGTGGATGAGTCGCTGAAAAAACATGCACATCATGTGATTGCCCTGTCACGGCTCACCTTTCCCCATCAACTCGTGCGATTGATCCTTACCGAGCAATTGTATCGGGTATTTACTATCTTGCACCATCAGCCATATCATCACGAATAAGTACATCATGAGTCTCACTTTCATCATCATCATTGTAACCTGCGTTATTTCCATTTCTGCATTTTATAATCCGCAGTTGCTGGAACAATTTCTATTCTGGCCTTTTTACATTAAACGCAAGCACGAATACTGGCGCTTTATCACCTGCGGTTTTATTCATCTCGACTATATCCATCTGGGGTTCAACATGTTTACCCTGTATTTTTTCGGACAGATCGTAGAATTGTATATTTTCGAAGGCAAGGGTTCGGCTTTTCTGCTTTTTTACCTGTTATCCTTGCTGGGCTCAAATTTGTATAGTTATTTCCGCCATCAAGATAATTTCGATTATCGAGCGCTGGGTGCGTCTGGAGCCGTTTCGGCGGTGGTGTTTTCGTTTATTGTATTTGCACCCTGGCAAACGATACTGGTGTTTTTTATTCCGGTACCCGCCATTATTTTCGGTGCATTATACCTGTTTTATTCAGCCTACATGAGCCGGAAAGGATATGATAATATTGGCCATGATGCGCATTTCTGGGGTGGCATATTCGGCATTGCTTATACCATTCTGGTACAGCCCACGCTGGGATTAATGTTTTTCGAAAAGCTGCTCCATCCGGGCTTCTAATCGCAAAACCTGCCTGGTTTTTTCGGTTACCTTACAACGATCGTCTATTCTCAGCCCTACCACCCAGATAATTTTTTTATCGGCGGCTTCCACTACCCATACCCTTTCTTTCTCCAGCAAATTCAATTTTTGATCAATCAAAAACCGACTTAATTTTTTCTTTTTCCTCAGGCCCAGGGGATAAAAATAATCGCCCTGCCGCCATTTTCGCAGCATGAGGGGAAACTGCACCCGGTCGGCATCCAGGCAGGCGATGTGAGGCTTATCCGGGCAAACTGCATCCTGAACAGGCAATTGTTTGATTTCGAGCTTGAGTCCGGGTACTGAAATTCGGCGCACTTCAGGACTTTCGATGACTTGAAAACTGATTTCTGTGGCCTGAAGGGGAGCAACAATCAACCATTTACGATCACGAATCATGCGATGGGTGGAGGAAAACAGCTGTTTGCCTGGCTGGGCGTTCAACAGCTGGATGATATCCGACACCTGAGGTTCACCGAATCCAAAAGGTTTGAACAATTCAAACACCAGCGTTTTCAATGGTCTGGAAAGCAATAAGGCCTGTACGGGCACCCACCATTCCTCACCTTTTGCATGCAGCAAACGTTTGCGATGTCGTTCCACAGCCTCCTGATAAAGCATTTCCACCTCACCCAATCGCTCGGCATTTTCGGAGAGGGTATTTATGAATCCAGGAAAAATATGTTGCAAGGCGGGAATGATATGATGACGAATGGTATTTCGCAGATAATGATCTTCGAGGTTGGAGCTATCGGTTACAAATTCAAGTCCCTGGCTGTTCGCGTAAGATTCTATTTCTGCACGCGTGGCAAACAACAGGGGGCGAATCACATGCTGCTGCCTGTAGCGAATACCGTGTAAACCTGCAATGCCCGTACCGCGACAGAAATTGATGAGCATGGTTTCTGCCTGATCGTTGCGGTGATGGGCGGTGGCCACAGCTGCGTAGCCCTGACTGCGGCGAATTTCTTCGAGCCAGGCATATCTTAATTCGCGAGCTGCCACCTGAATCGAGCAACTGTTTTGTTGCGCATATTGTTTCGTATCGAAAGTCTGTACAAAAAACGGCACGCCATATTTCGCGGCCAGCTCCTGCACAAAGCGAGCATCGCGCTCCGATTCTTCGCCGCGCAGCTGAAAATTAGCATGGGCAATACCAAACGCGAAACCGGCTTCATGAAACAATCGGGTCATCACCACAGAATCTACTCCCCCGCTCACAGCCAGCAAAACAGCATCACCTGCATGCACCAGTTGATGTTCTTCAACAAATTTTATGAATGCAGCTAACATGAAACGCTAAATTCTTCGCCGTCATCAATCTAAATCTGCTACAGCAGCAAAAGCATTTCGCAGCTCCTGCAGGGTACGGCTATCGCCCTGCAACATGGCCTGCTGAATACCGCGCGAATACATGTCGATGGCCTCGGCCTGTCGCCCTTTGGTTTCAAGCCATTTCCCATACTGATAATAAACGCCGAGGTAGGCTGGATCCTGTTCTACAATGGTTCGGAAATATTGTTCCGCCTTTTCATCTTCACCCCGTTTCAGGTATTCGAGAGCCAGCGCATATTTCAAAAAACTATCATCGGGGTGTTTGTCAAGCATGTCCTTCAGTTGCAATAACCTGTCCATAAGCGATATCGTTTGAATCTACATGGTTTTCATTGGATCCGTGTAAAACGGAGTCCGCCCGGCTTACGCAATAATATGGTTTTTTGAGGTTGAATGTATTTTTTTCGCTAATATTGTTTATTCGTCTTTAAAAATCAGTACAAATCATGCAAATCGCGGTGAAACGTGTGTATGAAAAGCCTGATGATGCAGATGGATACCGGGTGCTGGTGGATAGGCTCTGGCCACGCGGCGTGAAAAAAGAGGAGGTGAAGCTGCATGAATGGCTCAAAGATGTGGCACCTTCCGACAGCCTGCGCAAATGGTTTGGACATGATCCGCAGAAATGGAAAGAGTTTCAGAAAAAATACAAAATGGAATTGCAAACGCATGAAACCCTGTTGAAAGAGTTGTTGAAACGGGCTCAGCCCATGGGAAAGCTCACCTTGCTCTTCAGCGCCAGAGATGAAGCACATAATCAGGCCGTCGTATTGCAGCAGTTCCTGCAACAACTTGCCGGCACGTTGCACAAATGATGATTGACCTGGTAAAATGCGTATAGTTTTGCATCGTGGCAACTCGTAAACATATAGACGTATGAAAATTTTAGTTTGTATCAGTAAAACAGCCGACACTACAGCAAAAATCGCCTTCACACCGGATCAAAAATCTTTTCTTGAAACGGGCGTGCAATTCATTATCAATCCTTATGACGAATGGTATGCACTTGTGCGTGCCGTGGAATTAAAAGAACAGTATCCCGACACTGTACTGCATCTCATCACGGTGGGCGGTGCCGATACAGAACCCATCCTGCGCAAGGCGCTGGCTATTGGTGGGGATGCCGCCTTCCGGGTTGACCTGCAGCCGATAGGTATTGAACAGGTAGCTACAGCCATCGCAGCACACGTGAAACAGGAAGGTTATGATTTGATTTTCACCGGTAAAGAAACCATTGATTACAATGGTTCAGGTGTGGGTGGCTACCTGGCCGGATTGCTCGATTGGCCCTTTATTTCACTGGCCACTCGATTGACTTACGATGGAAAAACCGTTGTCGTTGAACGTGAAATTGAAGGTGGAAGGGAAATAGCCGAGGCCGAATTACCACTGGTGGTATCCTGCCAGAAGGGTATGGCCGAGCAACGCATTCCCAATATGCGAGGGATTATGGCTGCACGCAGCAAACCGCTTCAGGTGATGGCTGCACCCCAGGAAGCCTCGCAACCAGCAGTGCAGATTGAACATTTTGCGCTGCCTCCCAAAAAATCGGGTGTACATCTTGTAGAACCCGGAAATGAAGAAGAACTGGTACGTCTGCTTCATGAAGAAGCAAAGGTGATTTAACCGCCATTTCATAGTCCTGCAAAATCGATTAAAACATAGGTTCATGGCAATTTTTGTATTCGCTGATCAACAACACGGTAGTTTCAAAAAAGCTGCGCTCGAAACCTTATTTTTTGCTTCGCAAATGGCTGCCGGACAACAACAGGAAGTAGTGGCCGTAGTGATGGGAGAAATCGATCAGCCACAAGCCCTGGCCGATTTAGGCAAATATGGAGCCCAGCGTGTATTGCATGTGAATGCCGGATGGTTGAATGATTTTGACGCGCAACTGTATGCACGGGTGTTCAAAGAAATCCTTACCCAGCACGAGGCCGATTTATGTGTGTTGCCGCATGACTTTAATGGCCGGGCGCTGGCGCCCTATCTGGCTGCGCAATGGCAGGCAGGCCTGCTCACGGGTATCACTTCTCTGCCCGATGAGCAAGGATGTTACCAGAAACAGGTGTTTTCAGGCAAGGCCACAGCCTGGATCCGGCTGCTTCCCAAACGCCAGGTGCTTACCCTTTTACCCAATACCTTCACACCCACAGGAAAAGAGGGTCAGGCAAAGGTGGAGCAATGGCAACCTACACAGGCTAATGCAGCACAAAGGCGCATCCGGGTGAAAGAAGTGCAAACCACGCAGGGGCGTGTACCCCTTACCGAAGCCAGCATCATCGTGAGCGGCGGCAGGGGATTGAAAGGGCCGGAAAACTGGGGCATGATCGAGCAATTGGCTGAAGTGCTGGGCGCAGCAACGGCCTGCTCCCGCCCCGTAGCCGACGCCGGATGGCGACCGCATCATGAACATGTAGGACAAACCGGACTCACCGTTCGCCCCAATCTCTATATCGCAATAGGCATCTCAGGTGCTATCCAGCATCTGGCCGGTGTGAACGGCAGCAAATATATCGTAGTCATCAACAAAGATCCGGAAGCACCTTTCTTCCAGGCTGCAGACTATGGCATCGTAGGCGATGCGTTTGAAGTTGTGCCTCGACTCATTGAGGCTATCAAAAAATACAAGGGTATATCCTGAAAGACTGCATCCGCTCATCCGGCTGCTTTGAATCCGGGCTTTTTAACGTAAAAATTTGCCCCCTGTTTGTTATTTTTGCATAACATATTGCAGCAGCAGCTTTGCCGGATATTTTCAAATCCCCTTTGGCGGGATCAGTTATTTCAATGCATATGGATAAAAAAGCAGAGGACAAAATAGAGCTCGAAATTGTTGCACTGTCTCATAACATGACGCAGCAGCACACCTACGCAGTGGTGCTGGGTGAGGTAAATGGCTTGAGGCGCCTGCCTATTGTGATCGGAGGATTCGAAGCACAGGCGATTGCTGTAGCACTGGAAGGCATGCATCCCAGTCGCCCGCTTACACATGATTTAATCAAAAACATATTTCATGCTTTTGGTGTGGAACTTCAGGAAGTGATTATCAGCGATTTAATTGAGGGTGTGTTTTATGCAAAACTAATCTGTCAACACGGCGATGAAACCATAGAAATTGATTCCCGCACATCCGATGCACTTGCATTAGCCGTTCGTTTTGAATGTCCGATTTATACTTACAACAAAGTCATGGATGCTGCCGGCATCTTACTGGAAGAACCCGATGAAAGAAAGAGTAAACGCAGCTTTGTGGTTGAAGAAAAAGAAGAACGCAAAAAAGAGAAATCACTCACACCGGAAGATTTACGCAATATGACCCTTGAAGAGTTACAGAAATTGCTGGAGGAAGTGCTGGAGCGCGAAGATTATATTCAAGCCATCGCCATTCGTGATGAAATCAATCGCCGCAAAAAGAAAATATGATTGGGTTTTCTCCGGCAAAAATCAATCTTGGTTTACATGTACTTTTCAAACGCGACGATGGCTATCATGAAATTGAAACGATCTTTTATCCCGTTCCCTGGTTTGATGCGGTAGAAATCATTTCCGCTCCTCAGCTCACGCTTCATCTTTCAGGTATTCCCATCCCGGGTAATCCGGATGATAATCTTTGCATGAAAGCATATCGACTGGTAAAACAAGATTTTCCAGATTTGCCGGCAGTTGCCATATACTTGCATAAAACCATACCTCCAGGAGCCGGCCTCGGGGGCGGTTCTGCAAATGCAGCCACTGTATTGCAACTGCTCAACCTCAAGTTTGCCTTACAACTTACCCCCGCACAACTCCAATCATATGCGCAGCAATTAGGCAGCGATTGTGCTTTTTTTCTCCAGCATCAGCCCTGTTATGCCACCGGAAGAGGAGAACAGCTTGAACCCTTAACGCTGAAACTGGATGACTATGCATTGTTGCTGGTATGCCCATCCATGGCGGTATCCACCTCATGGGCCTATCAACATATCCAGCCATTGGCTTCACGTACATCGTTGAAAAGCTTGATACAACTTCCCGTGGAAGCCTGGAAAAACCATCTCGTGAATGATTTTGAAACACCCGTGTTTGCACAGTTTCCGGTATTGCGTGAGATTAAACAACAACTATATGCACTGGGAGCTTGCTATGCTTCGTTGAGTGGAAGTGGAGCAGCTTTGTTCGGAATATTTAAAAAGGGAACCATTCCCCAATCATTACCCTTTTCTGATGCCATCACCAGGGTTTGTACGCTATAAGTTAATCTTTATTATTCTTCCATTGAATGGTTTTATTGGTGATTAAGGGTTTTGCCCAGAAACCAATGCTGAAAATATACAACAAGGTCAGATAAATGATCCACATACCCGAGCGCAAACCGAAATGATCACCCCAGGCGCCGATCAAGAGCGGAATGACGGCACCACCGATGATAGCTGTCATCAAAATTCCGGCAAATGCACCATGATGTGCTGAAACAGAATTTAAGGCCAGCGAGATAATCACGGGATACATAATGGAAGCAAAAAATCCCATCAACGGAAAACAGATCAGAGACAGCCGATCCGAACCATACAACGCAAGTGAAAAACAAATCAATGCCATGAAAGTAAATACGATCAATACCTTCCGGCTGTCCCAGATTTTCATCAATGGTAATCCCACAATTCCACCTACCGTCATCAATCCCCAGAAACGCGAAACGGCCGCGGCTCCGGTAACATGTGGATCGACATGATGATAGACAACGAGAAATTGAGACATCCAGCTTGATAATCCCTGCTCGGTACCCACATAACAGAATATACCCAGGAAAAACAATAGCACTACCTTTCTGGTCAATAGACTGGCATAAACATGCAATGGTTCGATCTTTTCTTCGGCTGTGCGTTCCACACGCGGGAAACGGACGGCCAGTATAATCAGCCACATACACACGCAAATCAATCCAAACAACCAGTATAGTGATATCCACGATAAATTTGCAGGTACCAGCTGATGCAATATTCGGATGATTGCATCTGGATGCTGATCATGAAAATGTGTAACAATCCATGTATAAACCAGCGGACTCACAAATGATGCCAAACCGAAAATTAGTTGTGCCAGCACCGAAAAGAAAGCATAATGCTCAGCCCCACCTGCTGTGCGCAACAATGGATTAATGACCACCTGCAACATGGCCATTCCACAACCGATTAAAAACACAGAAATCATGGCCGTAATGTATCCTGGCCATAATGCCAGCAACCATGAACCTACCAGGGCAACAACAAAAGCTCCGAGCATCAGCTTCTTTTCACCATAAGCTTCAATGAGCATGCCCGATGGTATGGACATGATGCCATAAGCAATGAAAAAGGCAAATGGTAAAATAGCTACCAGTGTGAGGCTCAGCTGAAAACTATGGATGATGTCAGGGATCAGCGGACCAATGATATTGGTTAGAAATGAAATCACGAAGAAGGTGAGCATAATAAGAATCACCAAAACCGGACTGCGTTGCATAGATGAATGTTTTCAGATGAATGTTGTTCCATGAGTTTTCATGTACCACGTCTGGACTTTATTCTGTGACCACATTCCATCCCGTTACACGGATATCAGGCGCTTTGCCCTGCAGATCTTTTGTAAATACCCGGCCTTTGATGATACGTCTTTCTCCAGGCAACAACGTAATATCATTATCATCCCAGAACACGGGTGTTACCACATCTGAAGCGGTGCACGATTGGCAACTTCGGCATACATCCACATCAACCATGAAAGCGATATGCGATGATGGATTGAATAATTCCACCGTAGCAAATGTAGTATCCCCGCGAGTTACAAAATGTTTGTGTACTTCAAGTTTTACTGCAGGCAAATTTTGCAGGCGCTGAAGATTGGCAAACTGACTTTGCGGCGTTACATACCAGGTTGATTTAGCTTCATCCAGCAGATCGTCTTGTGAGGAAAGCACATATACATTGCGACTGACTTCTTTGTGATGATCATCCCGGAGTGTGAGCACAAGAAAATACGTGAGCGGTAAATTTTTGAATTGCTGTATGAGATTGAGGTATATCGTTTGCTGGGCCTCAAGTGCGGGAATATCGGTAGATCGCTGATATAAAATGTTTCCGTTTACATCTACAAGTCTGGCTTCCGCATGAAGATGCAATGCTGGCTGCAGGGTGTTGTTGATCAAATCCACATCTTTTCTGCCATAATCATAAGCTATATGCAGGGGTTCACAGGCTTTTTTTACGCCGTAAAAAGCACCGGTAGGCATGAGATAATAATCAAACAATTGCCACCACAGCTTGGGCCAGGAAGCATTGTACATCCATTGAATGATGCCTGTGGCTTTAAATCGATTGGCTTCAAATGCTTCAAACATAGCGCGCTCGCCTTCATAGTCGAGGAACTGCGCCTTGCGCAGATAATCCTGCAAGTCGACAGGCGGCCCCAGTCGTTGTTCCATGGCGCGGTTGAAATAGGTAAGGTTGTAAAATTGTCCACGCGCTGAATGATAAAGCCAGGCCGTGCCGATCGGCCAGAGGGAATCGGCCGGAATCATCTTTTGCAAACTGGATAATACAGGGATTTCCGGGCCCGGACTGGTTTCGGTATTGAAACCATAGGCGCCGCCATGCAGTGTATCTATGTACCAGTAATCAGGCGGCACGTAATCATACGGGCCGCGCATCTTCATGCCTGAGAACCCGGTGAGCACGCTGGTATGTTCGGCAGCCGAACAGGTGAATGGGCGTGTGGTATCAAATTGATGCAAAACATCCAGATAGCGTTGTTCCAGCGCAGGCCTGGGCCATTTATCGCTGCCATACAGCCAGAGAAAAATGCTGGGATGATGCCGCAGCCACAACACCTGGTCGTGCCACGAAGCCGCTGCAATATCGTTTTGCTCGGGTGTTATGATGGCGCTGTACTGATCGTCCGGACTGTGCATGAGGTTTTTCCATTCCCACTGGCAGCTGAAGCCTGCCATGATCAATATGCCTTTCTCATCGCAAAGATCATAGATATGCTGGTCGTGTCCCCAGAAGCCTTCCATGCGGATGGCATTCAATCCCATGTGCACGGCGTAATCGATTTCGGCTTCTTCATAAGCCGGAGAGGCGTCGAGTAACATCGGATCGGTCCATCCTCCACCCTTAATCAATATGGGTTTGCCATTCAGGCGATATCCCCAATAGCCCTGGGGCGTTCGATAAGCGCTGATGCTGCGTATGCCGAATCGCATGCTCAGGCTATCCGCACGCGATGCCTTTCCATTCCATACTTCGGCATGCAGCCTGTACAAGGCAGGCTTACCCCAGTCGTGCGTCCACCACAGCTGCGGATGC
>ERZ795042.2089-NODE-2089-length-11512-cov-202.960199_pt1 | contig 11512 bp, 8 predicted proteins | sample MGYA00375126_ERZ795042 | MGnify/ENA primary metagenome ERZ795042 (study PRJEB30171, sample SAMN05518105) | compost metagenome | isolation source: Feedstock adapted compost from Newby Island compost facility, Milpitas, CA | place: USA:Newby Island compost...
GCGAGGGCGAGATCGTCAGCCCCAGCGTCTATCCCGACATCGTGGGGAGCCCGGATTTTCTGCTGGCGCTGGCGCGCGACACGTTCTACATCGCCGAAGAAGGCCGGCGCATGACGCTGGTCGAGTACTACGGCCGGCGGAGCTGGCTGTCGTACCTGAATCCGCTTGGCTGGCTGCGAAGCCTGCTCGGCGGTGGCGAAGAGGCGCCGGTGCGGGACCTCTACTCGGGTGCGCTGATTCTCCCGACGGAAGAGGAATATGCGGCGATTCGGGCGCTTCGTGAGGTGCTCAGCGCCTCGGAGAAGGCGGGTGGCGGGTTGTTGAAGGAAGGGCCCGGAGTGATCACGGTGCGGGCCGAGACGGAGGACCCGTATCTGTCGGCGGCGATCGTGGAGCGGGCCATCCGGCACCTGCAGGCGGCGATCAACCGGATCAAGACCGAGAAGGCGCGGCAGGATCTGGAGTTTCTGGAGCGGAAGTTCGCGCAGGTGGAGGCCGAGCTGCGGCAGGCCGAGAACGAGCTGGCGCGTTTTCTGGATGCGAACCGTAATCCGCAGACGGCGCAGCTCCGGGCCGAGATGGAGCGGTTGCAGCGGCAGGTGAGCTTCAAGGAGCAGCTTTACCGCGAGCTGCAGCTGCAGAAGACGCAGGCCGAGATCCAGGTGCAGAAGGAGGCCCCGGTGCTGAGCATCGTGCAGCCGCCCGTGCCGCCCGACGAGCCTTCGGGCACCGGTCGGAAAGTGATCGTGGTGGTGTCTCTGCTTTTGGGGGTGTTTGCGGGGTTGGTACTGGCCTTTGTGCGGCACTGGCTTATGCGTTCGCCGGAGAGCGAGGAGGAGCGGGAGAAGGTTGAGGAGGTGCGCACCTTGCTCCGTCCGGCCACCTGGTGGGGAGAGGTCAAAGCCCTGGTAAACGGCCGCCGCACACCGACCAAGTCTACGCCGCAGGAATGAGGGCGTGGGCGTCAGGGAAAGAAGCAGTTCGTTGGGGTGAGGAGCAGAACCTTTGACAGGTTTTTGACGAGGTAGGTGGTTACAGAGAGAGGGTTGCGGTGTCCTATCAAACCATGAAATAGTTAGCTCCAGAAAGCTGCTGCAAAGGTGTTATTAGATGGGAGCGCAGGATGTAAAACAGATTGAAGCAGAAGATCTGCAGCAGAATGGAGTAGACTCTTCGTCGGGTGGCCAGCCTGAGAAGAAGGGGTTTGTTAAGTTGATAAGAAATGGTCTTTCTAAAAAGGGCCAGATAGTTCGTTGGGCGAAGAAGGGCGGCCTGGCTGTGCTGGACCAGGGGTTCTTTTCCGGGGCCAACTTCCTGGTGAACATCCTGCTGGCCCGCTGGCTTGCGCCCAAGGAGTACGGCGCTTTTGCCGTGGCGCTCTCCGTCTTTTACCTGCTGGCGGGCTTTCACACCGCGGTGCTCACCGAGCCGATGATGGTCTTCGGAGCGGGCAAGTACCGGGAGCACTTCCGCAAGTACCTGGGGATGCTCTTCTGGGGCCACTGGGCCGTCTCAGCGCTTATTGCCATAGCTCTGGGCATCGCCGCCTTTGTGATGGCCCGGTTAGACTCGGCGGCAATGGCCCAGGCGCTGGCAGGACTGGCCATCGCCTCGCCCTTCCTGCTCCTCCTGTGGCTGACACGCCGGGCGCCCTATGTGGAAATGCACCCACAGTGGGCGGTGGTGGGGAGCGGAGTGAACCTCCTGGTCACGCTCGGCGGGGTCTTTCTTCTCTGGCGGCTTGGGCTGCTTTCGAGCCTGACGGGGCTTGTGCTTCTCGGGGCGGCCGGTGCGGTGGCATCCCTTGCTTTGCTCTTGCATATCAGGCCGCAGGTAGTGGGGTTCGTCGGGAATCCGAACCCTAGGATGGTGCTGGCCGACCATCGGGGTTATGGAATGTGGTCATTGAGTATTCCTCTTTTGATGTGGGTTCCTGAAGGGTTTGTTTATATTTGGCTACCGTTTTGGTTTGGCTTGGAATCAAGTGGTGTTGTGCGTGCGTACATAAATATTGTGGCTCCATTGCTCCAAAGTGTATCTGCTGCATCCTTGTTGCTTCTACCCTATTTTTCAAAATTGATGATGGAACAAGGAGCGGCGGTGATGCAAAAACGTGTTGCTTTTTTACTAAGATTGCTAGTGTTAGTATTTGTGCCCTTAGCAATAGGTTTCGCGCTTTTTCGCATGAGCATAGTTGATATCTTTTATGGTGGAAAATACAAGGAATTTGCTTCATTACTGTTAATTCTTCCCTTCTTGCCAATGGGAGTTAGTTTTAATATGGTGCTAGGTTCATTGCTTCGTGCTATGGAAAAGATTAATGCTGTTTTTCTCTCTTATGTTGTTACAGCTGTGGTAAGTGTCATCACGAGTTTGCTTTTTATTCCTCTCTGGAATATCTATGGTGCCGTGCTATCGATGGTTGTTGCTAGATTGACAACCTCTGTGGTTCTCTTTGTGTTTTACCGCAGGATAATCAATGTGAGGATGAGGCCATGAGTAATCATCGTTGTTATACAGCAGAAAGGTTAATCGCCAAGATTTTCGAAGATGCTAGAAACATTGGTATAGAATTTATCATCTTTGGTGGATGGCATAATGGTTCTTTGGATATGGAAGTCTCGGATGTAGATATTTTTCTCAAAAGCCGAGAAGAAATGGATCGCTTTTGTCAAATAGCGTTCAAGCATTTGGGGAATCACGTTGTTGCAATCCGAAATTCAAGAGGTGGAATACATATTATTTTCCGGTCCGAGGAAGAAATATTCATGCTAGACTTGTGCACTGAATTTCGAGTAGAACATTTGGTGTATGTCGACAGCGAAACGGTATTTGCTTTGAAGAAAAGAGGACACGATGTAGAAGGTTTGCTTAGAGACCTCAAGCACATGACCGGTGTCAAGTCGAGTTGGCCGTATTTACCTCCAAGAGTGTATTTTTTGCGAGAACATCCTGTAGGTTATGTGGACCGCCTATTGTACTGGGGACAAAAAATAATAAGGCGCTTATCGTCGTATGTTGCAACAAAAGACGGTGTAATGGCTATTTTATTGGGACCAGATGGTTCTGGAAAGTCTACACTTGCAAGAAAGTTGAAGGAAGCGTTTTCCGATCAAAAAAGAACTATTATTCCAAGTTTAGTGTTCCATTGGGCGCCTTCTTCGAAGTTTCAAGTAGAACAAGGAAACCAGAATGGTATCCCTGGAGTAATACCTTACAGACTGCCACCTCGGGGACGTTTGTCATCACTTTTAAAACTTGCATACCTATTTTGTAAATTTTGGCTGGGTTATATCATTAGTATCAGACCCCTACTGTCACGGACTGGCATAATAATTGGAGACCGCTACTACGACGACCTGCTCATAGACCCTAAGCGCTATCGCTACGGCGGTCCAATGGGGTTCGCCCGCCGGCTCCGCCGCTTCATCCCCCGGCCGGATGTCTTCCTCGTGCTGGACGTGCCGGTGGAGAAGCTCCTTGAGCGTAAGCGAGAAGTAGACGCGGAGGAACTGCAGAGGCTGGTGGAGGCGTATCGGCGCTTTGCCCTGGAAACGCCCAATGCCTTTCTTCTCAACGGAAGCCTCCCCCCAGAAGAGGTGGCGCGAGAGGCTCAGGATATTCTTCTGGACTTCCTCCATGAGCGTTATCTGAACCGGCGGCGGATCTGGTTCTTTCAGGCGGTGGAGAGGGAAGAAGAGGAGTATCTCGAAAGGTCCCTCGGTCTACGGCTCTCGAAGGGGCATCCTACGCATGCCTACTTAAGCCTTCCCGACGGCCGGGGGTATCTCTTACCCCTGAGGAGCGGGCGGTCCTTCCGCAGGGGGCTAGAACTCTACCCGGCCCAGGGGCGCAAGGCAAGGCTCGGCAAGGCAGTGCTCGGTGCTCTGGCTCGGGTAGGGCTGAAGGGGCCGGGGCTCCCAAAAGTCTGCCTTGAGGAGAAAGAGGACTGCGTTTTTCAAACCCTGCGGAAGGTCTTCGGGCGGGACGACCTCTGCTTTGCCGTCTCCTTAGGCACGCCGGGACCTCACCGCAAACCGGTAATCCAGGTGCTTACCCCGGAAGGCGAGGTACTGGGTTACGCCAAGGTGGGCTGGAACGAGGCGACGAGGGAACTTGTAAAGCACGAGGCGGAGGTGCTCAAACGCCTCGGTAAGGAAGAACTCCCCTTCAGGGTTCCCGAAATCCTCTACGCTAACGAGAGTTCAGGGCGAAACCTTTGCCTCCAAAGCCCGCCCCCGAAGGACGGCCGACCGGCACCCCGCCGGTGGACCAGAGAATACGCCGAGGTCCTGTGCGCACTGGCTTCGCTGGGTGTCCGGTATAAACCTCTGGAGCAGACGGCCTTCTGGCAGCAGATCGTGTCCCGGGTTCACGAGGTGAGGAGCCTCTACTGGAGGCGGGTTCTGGAACAGGCGATGGAAAGAGTGCGCCGTGACTGGAAGGACAAAGAGGTCCCGCTCCACCCCGCCCACGGCGACTTTGCCCCATGGAATACCCTTCAGGCCGACGGGCGGCTCTATCTCTACGACTGGGAATACGCACTGGAGGAGGCACCGGCAGGGTATGATCTGATTCACTTTGTGGTTCAAACACTTTGGCTTGTTGAGCGCCATGTTCCTGAGGAGATTGCCCGCACAATCCTCCAATACGGGGAAGAGGAGTTCCAACAGGTCTTGAAGTGGCTCAATGTTGAAAGCGGGAGCTTGCAAGAACTACTAAAGCTCTATGTTCTGGAAAAGCTGAGCTTCTACAGCGTATCTGAACCGGGGGATTCGAAGCAGCTGCGGTTGTTCTGGACGCTTTTCCAAGGGTTGGGTTGAGAGGATGAAAAAACTTAAAGTCCTCATCTCTGCCTACGCCTGCGAGCCCGGCAAGGGTTCCGAACCCGGGGTGGGATGGAACTGGGTGCGGCAGATCGCTCGCTTTGCCGATGAGGTGTGGGTGATCACGCGGGCCAACAACCGGGAGGTGATTGAGGAGGCCCTGGCAAGGGAACCATTGCCCAATGTGCACTGGGTCTACTTCGACCTTCCCCGGTGGGCGCGCTTCTGGAAGAAGGGTCAGCGGGGAGTGCACCTCTACTACTACCTCTGGCAGATCGGCATCTACTTCCTTGCCCGGCGCCTGCACCGGGAGGTTGAGTTTGACCTGGTGCACCATGTCACCTTCGTCAACTACTGGATGCCCAGTTTTCTGGCGCTGCTCCCTGTGCCCTTCCTCTGGGGACCGGTGGGAGGCGGCGAGTCGGCGCCAAAGTCTTTTTACCGGACCTTCTCCCTTCGTGGGAAGGTTTACGAGTATGTGCGCTCCCTTGCCCGCTGGCTGGGTGAGCACGACCCCTTTGTGCGGTTGACGGCCAGGAGAGCGGTGCTTGCCCTGGCAACGACGAAAGAGACAGCAGAAAGGCTCAAAAGGGTGGGGTCTCCCCGAGTTGAGGTGATGTCTCAGGTGGCCTTGCCTTTGGACGAGATCGAGCAGCTTACCGCCCTCCCTGTCCATATCGGCAACCCCTTTCGTCTCCTCAGCCTGGGGCGACTCCTCCACTGGAAAGGGTTTCACCTTGGCATCATGGCCTTCGCCCGCTTAGTGCAGGAGTTCCCACAGGCCGAATACTGGATTGTGGGCGACGGGCCGGAGCGGAAGAATCTGGCGTGGCTGGCGCAGGAGCTGGGCGTGGCGGAGAAGGTCCAGTTCTTCGGGGCGCTTCCCCGGGAGGAAGCCCTGAAGAAACTGGCTGAGTGCGATGTGCTCGTGCACCCCAGCCTCCACGACTCCGGCGGCTGGGTCTGCGTGGAGGCGATGGCTGCAGGAAGGCCGGTCATCTGCCTGGATCTGGGTGGTCCCGCCCTGCAGGTGACCGGGGAGACCGGCTTCAAGATCCCGGCCCGCACGCCGGAGCAGGCGGTTGAGGAGATGACGGAGGCGATGCTAAAACTTGCCCGTGACCCCGACTTCCGGCTTAAGATGGGCGAATCTGGGCGCAGGCGGGTGCGGGAAGAATTCAGCTGGGAGCGAAGAGGAGAGCAAATTAAAGAGATTTACGGAAAGGCGCTGGTTCCATGAGAGCGGAAACAACCTTTGCTGGTCCAAACAAGTTTGTTCTCACGATAGGGTTTGTTCTTGCTTTTATTGCCCTGGGGATTGGAACAGTTCTAAATCCTTACATTGCCTTTGGGGCTGTATTTGCACTTCTGGCATTTTTCGTGCTTTTGAATTCAAGAAGGCCCTGGGCTTACGCCCTTTGGGTTGCCCTCTTTGGCCTTGCCGTGTGGTCCTACGGCTTCAACAACGTACCCCTGATCCGTCCCCTTCCTCTGGTGGACGCGTTGGTTTTCTTCGCCGTGCTGGCTGCGTCTCCGCGGTGGTGGGCATTACGAAAAGTGCCGGGGGTACGAAAACTGATTGTGTTGCTCTCTGCCCTGTTGGTCGTTGTTATTTTGAGACTTGTGGTGGATATTCCTCAATATGGGTTGCTTGCCGTACGGGATGCGCTCTTCGCTTTTGAATTGTGGGTAACTCTGCCGGCAATTGTGCTTGGTTACATGTTGGGCGAGCGTAAGGCAAGCCGTTATCTTACATGGTTGTTTGGGCTTTCAACGGCATGGTATCTGCTGTATCCGTGGCGCGAAACCATTACCGCAATGAGTCCTGTGTTCGGTATCCAGAGACCCGTTCCGCTCTTCGCTTTTACTACCGCAGGCTTTGTGAGTATTCCTGCTTTCTTCTGGTTTTTTTACCGCAAAGGCGCCATGAACACGGTTGGGGTTGTGGCAACGCTATTTATTCTGTTCCTGGTGCAGAGTCGGGGGGCATATCTGGCCTTTGTGCTCAGTGCTTCTGTGCTCTTTGTATTGCATCCAGCAAAGATTAAGCGGTGGGGGAGAATTCTCTTTGCAGGGCTGGCCGTTGGTTCAATCTTATTGGTAGTGGGCCAAACGCTTACGGGCAGGGTTGGCGTCCCGGTGGGAATAGATACTGCAGTAGAGCAGCTACAGACGCTCTTGGGAAAGGAGGGCCCCGGTGCCGGGAGTTTTCAGCATAGGCTTATCGCCTGGCCCATGGTGATTCATCAGGTGCTGAGCCAGCCGTTGGGTCCAATTTTTGGTGTAGGTTTAGGCCCGGACCTCTTTCAAGGTTTCGCTCTGGGACCGGATATTCTGGTCCGGAAACCCCACAATGATCTTCTCGAAATATGGGCACGCCTCGGGGTGGTGGGGCTGCTTCCATGGCTCGGAATCTTGATAACTCTGGCGTGGGAATCCCTGAAAGGTGCTCGTAAGGAGTTGCGTCACGGATGGGTTCTTGCGCTTCAAATCACACTCTGGATTACGAGCATCAGCCAGCCCGCAATGGGGTTTGCCTATATAACGGTGGTCTGGGCAGGGCTTACGGGACTGTGGTTCGGTACCCAGTTGCGTGCACGGATTGACGCCCAATATGCGAATCTTACTTATCCACAACCGCTACCTCCAACCCGGCGGTGAGGACGCCGTCTTTGAGGCGGAGAAGACCCTGCTGGAACAGATGGGCCACGAGGTGATCTCCTTCGTGGAGGACAATGCCCGGATCAACGGGATGAACCTGCTCCAGGCGGCATGGAATGCCGTCTGGTCCGGGGAGGCGCAGGAGAAGATCCGGCGGCTCATCCGGGAGAAGAAGCCCGATGTGGCCCACTTCCACAATACCTTCTTGATGATCTCCCCGGCGGCTTACTACGCCTGCAAGGAGGAGGGGGTGCCGGTGGTGCAGACCCTGCACAACTACCGCCTCCTTTGCGTGAACGCCCTCTTCTTCCGAGAAGGCAGGGTGTGCGAGGACTGCCTGGGGCGCCTGCCCTGGCGGGGGGTGGTCCGGGGGTGCTACCGGGGGAGCCCCTTGGCCTCGGGGGTGGTGGCGGCCATGCTTACGACCCACCGGGCCCTTGGCACCTGGGCGCGCGGGGTGGACGTGTACATCGCCCTCACCGAGTTCGCACGGCGGAAGTTCATGGAAGGGGGGCTTCCGGCGGAGAAGATCGTGGTGAAGCCCAACTTCGTCCACCCGGACCCTGGGCCCGGGGAGGGAAAGGGCGGCTACGCCCTATTCGTGGGGCGGCTTTCGCCGGAGAAGGGGATTAGGACGCTCCTTAGGGCCTGGGAACAGCTGGATGGGAAGGTGCCCCTCAAAGTGGTCGGGGACGGCCCGCTGGCCGAGGAGGTACGTCGGGCGGCTGCGAGGCTTCCCGGGGTGGAGTGGCTGGGACGGAAAGGCCAGGAAGAGGTCTATGCGCTAATGGGGGATGCAGCATTCCTGGTCTTTCCCTCAGAGTGGTACGAGACCTTTGGCCGGGTTGCCATCGAGGCTTTTGCGAAGGGTACGCCGGTCCTTGCGGCTGATATTGGAGCGGTCGCTGAAGTTACGGACCACGGCCGCACTGGCCTCCTCTTCCGCCCCGGCGACCCTGAGGACCTCGCGGAGAAGGTGGAGTGGGCCTGGACGCACCCCAACGACCTTAGGGAGATGGGCCGCGAGGCGCGGCGGGAATATGAGCAGAAATACACCGCGGAGAAAAACTACGAAATACTGATGGACATTTATGAGCGGGCGCGTGCTACAGCCTCCGGCACTTGAAGAGGAGCACCGCTATATCCTTGGTATGCGTGTGGATGCGACCAGTTACGCCCGGGCTACCCAACGGATCATACGATGGGCTGAGGCTGGAGAGAGCCGCTACGTGTGCGTGGCCAACGTGCACATGGTTATGGAAGCCTACGACGATCCAGCGTTTCGGGCCATCGTGAATGCAGCGGATCTGGTGACGCCCGACGGCATGCCGCTGGTCTGGACGCTACGCTGCATGGGAATTCACGAGCAGGAACGGGTCTATGGCCCTACGCTGACGCTGTGGGTTGCGCAGGAGGCCGCTCGTCGAGGTATACCCGTGGGTTTTTACGGCGGACATCCCGAGGCAGCCCGGGGTATTTCGGAAAATCTTTCCAGAAGATTTCCGGGACTGCAGGTATCTTATTGCTACAGTCCACCATTTCGACCGCTAACGCCAGAAGAAGATGAACAGATAGTGCAGGCCATTAACGATTCGGGCACGCGCATTCTGTTTGTCGGACTGGGCTGTCCGAAGCAGGAGCGCTGGATGGCCGAGCATAAAGGGCGGATTCAGGCCGTCATGCTGGGCGTCGGGGCGGCGTTTGACTTCCACGCAGGAAGAGTGCGTCAGGCACCGCCCTGGTTGCAGCAGATAGGGTTGGAGTGGCTCTTTCGCCTGCTTATGGAGCCACGTCGCCTGTGGCGCCGCTACTTTCGGCATAATCCTCGCTTCGTCGCGCTTGTTGGATACCAGCTTTTCAAAGAAAAACGACAGACTCCACGATGAAAAAGGCACTGATCACGGGCATTACCGGACAGGACGGATCCTATCTGACCGAGTTCTTACTGGAAAGAGGCTACGAGGTACACGGTATCATTCGGCGGACATCGACCTTCAATACCGATCGCATCGACCACCTGTACCGGGATCCCCACGATCCGGAAGCCCGCCTCTTCCTGCACTATGGTGACCTGTCGGACGGCACCGGGCTGCGGCATATCCTGGAGCGCGTACAGCCCGATGAGATCTACAATCTGGGCGCACAGTCGCATGTAAAGGTTTCCTTCGAACAACCGGAGTACACGGTCGACATCGTCGCCACCGGCACGCTGCGGCTGCTGGAGGCCGTGCGCGATTTTGTGCGGCACAGCGGCAAACAGGTCCGCTTCTACCAGGCCGGCTCTTCCGAAATGTTCGGGGCCGCTCCGCCGCCTCAGAACGAAAAGACCCCCTTTTATCCCAGAAGCCCCTACGCGGCGGCCAAAGTGGCGGCCTACTGGTATGCGGTGAACTACCGGGAGGCCTACGGCCTGTTCATCTGCAACGGGATTCTCTTCAACCACGAGTCGCCGCGGCGGGGCGAGACCTTCGTCACGCGCAAGATCACGCGGGCGGCCGGGCGCATCAAGATGGGGCTTCAGGACAAGCTCTACCTGGGCAACCTGGAGGCGCGACGCGACTGGGGCTTTGCCGGCGACTACGTGGAGGCCATGTGGCTGATGCTCCAGCAGGACGAGCCCGACGACTACGTCATCGCCACGGGCGAGTCGCACTCGGTGCGGGAGTTTCTGGAGCTGGCTTTTGGAATGCTGGACCTTGACTGGCGCAAATACGTGAAAATAGACCCAAGGTATTTCCGACCTACGGAGGTGGATCATCTCCTTGGAGATGCGTCTAAGGCGCGTGAAAAGCTCGGCTGGCGGCCGCGCGTGAGCTTCGAGGAACTGGTGCGCATGATGGTGGAGCACGACCTGGAGCTGGCCCGCCAGGAACGCACGCTCAAAGATGCCGGACACACTATTGCGCTCAGAGGGTTGATCCATGACTGAGAACAGCAAAATTTTCGTAGCCGGTCATCGGGGACTGGTCGGCTCGGCGCTGGTGCGTCGCCTGCAGCAGGCTGGCTTTACGAACCTGATCGTGCGCACGCGGCAGGAGCTGGACCTGTGCGATCAGGCGGCCGTTGATCGGTTTTTCGCGGCAGAGCGTCCCGAATACGTATTCCTGGCAGCTGCAAAAGTCGGGGGCATTCTGGCCAACAGCACCTACCCGGCCGACTTCATCCGGGACAACCTGCTCATTCAGACGAACGTCATCGATGCGGCCTGGCGCCACGGCGTCAGGAAGCTGCTGTTTCTGGGCTCGAGCTGCATCTATCCAAAACATGCACCCCAGCCGATCCGGGAAGAGTACCTGCTGAGCGGGCCGCTGGAGCCGACGAACGAGTGGTATGCCGTGGCCAAGATTGCCGGAATCAAAATGTGTCAGGCTTACCGGCGGCAGTACGGCTTTCGGGCCATCAGTCTGATGCCGACGAACCTGTACGGTCCGGGCGACAACTTCGATCTGGAGACGTCGCACGTGCTGCCGGCGCTGATCCGGAAGTTTCATCTGGCGAAACTGGCGGCAGCGGGCGAGCTGGAGGCGATCGTGGAGGACGAACGGCGGTTCGGGCGGATTCCGGACGATGTGCTGGCGGGGCTGGGGTTGCGCCGCGAAGGGGATCGGCTGGTTCGGACCGGTGCGCCGCGCGTGGTGCTCTGGGGGACGGGCACGCCGCGTCGGGAGTTTCTGCACGTGGACGATCTGGCCGATGCCTGCCTGTTTTTGATGCCGCATTACGACGAGGAAGCGATCATCAATGTGGGGGTGGGGGAGGATGTGAGCATTCGGGAGTTGGCCGAGCTGGTGGCCGAAGTGGTGGGGTTCGAGGGCGAAATCATCTGGGACACGACGAAGCCGGACGGTACACCCCGCAAGCTACTGGATGTATCCCGTCTGTTCGGGCTGGGATGGCGGCCGAAGATCGGACTGCGCGAAGGAATTCGCCAGACGTACACCTGGTACCTGAAGCAGAGCCAGACGGTCCAGGTGCCCTGATGATGGGGCCCGCCAGTCGTGCGGTCAAAGCAGCGTTCGATAGGC
>ERZ795042.2091-NODE-2091-length-11500-cov-6.773875_pt1 | contig 11500 bp, 4 predicted proteins | sample MGYA00375126_ERZ795042 | MGnify/ENA primary metagenome ERZ795042 (study PRJEB30171, sample SAMN05518105) | compost metagenome | isolation source: Feedstock adapted compost from Newby Island compost facility, Milpitas, CA | place: USA:Newby Island compost facility...
AGGACGCCAGCCTCTCACGTTGGTAACAGGGGTTCGAGTCCCCTACGGGGCGCCAGATTCGCGTCTCACGCGGTCTCAGCCTCTCTCACACTTCTCACAAGTTACGGAAAATCAACGAAAACCTCTGAGCTTTTGTCTCAGGGCGTCTCAGGACGTCTCCCTCAAGCGCAGAAATTTGTTGGTATCGGTGTTGGTATCGGGAGGTCGGTGAGATGGCCCTCACAGATCTCAAGGTTCGCAACCTCAAGCCGAACGGCAAGGTCATCAAGGTCAGCGACGGGGAAGGCTTGTACCTACAGGTCCAGCCTAACGGTACAAAGCTCTGGAGGTTGGCCTACCGCTTCCTAGGCAAGCAGAAGACGCTCGCTATCGGGACCTATCCGGAGATCAGCTTGCAAGAAGCCCGAGAGCGAAAGATGGAGGCCCGCAAGCTGTTGGCTCAAGGCATCGATCCTTCGGAACACAAGAAGGACCAGATGCGGGCCGCCAAGCTCGCCTCGGGGCAGACCTTCAAGGTATTCGCCAAGGAGTTCCTGGCGAAGTGCGAGGCGAAGGGTTACGCCAAGGACACCCTGGACAAAAAGAAGTGGATCCTGAACGACCTCGTCATCCCCGTCTTAGGCCATCGGCCGATCGCCGATATACGACCGTCCGAGATCCTAGAGCTCTTGTCCGACATCGAGGCTAGTGGACGGCTTGAGACGGCAAAGCGGGTTCGCCAGACCATTGGGGCGGTGTTCCGCTTGGCTGCCCTCACAGACCGGGCTCCCGGCGATCCGACTCCAGTGCTCCGAGGTCAAATCAGGGCTCCGAGGGTCACGAGTTATCCTGCCATCGTTCGACCCGATGAGTTCGGCGAGCTGATGCGCCGCATCTCGACCATTCGGAGCACGATCGTCCGTCTGGCCTTGGAGTTCCAGGCGCACACCTTCACGCGACCGATCGAGATTCGCCTTGCGACTTGGGATGAAATCGACCTCGAAACGTCTGTCTGGACTATCCCTGCCGAACGGATGAAGATGCGTCGACCTCACGACGTTCCGTTGGTTCCGGCAACGCGTCAGATCCTACGGGAAATCCGTAAGTACACTGGCAGGTCGCACGGGCTCATTTTCCACTCGCCGCAGAACCCGAACAAACCCCTATCCGAAAACACCCTCAACAAGAACATTTGGGCGCTGGGCTACAAGAGAAAACACTGCTCTCATGGGTTCCGGTCCAGTGCCTCGACGATCCTCAACGAGAGCAAGAAGTACGACAAGGATGTGATCGAGTTCCAACTGGCGCACCTTGTCGGCAATGAAACCCGGCGCGCTTACAATCGGGCGCAGTGGTGGGAACAGCGGGTGCAGATGATGCACGACTGGGCGGATATGATCGCGGAGATGCGCAATTCGCGATTCGATCGCACCCACCAAGATGATCGTTTGCAGCTTTTGGAAGAAGGTCAGGTCATCGCTGGGCTCCGCTAGGGTCAGCGTTGCCGTGGTTGTCGCTCGATCGATGGCCGCAGCTTGCTGGATAAGTCTGCGGTGTCATCCTTGACCTTGTCGAACGAGAGCGACTTGGCGGGGATCATAAACGTAGTCGACGATGCTGCCGTCTCTGATCCTTTCTATCGCCTCCTCAATGACGAACAGGGGAACTAGGAACCATTCCCTTGGCTGAACAGGGCGACCAAAGCGATCCCGAATTTCCACGTCCAAGCGAGCGGGTGCAAAAAGGCGATGAAACAGGTTCTCCAACCGGGACCGGTTTATGCCAGCAAGTTTGTAAGTCGCCACAACTTCAACTTTTGCCATCAGATAAGTCGGATCGAGCTCGGCGTTTGCAATGCGTGCTTCGACGTTCCCGCTTGTGACGCCGATCTTGTGAATCAGCTGGCGATGTTGGGTTATGAATGGATGATCGGAAAGCGAGCGTAGGACGTAGATAGTACCGCTTTCGATATCGTCGGGCTCTAGCTGGTCCCCAAATGAAAGTTGCTTGGCTCCGGAGGTGACAAGGCGACGGGCGGCTGGATCGTCATAAAAGGCACGCTGCAGCGAGCGGAGGAGAATATTACTTTCGGTACCGTTCGAGTAAATAACACGGAGCCGTCGATCTAATTCGCCCGCTGTAACCTTCAAGGGCTCTCCCATTTCCGCAACATAAACGGTAAGACCATCCAGGATGAAGAAGTCACCAACCTCGATGCTACGGTTCTCGGCTGTGATTGGCTCGGACCGACGAATCCCGCTGCGAAGTTCTGCCATCGCCTGATCGAACAGGGGCTTGAACTTGTGGAAGTCCTTGCAGGGGGTTCGGCTCGCCACTTCTTCGGCCACCCGTTTTTCCGCAGCAGAACGCACGTGGCGGAGAGTCGTAATGTCATCTAGCGCGCCTACACCCCCTAGTTCGGCCTCTAGATCGTCAAGGTCGAGTTCCTCTTTGCAGAGGCTTTCTTCGCCATGCCCAGAAAGTAAACCGTGGTGATCAAGCGGCTCCAACAGCTTCCTGCATTCCGGGAGCGAGCGCAGGCGATCGAGACGCACAGCGTAAAGCCGCTCGAAAATATCTCGGTCTTCGCCATGCTGCGGGAGTCGGCCATGCTTCTCGAAGAAGCGCTGGATATCCTCGAAACCCGCAATTATGCGTTCTTCGCGCTGAGACCTGCCTTTCTCCTTCTTGGCCGGCGCGAGTTCCGCGAGCTCCTGTTCCAGCGTATCGAGATCTAGTTCGCTCACGCTTAAACCTCTTTGTAACGACCTTCGCGCTTGTAACGAACGAAAGCTGCAGCACCTTCTGCCAAATATCGCTCCCATGGGTCCTGTGAATGCAAAGAAGGCACTCGCCCGCGCTCCTTTTTGAACAGATAAGCGCGCGTTGCTACCTCCTTAGCCTCCTCAGGTGTTAATTTAGTACGTCTTGCCGCGATAATCGCTGATATCTGCTTGAAGCGGTCGGGATCCATTGATTTGGCGAGAATTGCATAGGCTTCTCCGAATGGGTTGATACGGTCGATCAAATCAATATCCAATTCGTGGACGTCCATTACAAACCGACGAATACCGTCGAGGAGCGCGGTGTTGGGCGTTGGGTCGTCCGAGGTCTCCGCACTTTCAAGCACGCGCCTCTTGACCTCCTGTGTAACGTTCAAAGCAGCAATGGCGTGCTGGCGAACAGCCTCCCGGTCTTCCGCATCGAGTTCGGGATAGCGGTCCCGAATGATCTTGCCCAGCCGGACTTGAGTTAGCTCCTCAGGAATGAGCTCCTCGTCAAACAAGCCCCGCTCGACGCTGCGCGTGTCTTGCAGGAATGCTGCGATGAGCTCGTTCAAGTCCTCCCGGCAGATGCGAGCAGCTTCCGGGCTCTTAGGTTCTGCCAACCCCTTAATCTCGATCTGGCAAACACCGGTCTTCGGGTTGACCCCAACATTGCAACGATCTGGATCATAGCCGCCTTCACCATAATCAAACCCGGGAGTCGGGCCACTGTCGGGATTCTTGGATTTGAATTCGTAACGCGGAGCGAGCACCTGCTCCATGAGAAGGCTTGCAGCAATGGCTTTCAGTGTGTCATTGATTGCCTCGGCGACAGCATCTTCACTAGCGTCAGGCTCCGCTATTAAATTGGTGAACTTCGCCCGACGCTTACCAGGCGCGTCGCGCGTGGCGCGGCCAATGATTTGTACCACTTCCGTGAGGCTGGAACGGTAACCGACGGTAAGTGCATGCTCGCACCAAATCCAGTCGAAGCCTTCCTTCGCCATGCCCAGCGCTATAATGATGTCAACATGATCCCGATTACCTTTCTGCGCTGGATCACGGAGAGCCGCCATGACGCGATCACGCTTCGCTGGCTCATCATCAACGAGGTCAGCAATGCGAAGCAGTCGGCCATCGGGTCTTCTGACTAATTGGAAACCAGTAACCGGATCCACGCCCTCCCAATCGCCCAACGACTCAATGATGCGCTCGACTTCCTTGATCTTGTCTTTGGTGCTTTCCCGCGAGTTAACGTTCGGAATATGGATAATCGTCTTCTCATCCGGGTTGAGCACCGCCAGAATGTCATCAAGATAAGATTGGGCATAGAAAAAATATCCGATGTCGAGCTGTTTAAGATATTTATTTGCACTTAGTTGCTCATAATAAGTGTATGTGACTGTTTCAAAAAGCGCCTCATCGGCAGGAGCAAGTACCGGCTCAGCATCGCCGCGAAAATAAGAACCGGTCATGGCGACGATATGGGTCCGGCCGCGACCGATCAGCTGGCCGAGGTGAACACCCAACTTGTTGTCTGGGTTCGCCGAAACGTGGTGAATCTCATCGACCGCAATCAGCCGATCATCGAAGGCTTCCGGCCCATATGTATCCATTGCGAAACGGAATGTTGCATGGGTACATATCAGTACCTTGTCGCTGCTTTCAAGAAATGCAGCAACCGCCTTGACCTTACCACCGTTGTCGCCCCCGGGCGCGTTACAGAGGTTCCATTTAGGCTCCACATGCCAGTCTGCCCAGAAGCCAAACTTCGTGAGTGGTTCATCGTTGAAGCTGGCGCCAATCGAGCGTTCCGGCACCACGATGATCGCCTGCCGAAGACCTTGGTTATGAAGCTTGTCTAGTGCGATGAACATCAGGGCTCGGCTCTTTCCCGAGGCTGGCGGCGACTTAATCAGGAGGTATTGTTCGCCACGCTTCTCATAGGCGCGCTCCTGCATCGGGCGCATACCCAAGCTGTTCACTTCGGCGGACGACCTGCTGCCGCCGAAAGTGACGGACACCATCGGCAGGTGAACGCTTTCTCTGATCATGCCTTGGCTCTCTCCCTCTCTGCCGAAGCCCCTCCCCTTGAGACCTCGCCCGCCATTCTCGTGTAAAGCTCGAAAAGCTTTTCGAGCCGCTCGGTATCGTTTCTGAACCGGCGGCCAATATAAATGCGCTCTACAACCTCATCATTTCGTTCATGCGCGGCGCGCAGATCGCCCGGCATCTTGTCAGGATCATAGAGTTCGGCGATGGTTGCCGGGAAATAATGCTCCCGCACAAGCAGAATGTTTTCTGCACACCGAGTAAGATCATCCTTGTTCTTTTCCGTCAAGGGAGGAACAGGGAAGGTGTTCCAGCCAAGAGTATTCGAATATCGATAATCTGTTTTAAATTTACCGCAAACCGCTGCGATCCAAACTAAATGGAGGCGCGATGCAATCAACGCCATATTCCACAGAGGAGCGTCGAACAGAGCAAAGGCCTCACTCGTAACGGTCGAATCGGCATCGATAATCCCTACGGGTAGGTAAGGCCTGTTCTCGGATGATGTGCGGGGTACCACAGTGGTCGAGAACTTACCAATATTCATCTCGCGCATCTGATGGGCGCGGGCGGCCATTTCGTTAGCACCTTTATCCGGGCTAGCAAGGCGAGTTTCGCGAACACCTTCAATACGACGGGCAATCTCAGGAATAGCGAGGGCTTCATCTAGGTGCTTATCTTCTATCCAAATGCAATAGCGGTCCAATCCTCGAATAAATTCAGCCGACCCAAAAATGCGTCTAATGAAGCGACAACGCTGCTCCGATGTGAATGCAAGCCCTTCCAATTCATCGCGAGAAAGTAGCAAATGGCCCCCATCAACTGGCTTATTTCCGAACCCCATCTTCGGCAGTCCTTGCATTGGACGCGTAGATTTTTTGATAACGACATTAGGACCAGGCACCAAATAGGCGTTGATATTCTCTACTTCTTTCTTGATGATCGAGCCATAATCATCAACCGAATACAGTTGACGTACCTTGCCTACCCTCCTCGCAATACCCACGATTACGACCGTAACACCAGCTTTGTTGCTGGCGAGGTTCGACCACTTGAAGCTGGTATGGGCGAAAGCAATCTCATGGCCGGTCTTGAAAATAAGCGGCCAGAGGATTGGAACTTGTTGCCCCTGGCAGATCGAATTGGTGGACACGAAGGCGGTGACAGCATTCGTCAGGCTCCCATAATCGGCGGCCTTCATAAACCATCCGGCGACATAGTCCAACAATTTCCAGCTCTTAGTTCGGTGGCCGAAGATAGCTTTCAAGTCGGACTTCTGTTCGGCCGTCTGCCATGTTGATCCGAGATAGGGCGGATTTCCGCAGATGTACGTCTCGCCGCCCTCGTTGTCGAAGTCGATTTCCGGCTGGGTAAGCGGCGTTCCGAATAGATCATCTGCCTGATACTTTACGGCCTTTCCATTCGGGGGACAGATGGATAGCCAATCCAGCCGGAGCGCATTGCCGCAAGTAATCCAATTCTCATTCTTGAGTGGCAGGAACTCTGCGAGGGCAAGCTTCTCCCCACGATAAAGAACGTCACATTGGTATTCGGCAATGATTAGCGCCAGCCGGGCGATCTCGCAGGAGAAATCCCGAATCTCAATACCCCGGAAATTGGTAAGGGGAATATCTGACCTCCGGTCCGGCTCTCCGCGGCGGCGATTGATCTCCGCTTCAATGGCACGCAACTCCTTATAGGCAATAACAAGAAAGTTGCCGGAGCCGCAGGCTGGGTCAAACACCCGGATTCGGGCAATGCGGTTGCGCAGGTTGAGGAGCTTGCGCGGGTTGTCTCCAGCCTCCTCTAGCTTCGCACGAAGGTCGTCGAGAAAAAGGGGATTGAGCACCTTCAGGATGTTGGGAACGCTGGTGTAATGCATTCCTAGGGCACTACGTTCGTCCTCGTCGGCGATGGCCTGAATCATCGAGCCGAAAATGTCCGGGTTGATCTTCGTCCAATCAAGCCCTCCGACATGAAGCAGGTACGAACGAGCGATCTTTGTGAATCGGGGAACGTCGAGGTTGCCGGAAAACAGGCTGCCGTTGACGTAGGGAAATTCGTTCGTCCAGCGAGGAAGCCCGGCTGATCCGCGCTCCGCGAATTTTGTGTTCATAGCCCGGAAAATGGTCGCGATGACGTCGTGCATGTTCGAGGCGTCGATCGCGCTCATCTGTTCCACCGTGCGGGTGAACAACCCGCGACTGGGGAAAATGCCGGTGTCCTCGGCGAAGAAACAGAAAATCAGGCGAGCCATGAACCTGTTCATGTCATGGCGCCGATCGCCCTGGCTCCACTCCGGGTTCGCGCGCAGCAGCTCGACGTAAAGCCGGTTCAGGCGGCTTGTAGCGCGGATGTCGAAGGCGTTCTCGGAGATCTCCTTGACCTTGCTGATGCCTGCAAGAGGCAAGAAGAAGCCAAAATGGTCGGGGAAATCCTTGTAGGCACAGGCAACGGTATCGCCGGTCGTCAGGTCTTCCGCCTCGAAATCGATCCCATCGGTCGCAAGGATGAACTTCGCCTTTGCCCGCGATGTCGCTGGGCTGTGTCTGAGGGCGTCAAGGCTCTGAGGAACCGTGCCCGGGTCACACGTGAGGATATGGATGTTGTTGGTCTGGAGAACACCGCCGAGATCAGACTTATTGGTGGCGCCGCTTCGCAGGCGCCGGATTGTGGTCTCCTTGTTGCCGAAGGCCCGAAGAAAGGCGAACGGAAACTCAGCCCGGTCGAACGGCTGCCCTGCCAGCTCCGATACAGCCTGCTCAATCTCTACGGCATTCATGTCCCACACCCCCTGCTACGCCATACATACACCGTATCCTTAGTGGTACAGACACCATTCCAGCGTACACGCTTTGTTCGCTGCCGAATCGGCTACATGTTACCATTCGTCAATAGCCCTCGATTGGGAGTATCGCTTGAGCGAGGCACAATCAGCACACAGTCGTTCGTGCCGGCCCTTGCCTATTGCCACGGCTGACCCCATGTCCCAACGCGACATGCAGGAGCAAATACGGACCAAGCGAAGCACGACGCTCGATCGTGGTGACTCCACCCCGGCGAGCGTGTAGAGCACGGACTAGATACCTGCCCCCCTCAACCTCGTGAAGTAGCCTGATAGCACGCGCAAGATCCCGCCAGAGACAGAAGCAGGCGATGTAACTGGCTCTTCTACCCGATTATGGTTTCTGCCGCACTGTTTGCAAACCGCCCCTCCCTCCCCTCCCCCACAGGCGCCCACGAGAGCAGCTTGCTACTCGACCTCGTCGAGGCTCATGTACCCCCGACCGAAAGAGCGTGCCATGACAGATATGGTGAAGCGGACGGCCGGGACGTCGTTTAGGTCCTTGCCAATCTGTCGCGCGGTCAGCCTCCTGCCTCAACCGCGACGCCGCTGCTCCTAACCGCCGTCGCGAGCTCGGCAATGAGCCGATCAATCCGAGCACAGAACTCGGGGCTCTCTTGAGCCCCGCGGCCGTGCATGCCTTCGTTGGTCCAGATCTTGTCGCGCGTAAGAGCCGCGATCTCACTTGCGACAGGCTCAATCGGTCGAATAGTCGGAAGCTAACCCGCTCCAATCAGTAGTCCGTAGCGGAAAATATCGATCGTCGTTGTCAAGGGCATAACCGTTTCTTGATTGTTCCTGGGTCCTCGCTTCGCAGGAGCAATGCGTTCGCAGTTAGGTGAGTCCTCCGACCTGCTGATGAGGCGCCCTCGGGCTAGACAAGTCCGATACTCAAGAAGCCTGAGGGCTCAAGCAGCTGGTGTTTGTCTGTTGAGGGAAAGAGAAACATGCAGTGCTTTAGCCCGTTGCTGACGAGGAAATCGGCCTGACCTTACGAAACGTCGTGCTAGGCAATACGTTTTGATCAGGAAGCTGACCCTCTTTTCCAGCAGGGCTTTCCGGACATTTTTGTAAGGACATATTTATAACTTGCGATTTCCCAAGGTTTCGTCCAGCCAACTTTCTTCAATGGTTTTGCTAACCGCATCAAAACGAGCCAAAAATCTTCACACCATTTTTCCGGTAGCATCATGCTCTCCTTTCCATGTTGCGCAACAAAGGATAATTATTTGCAGAGCTTGTTCAAGTACAGGATCTAATTAATATGGCCAATTAATATCGCATTAATTGGCGGGAGCCCTCTCCTTCGACTTTTCGTTTTCGCTACCCACAACTGCCCCCTCGATGAAAAGCCAGTTGAAACTGCCCTTCAGAACACTGCAGATAAACCGCGTAATGACGTCGGATACGTATACGGATTACGGGAGAGAACACCGTGAGATTGCATCCGCGATCCTCGCAGGTGATGCCAAACGCGCCGAACGCTCAATGCGCAAGCATCTGAACCGCGCACAAGCTATTGCGAGAGCAATTCCAAAGTCGGTTTTTAGATCTTGAGCGCGCAGGAAGACACAAAAGTCTTGGTCGTATTTGTCAAGGGCTAATTGCAAACCGAAGTCACGTCGTCGGGGAACTGACGCCACGTCCAACTCTGAGATGCTCACCCGATGGGGCGGATACCCAAGGTCAAGGGAGTAAACGAAATGACCCAACGGGAGCAGCCCCCCGCCTCGCTGCGTGCCGCGCCGCCAGCGGCCGGTCCTGACGCCCTGGATTGTCCCGCTGCCCGACCGACGCGTAGAACGCATCCATGTCGGACCGCCAGCGGCGCTCGGTGAGCGGATCCCGTTGGCGCGGAATTGCTGCTATGAACCCGAATTCACGCGGTGCGAACCCTCACCGTGGGAAAGGTTATTGCGTTGGATCTAACCCGTAGTGCGCGACAAAGACGCTAAAACTGTAAGCACTTGGCCGCAAACGTTCAAAGTGGATTGATGCGGACTGAGACGTGTTTCACGCGTTCGCATTTTCCACAGCAAGCGCAATAAGTGGCCCTGAGACGTCCCGAGACAACGTGAGCCGTGTTGCTCGGCATTGAGACGAAGTGAGACGCTTCGGGTCCTTCCTCCTCGAAGCGAGACGCCGTGGGGGCCGCTGACCACGGCGTGCCAGAATTTTTTGGCGTGTTTTCGACGTTATCTTGGGATACACTGCGACAGGTGCGACAGATATTTTGATCTTTTCTCCGAAAGACTTGCCTAATCGTGTCTTCATTCGAGGACTAAAGTAGAAAGACCTGTCGCACCCGTCGCACATGGTCAAATCAAATCATCGTCGAAAGACCATCTTTTCCGCTGGCGCACGCGTAATCCTTTATAGCTACGCCCACGATGTCCTCCAGTATCCTTTGCCGGCACGAATCCTCGCTGCTTCAAGGTTTGGGGGAACGATCTTGTGATATTGCCCGGATCTACATCCATTTCCATTGCAAAAGATTCCCAAGAGCTCCATAAATTTTTGACCGTGTCGATGTAGTTGTCCCCTAGCTCACAGCACTCTTCCAACCACTGGCCGAAAACATCCTGTTCGGCAAGATATGTTGTTGTCGCCTCATCAACCACCGGAGGCCGAACTAAGCCGTTCTTCTGCCAATCAAGACAGCCCAGTATGAGCCATGAGAGAATTCCCGGCCACTCATCCCTCAGCTTTTCTGGTAGAAGCGGATCCTTGACCTTAGGTGGATTTGTAAACGGTAGCACAATAAAACGCCGCCTTATTGCACTGTCTACCTCTTTCAGTGTCGGTTGATTGTTGCCCACGATCGTGAGCTTCAGCTCGGGTACGAACTCGAAGTCATCGCGGTGCATGAAACGGGCTGTGATTGCATCCTGTCCGGTTAGGAGTTTAATCCGATTTTCCGCCCAAGCGCGGCCCTTTTCGGTCTCCGACGCACGCGCCATGCGCACTCCTTTCAACCGTGCGAGTTCGGTTGTGTGCCGGTCATAGCTGGAACTGGTCAACGTTTCCATTCCGACATTGATTGCGTAATCTCCAAGGATATCAGCGATCGTGTTGATGGCTGTACTTTTGCCTGACCCGCCAGGGCCGTAAACAAACGTGAGGACCTGTTCGCGGGTATCGCCGGTCAAGCAATAGCCACCCCATTGCTGGAGAAATCTGATTGTTGCCTCGTCGCCAGACAACGCCTCTTCCAGGAACGCCAACCAGCGGGGGCAGTCTCGCTCAGGTTTGAAGCGATCAAGCGGAATAGGACCAACCGCTGTGGATCGATTTATGTAATCGCGTGGCTCTGCTTTCCGAATAGCACCGGTGCGGAGATCAACAACACCTTCCGGAGTTCCGAGCACCATCTTGTCCCGATTCCATACATCGGAAGTTACAGAAAACTCCCTATCCGATCGGGCGCCACGCTCAACATTTTCCCAAGTACTGACTTTCGTAAAGCTTTTATTCTTGGGGTAATGTCGTGCTAGCTCAAGGCAGACGGATCGGACGTAGTCGAGAGCCAAGTTTGAATTTTCTCTTGCCCAACTTGCCCCGTTGAACCGATACCAAATACGTGCGGTGTGATCGTAGACCAGCTCTCCCGCATGCCTATCCGCGAAAGCGGTAATGGCGCCGTTTTCGTCGGGCGAGTAGTAGTCCAGATCATCGAAGAGATTGCTCAGTTCATCAGGAAACAAAATCCCTCGGCGTCTCACCTCGAAAGCAAGAGTTCGCATTGTAATGGGGTTCGAGTGATCGTTCTTGAAACTCTTCCATTGCCTACGATTCTCGCGGGGCTTGTAATTCTTCCCGCGCTGGGACCACTCGTCGAAAACGTCCCACCCTTCATCAC
>ERZ795042.2094-NODE-2094-length-11476-cov-4.994134_pt1 | contig 11476 bp, 10 predicted proteins | sample MGYA00375126_ERZ795042 | MGnify/ENA primary metagenome ERZ795042 (study PRJEB30171, sample SAMN05518105) | compost metagenome | isolation source: Feedstock adapted compost from Newby Island compost facility, Milpitas, CA | place: USA:Newby Island compost...
AACGGGTGAATTGCTCGTTCCGTACGCAAAAAAAATTTTGGAACTGCAAGAAGAAGTGCGGAGAAACATCGCGTTGAAAGAACAGACGGTCTCCGGCACGTTTTTCATCGGCGCCAGTTTGACCACCGCCGAAGTCGTCGTGCCGAAACTTGTAAGGGATTACCAGCGGCTATATCCGCAAGTGCGCATTTATATTGAAGTGAACAATTCGGAAATTATCCTGCAAGGATTACAGACCGGCCGGCTGCACTTCGGCATTATCGAGGCGCCTTTGACGTCCCCCTCGCTGGTCATCGAACCGTTTATGACCGACGAGCTCATTTGCATTACTTCCTGTCTATATCCGCTTCTGGATGCACCCGAAGAACATTCCGGCATTGCTCTGAAGGAATTGGCCCATTTGCCGCTCATCATGCGGGAAAAAGGCTCCGGAACACGGCTTGTCCTGGAAGAAGCGCTGGCCAGGCACAATATTCAAATCGAGCCGAGCCGGATCATCGTCGAATTAAACAGTACGGAAGCCATTAAAGAAATGGTCGTCAACGGCCTTGGCGTCGCCGTCCTTTCCCGGCATTTAATCAAAAAAGAATTGGCCCTGAGGCTGGTCAAGGCCTACCCGTTGCAACCGGAACGATTGGAACGGTCCTTTTATTACGCGTATTTGCCGGAAACTCCCCCGCGGCCGACGGTAATGGCCATGCTGAATCTCATCGAAGCGCAGTTTCCCTGCCACCTGGACCCCACGGAACAGTAAGGCCTTTCACCGGCCAAAGTCCTGGCTTCATGACGGCTCCTTTTTCACAAGCAATTGAAACCGATTCTTCTGATGGCTGCGCGAACCGGGCAACGAAATTCGGAAACGGTACGTATCGGCACAGAAAAAGACATATGTGTGCTCAATGGGTTCTTCCTGTTCGGTGTATAAAAGCCGTTCAAGTCCGAGCACCGGCTCACCGACACCGATGTGTAAATGTTGCGAAATATCCGGACTCGCTTTATCAGCAAAAATTTCCAGGTTTGCCTGATTGACTTTGAAATTGAATTTGCTTTCCAAAATTTGATATATCGGGTGGATCTTCGCCTCCTCCAAATGGACGGCAGCGCTGTAGCGCGGATGGACGGAAACCAGTCCATAGGCAATCGGGTGTTCATCGGCGTAATACACCCGGCCCACTTGCAAAATCGTTTCGTTTTCATGCAGACCGAGCAAGCGGGCAATTCTTCCGCCGGCAGGCTTTGTGTTAAATTCCACCAATTCGGTTTGGGCCGCAATGTTTGATTCCGACAACGTTTCATACAAACTCTTAAATTCGTTGAGCGTATGATAGTACCGGTGACTGAGCACAAACGTGCCTTTGCCCGATTTTTTCTCGACCAGCCCCTTTTTTATCAGTTGCGCCACCGCCTGCCGGACCGTCGTCCGGCTTACGTCAAACATTTCCATCAATTCGACTTCAGTGGGAATTTTTTCGTTTTCTTTGTAAACGCCATCCAAAATGAGTTTGGTCAAATAGTCGGCAATTTGTTGGTACATCGGGGTAGCGTGATTGCGCTGGAACGTTGGGCTGCCCATCCTTTCCGACCACCTTTCACCTATCAAAACCATCCTGCAATAATTGTAGGAAAGGGAACTGCCGCGCGAGCAGTTCCCTTTCCAATTTTACCGAGCTTCTAAAACTATGACCAGATCGCCTTCCTGCACGACGTCGCCTTCCCCGACTTTAATTTCCTTCACAACCCCGCTATCCGGAGCGATGAGCGGAATCTCCATTTTCATCGACTCCATCAGCAACAAAACATCGCCTTCGGAAACCGCATCTCCCACATTGACCTCGATTTTAAAGATCGTCCCTGCCATTTCCGCTTTCACTTGAATGTCCATCTGCTTTCCTCCTTACCGTTTTGCGAATTAGTATGTGGTCGGCCACGAACGCATCAAATGTTGTCCGACGCCATTGGTCATGTCGAGTTCGTGCACTTCCAGCACATGTTTCAGATAATCCCGGGTTTCCCGCGGATCGATGACATTTTGCGCGGCATAAATCGATGCCAAGGAGTAGGCCGACGTGTCCCGCTGCATCTCCTTCAAATATTCCTCGAATTTCTCCGGATCGTCCTCCCGCCGCAAGCCATGCACGATCGTAACGCCGGATGAAGGTTCCATAAAGCCGATTTCCGCCGTCCACCACGCCGCCACCTCGTGGGCATTGCCGGCTCCTCCCATGTTCAAGACGGCCTGACCGTACGTTTTTCGCATAATGATGGATATTTTCGGCACCGTGCACAACGACAAGGCGTTCATCCAATTCATGACCTTCCCCGGCATTTTTTTGCGCTCGGCTTCAATTCCGATCAAAAACCCGGGCTGGTCCACCATGAAAACGATAGGGATGTTGAAGGAATCGCAATGGACGAGAAAACTGGTGACTTTGTCGGCGGCATCGGCGTCGATGGCTCCTCCTTTGAACAACGGGTTATTGGCAATAATGCCCACCGTCCGCCCGTCGACCCGCGCCAGGGCCGTGACGACGGCCTTGCCAAAGCGGGCCTTCAGTTCAAAATAACTGTCTTTATCGACAATCGCCTGAATGACTTTCCGCACATCATATACCCGGTTCCGCGACTCCGGAATGAGATCCAAAATATTTTTGACGGCATCGTCCGAACCGGGCGGAACCGGCGCCCGGGGCGGCGCTTCGTTGTGATGGCTGGGCATATAGCTTAAATATTTTTTGATTACGTCCAGCGCTTCTTCGTCGGTATCGACGACCACGTCGGCAATTCCTGTAACCTCCGAATGCAGCCGCCATCCCCCCAATTCCTCGGGATCGATTTCTTCTCCCGTCGCCAAAGAAACCAGTGTGGGGCTTGAGACGGCCATAATTGCGCCTTTCCGCATGACGACAAAGTCGGACATGACAGCGTACCAGGAAGAAGACCCGTAACAATGCCCCAAAATCGCCGACACCCAAGGGGTTTCCCGCTGCCGGATGTACTGGATCGGGTTGTTTCCTCCGCCGATCCCTTTCGCCCCCATGATGTCAGGCATCCTCGCTCCCGTCGATTCTCCCAGGAAAATCACCGGCATGCCCCGCGTACGGGCCACTTGTTTGATGTGCTCCATCTTTTTGCTGTTAATTGGGCTGCTGGAAGCGCCTTTGACCGTAAAATCGTTGGCCACCAAGGCAACCTTGCGTCCGTTGATCTTCCCGAAGCCGGCAATTTTCCCGTCGGCCGGCGTCTTGTCGGCGTCTTCCGGGTTGGCCGACGTGGCGAAAAGCCCCGACTCAAAGAACGTTCCGGGATCCAACAAATATTCGATTCGCTCCCGGGCGTTCAACAAGCCTTTCTTTTTCAACCTTTCCAGTTTTTCCGGGCCGCCCATGGCCATCGCTTTCGCCTTACGCCGTTCGTGCTCGGCAATTTGTTCTTGAAACTTCATCTTAATACCTCCAGAATTGTTAACTTTATTACGATTTATAACGTATTATAACGTATTATCTATTACCACAATTCTCGCATCTACTGCAACGGCACCCTGTCCCTCTTCCCGCACAATCACCGGATTGATATCCATTTCCACGATCGACGCTTCATTTAACGCCATCGTTTGAACTTTGCGAATCAATTCCACCAGGGCGGGTATGTCCGCTTTCTTCCGGCCGCGAAATCCGTCAAGCAACGAAAATCCTTTGAGACTTGTCAGCATTTGATAAATTTCCCGTTCCTCCAGTTCACAAATGCCAAGCGTCACGTCTTTCATCAATTCCACCAATACACCGCCGATGCCAACCAGAAGTACGGGACCAAAAACGGTATCCCGTTTTACGCCGATGACCATTTCCTGCACGCCAACGACATATTCCTGGAGCGTTACCCCTTGTATTTCCTCAGGTTTCACGCCTTTTTTCGCGGCGTTGTCGTAAATCGCATCAAAGGCCTGCGCCACATCTTCCTGGCTCATCAGCCCCAACTGCACGCCGCCAAAATCGGTTTTATGGACGATTTTATCCGAAACGACTTTCATCACCAGCGGCTTATCCATCGTTCCGGCCAGTTGCAGGGCTTGCTCTTTGCTGTCGGCAAAGGCGTACCGGTTTTGCCGGATTCCGTACTGTTGCAGGAGTTGTCGGCTCTGTATCTCGGTCAATACCGCAGATGTTCTCATCTTTATCGAACACCTCCCAAACCGTTTGCTGCTACGGCGATACCGTAAATCCCCTGTTCAACCGTCCGAAAAACAGGGATGCCCAATTGATGAAGTTTTCGCATCGCTTCAAACCGAACCGCTTCGATCTCCGGCTTTTCGTTGGACCGCAGCACCCCGACGAGATTGACCGCCGAAGGATCCACCGTTTCCAACTGCCGGGCAAACTGTTCCAAGATTTCGGCCAGATTGCCGTATGTGGCGAAAGGTATCAAGTTGATATGAAATAAAATGTAGTTCACATTGGGATCCTGGGAAAAAGCCCGCACGAGATCGCCAAACAGCTGACCCTCTTTGACCGACAGTTCGTAGGCCGGCAAATCAATGGGGTTCACATTCCTTCCGTTGTTGGCGACGCCCAACTGGGCAATACGCTCCACGGTTGTGGAAGAAAGTTTCGCCAATTTCAGTCCCCGTTCTTCCAATGTATCGCTCGCCAACACAGTGGCTCCGCCGCCATTTCCGATCATGGCCACCCGGCCGGCTGGGTATGTCTTCAACGATTGCAGCGCCAGTAACGCCGTCAGCATTTCGTCGACACTGGTTACCGGGATGACTCCCGTTTGTCGGAACAACGCCTGCCAAATTTGATAGTTTCCCGCCAGACTCCCGGTATGGGAAGCCACCGATTGGGTGCCGCTTTCCGTTCGCCCGCCTTTTAATACGACCACCGGCTTTTTCGGCGTCAACCTTTTCAAAAGTTGCAACAGGCGTTGGCCGTCCCGCACACTTTCCATATAACATCCGATGACCTTCGTATCGGGATCTTCCAGCAAATATTCCAAGTAGTCCGGATGGTCCAAGTCGATGGAGTTGCCGATGGAGACCACTTTGCTAAAACGGATCCCCAACACTTCTCCCCGGTCGATAATGTCAAAGGCGATGCCCCCGCTTTGGGAGACAAATGCGACATGTCCCGATTGCAAAGAAGTTCCGCGAATGAAACTGATGCGGCCGGATGGACTGTACGTTCCGATGCAATTGGGCCCAATGATGCGCATCCCGGCCTCTTTCGCCGCCGCCAGCAACTCTTGCTCCAACGCTTTTCCCGCTTCGCCGAATTCACCAAAGCCGGCCGAATATATTTGCACCACTTTCACTTTTTTCTTCGCACAATCCCGCACCGCGTCGGGAACGAGGCGCGTCGGGAGGATGATCACCGCCCGCTCGACTTCATCCGGAACGTCCGCGACCGAAGGGTATGCCTTCAACCCCTGAATCGATTCTTCCTTCGGATTGATCGGATAGATTTTCCCTGCGTAACCCGCTTCCCGCAATAGCCGTATTTCCGACCCGCCTAGCTTGTTGAGATCGTTGGAAGCGCCGATCACAGCAATGGACCGCGGATGAAAAGCTGCTCGCAACGCCGTCTGCAAACTCGATTCCATTCAATCAGCCCTCCCTTTTCTTATTCAATTTTTCATGTTGCTAGGCAACCAGGTCGCAAGTTCCGGAAAAATAATCAATAAGACCAAGACGATAAGACTGGCGACGACAAACCGCCAAATGCCGGCAAAACCGACTTCCACCGGCAGTTTCGCGGCGCTGGCGCCGACAAAAACGTTCAACCCCACCGGCGGGGTTATCAAGCCGATCTCGCCCAAAAGCGTGACGATAATGCCGTACCAAATCAAATCAAAACCCAAAGCGTCCATGATTGGATAAGTCAACGGAACGGTCAACACGAGAATGGCAATCAAATCCATAAAACATCCAAGAATCAGATACATCAAACAAATGATGAGGAGAATGACCCACTTGGATACGTCCAGTCCGGCCACGAAATTGACCAGGTTTTGGGTGACTTGTGTCAAGGTCAAATAATACCCGAAAATGTGGGCGCCGATGACGATCATAAAAATCATCGACGTCGTGCGGACGGCAGCCAAGGTGCTTTGGTACACTTCCGACCAGCGCAATTTCCAAAACAGTTTGGCAATCGCCAGCATGCATACAGAACCGATGGCGGCCGATTCCGTCGGCGTAATGATGCCGGTATAAATCCCGCCCAACACGACAACGGCCACGACCACAACCGGCCAGAACTTTTTGACCGATACAAACCGCTCGCGCCACGACATTTTCTCCGCCGCCGGGGCCAATTCCGCCTTTTTCCTTACCCAGTGCCAGATGGTCGCCACATAGGCCAAGCTTAATATAACGCCAGGTATGATTCCGGCAATGAGCAGCTTGCCGATGGATTGTTCCGCCAATATGCCATACAAGATCAAAACCGTACTCGGCGGAATCATAATGGCCAATGTTCCCGCCGCGGCAACGGATCCCAAAGCAAGACGCTTGTCATACCCATGACGTACCATTTCCGGCACGGCAACACCGGCCATCATCGCCGCCGTCGCGCTGCTGGAACCCGAAATGGCGCCGATGCCCGCGCTGGCAAAGACGCTGGCCGTCGCCAGCCCGCCGCGAAAATGGCCGAACCACGCCTTCGCGCCGTCGAAAATTTCTTGTGTGATTCCGCTTTTCGTCGCGTATTGCGCCATCAACAAAAACATGGGAATGGTCGTTAACGTATAGGAAGCGGCGCTTCGGTAAGGAGCCGTCTGCAAAATGCCCAACATGGCGCCGACGCCCCCCACCATGTACAGCCCGACAGCGCCGGCCACGGCGAGGCAAAAGCCAACCGGAATCCCGATGGCCAGCAGGATAAATAGCAACGCGATGGGCAAAAAGATTTCCATTCGAACGGTTTACCTCCCCGGCTTCCAAGATCGAATCCGCCGCAGCAATCAGGAACTCCGCAGCAGTTGGAAAATATTGATCACGAAGCGCAAAATCATGAACAAGCAGCCGAGCGGCACGAACATATAGGCCGCAAACAAAGGGAAAATCACGACCCCGATATGACTTTCATTCGTCATATAGGCGGAATACGTAATGCGCCATCCTTCGTAAAAAATAAGCAGGAACAACGCGAGCCCGATGAGATTGTTCACAATGAGCAAGCCTTTTTTCACCTTGGGGGAAAATCGATCAAAAATGATCGTCACACTGATATGTTCGTTGTGTTTGAACGTATTGGACAAGCCGAGGTAAACCACCGCAACAATCAAATACATCGTCACAAACTCGTTGGCTCCTGCGATGGGCGAATGTAACAAATACCTTCCCAAAGCATCGGCGGAAATGAGCAGCATCATCACGACAATGGCTAAAAACGCCATGGCCATGATGACCTTTTCCAAGCGATCGACCCAAGTCAAAAATGTTTTCATATTCTCACCAGAAAGAAATATTTTGCGGGAAGCGCGATGGGCGCTTCCCTTTTTGTCATTATTGATAATTTTTCAACGCCGCGTTCATTTCCTCGATGGCCGCCTTACCGTCGAAGCCCAACTTTTCCACGTCGGCAACCCAACTGTCCCACACCGGCATCACCATTTCTTTCATTTGTTCCACTTCCTCCGGCGTTAATGTCCAGGCGCTGTAACTATAATCATTGATCAACTCTTGCAGCGCGTTCTGGTCGGATTTCATGACACTCTCCGCCAAGCTCTGCGCGGCGGCTTCGCCCGCTTGCAGGAGAATATTTTTCACATTGTCGGACAGGTTATTCCAAACACTCTCACTGATGGCGAGCGCACAAACAAAACTGGTCAAGTTGGCGTTGGTGGTCGTGTATTTTAATACGTCTATGGTCTGATTGGCTTTCAACGACGGGAGGTTAAACACGCCGCCATCCAAGGTCCCTCTTTGCAGCGCCTGATATACTTCCGTCCGGTCCATTGCCACCGGGACCGCGCCCAGGGCTTCAACGATCAAATCTTGGACGCCGCCAGCCGACCGCAACTTCAAACCTTTCAGATCATCCAGCGAATCAATGGGCTTATTTTCGTTGGTCACAATCTGATACAACGGCAAGGTAGTGGCATATAAAGGTACAAGACCGTTGTTGGCAAAGTCCGATTGACGAATGACGGAATTTTCACTCTTTATTACGTCCCAAATGACTTTGGAACCGATTTCAGGATCAGGCAACGCCCCCGGCAACTGAAATGCGTTACCCAGTACCAATTTTCCAGGGATATAGGAAGGAGCGACTTCAACTAGTTCGGCCACACCGGTGTTGGCCAAGTTGATCATATCCGCCGGTTTTCCCAACTGTCCGTCAGGAAAATGATCGATCTTGATTTTTCCTCCGCTCAATTCATCCACTTTTTCAATAAACACTTTGGCACCATATGTGTACAAATCATGGGTGTTGGGCACGATACTGGCAAACTTCAGCGTGATGCTTTCAATTTCGCCATTGTCTCCGGTGGATGTGGAAGGTGTATTGTTCATATTATTGTTAGCATTGTCCGTATTGTTCGTATTATTGTCGCTGGATGACGCTCCCCCTCCGCAGGCCGCCAACGTGAAAACCATGATCAATAACAGGGGAATCGTCATGATTTTTGACAATTTCACGGTAAACACCCCTTTTCAAAGTCTAGAAACTGCACACGTTTTCCCTTCGCCACGTCCTGTATCCGTCAGAAACCTCTTTTCCTTACATCCCACCTTTCTATGCATATTTCCTCAAATGTACATATGTTATAAAAAATTATATCGCCATTTTTAATAAATCCTATTTATTTACTTAGGTATAAACTATAACAACCTTATTCTAGTCCGTCAATACGCAAATCCGTTCAAGTAATAAAGTTCTATTATATGAATTCATTAATAATTTATTTCATTTCTGTAATTATATTATAATGCTATTATTATATTGATTAAATAATACGTTACATAACGTATTGAGTCAATATGTTGTGTATCTGTGGAATTATTTAATTTGACAATAAACATTATCAATAGCTTTGATAACGCATACATTCTAGCTGACAGTAGATGTTCGCACATGAAAAAAGCCCCCGAACCATCGGGGGCTTACAATTATTAACCTAAGAATGCGCTCAACATCCAGACGTGCTTTTCCAAATTGGTGTGGATGCCCAAAAGCAGGTCGTGGGTTGTTTCGTCGCTGACGCCTTGCGCCCGTTCCATGCCTTGTTTCAATTCGGCGATCATCAAGCGAAAATCGTCGACCACCGTCTGCACCATATCCCGGGCCGTTTCGTTGCCGGCGGCCTCTTTTACCGAAGCCGCTTCCAGCGCTCCCTTCATCGTCGCCACCGGCTTGCCTCCCAAGGCCAACAGCCGTTCCGCCAATTCGTCGATATAGGTCGCCGCTTCGTTGTACAATTCCTCAAATTTGGCGTGGAGGGTAAAAAACTGCTCTCCCGTCACATACCAATGATAGTTGTGCAATTTGATATACATGACCGTCCAGTTGGCGATTTGCTTGTTCAAAATGTCCGTCAGACTCATATTGGAATCTCCTTCCACCTCGGTTTATGTACAATTGTTCAAAAGTTCCGGGGAATTGTCAAGGACATCCCAAGCGTCAATGGCATCCATCTGTTATTTTTTCGCGAAATCCTCACGATTCATGCATCCATGCCTAGGAATAGACAACAAATTGCCGTAAAATTATGTTAGATGAGGTGGTCATGATGTCTTTTCACATCATTAATTTCTTATTGACGTTATTGTTTTTCCTCATCCTTGGCCTCGGCGGAATTTATTTTCTTGTCCGTTTTATCAAGTGGACGTGGAATCGTTGAAAATGATGCTTACAACAATCTGGCAACAAAATAAAAGAAGATGTGGCGTTTACACCACATCCCGTCGGCAGAAATAAACCAATCCCGCGGCCGCAAACACGACAAAACCGATCAGCACCACCGGCAAAAATCGCAATACTTCCAGCGGATCCCCCATAAGCGGCCGCACCATGGCCAAGACCGGTTGCGCCCACGGATAATAGGGGCCAAAGCGGCTTTGGGCGGCCATCAGCGCCGGAAAGGCCAAGATGACGTTTATGGCCAGGGGCAAAGCGAAACTTTTCCAACGGACCGACACAACCAGCTGTAACGCGGCCAACGGCAACGCCGACAGCCAGCCGAAAAACGCCCCATCCAAAAAGCCGCGCCACGGCACGGACGCCGGCAACTGCAAGAACAAGCCGGCAATGAAGCTGAAGGCATAAAACAATCCTTGCGCCAAGGCCAAGAACAAGGCAACAACGATTAACTTCGCCCCGTACACATGCCGCCGGCGAACCGGCAACGCCAACTGCTGCTTCCAACCGCCCCCCAGATGTTCATACCGGCAAACATAGGAGGCCAGCAAGCCCGGCAAGACGGGATAAAAAAACACCGCATAAAACAAAGTGATTTGCAGCATCATCTTGCTCCACGGGTTGGCTCCGTCCTGCAAAAACAACTCTTCGTACCGCCAAAAATTTGCCGCACCCAACAACACCATCAACAACGGGCCAAAGGCCACCACCCACAACACCGGGGAACGGCGGCTCACCTTCATCCATTCGTTGGCGAGCATCGCGCCCATGCGCTCACCTCCTCTCCCCGCCGGCACGGACCAAGTCCGCACATCCGGCCATAAGCAGAACAATACCCGCCAGAAGACCGACCGGTATCCACTTTTCCGGCGCCATCATCGGATCATCGGGCAAAGGCATGACCAACAACGGATACGTCCAAGGCAGCCAGGACGTCACGGGCGATTGGGCGAAAAAGACCGCCACCGAGGCAAGCCCGATGCCGACGGCCGCCGGCACGGCCTGATGGCTGATCCTAAGCGACAGCCACCATTGGAACACCATCACCGGCATGGAAGCCAAAAAAGGAAACAAACCGATACCCGCCACATACTGCCAAGGAAGGAACTCCCACGCCTGCCCCAAAACAGAATTGCCTAATCCCGGGCTAGCCATACTTGAGCTCTCCAAACCCGCATTCCCCAATCCGAGTCCCACGCCCAACGCCACGAAACCGGCTGTCAATAAGAACACCGCCAAAGCCATTTGAACCCACAACCAACAAAACTTGCTCAAGTACACGCAAGTCCTCTGAACCGGCAGCGCCAACAGCAGTTTCCATCCGCCCGCCTGATGTTCCTGTCCGGCCAACAAGGACGCCAACAACGTAATGCCGAACTGCATGACAAACACCGCCAAGGTGACGCACTGCAAGTAATACGTCTTCCAGACGTCGGCATCCAACCCGACCAAATAGTCATAGCGAAAGGCGTAATTGAGCGCCGTCAATCCGAGCACCCCCGCCGGCCCGAACACCGCCAGCGGCCACATCCACGTGCGCCGCAATTTTAAACCGTCGGCCGAAATGAGACGCAACAAACCCCTCTTCACAATTCCTATCTTCACAACTCCCCTCTTCA
>ERZ795042.2095-NODE-2095-length-11473-cov-84.104572_pt1 | contig 11473 bp, 12 predicted proteins | sample MGYA00375126_ERZ795042 | MGnify/ENA primary metagenome ERZ795042 (study PRJEB30171, sample SAMN05518105) | compost metagenome | isolation source: Feedstock adapted compost from Newby Island compost facility, Milpitas, CA | place: USA:Newby Island compost...
ATTGTACGGAGTGTGATCCACCACTCACATGCCGCCTTTTATATGGCCAGTAGCGGCGAAAGGAGAGTCAGATGCCCACTGACACGGTGGAGAGGCTTATCGCGGTGCTCGAGCAACACGGGTTTCGTCGTGGCTATGGTAGTGGCGCATTAGTTAGCTTGGTGCATCCCGATCTGCCTGGGTTGGAGGTTTGGATTGGGACACGAGATATCCGCGCCGAACGTGATGGGCGAGAGCTCTATCGTGCTGCTCTTGATCGCTTTGATCTCACGACTTTCTTTCGTCACATTGGGCTCAAGCAGCGTGGGTGAGCATGCCAGGTGACGAACCAGGAGATGGGGGTCTGGCGTATAGCTATCAGGGACAGCGTTGTAGAGGACAGCGTGTGATGACGAAACGGCAGCGATGGATACCCTTCTTTGCCGGTGCACTTGGCAGCATGATCGGTGCACTGGTCGTGATCGTGCTGGCTCAACTCTGGCAAACGCCGTCGCCGGCCCAGTTGCTTACGGATCGGATCACGGCACTTCTCCCGCTCTCAATTTTTGCAGCACTTCTTGGCGCGCTGGAAGCGGCGGCTAAACCCTTGGTCTTCTTGCTGATCCTGATTGGCTATGGGCTTATCGGTGGTTTGGTTGCTCTCCTTGCCCAGCATCTTCTCGCACGAAATGTGCGGCAAATCACGGTTGCTGTTGGGATGATGGCACTCTTTTGGCTTGCCCACGCAGTGGTTCTTGCTCCCCTGGGTGGTGTTGGGATCGTCGGCCGCAGCGCTCAAGCTGGGCCTCTTTGGACAAGCCTTGCGTTTCTCATTGGCGCATTGAGCTTTGCTGTCATTGTCATGAGTGGCGTGACTCCTGGCTCCGATCAGACCGTCTCGGTCTCCGAACGTCGTCGCTTTCTCCGGCTCGGTGCCTATGGACTGCTTGGCCTCGTAGCCGCTGGGTATGCGCTCCGGTTTGCTGGACAACTCTTTGCACGTTCCAGCCGCGCTCCTGTGACTGATGCACAAGGGTTGACACCAGCACTCACTCCAACGGCGGATTTCTACGTTGTCTCAAAGAATTTCGTCGATCCCAAGGTCGATCCTTCCTCCTGGCAACTCACCGTTACTGGCCATGTTGCCCATCCTCTAACGCTTCGCTATACCGAGCTCAAGGCAAGGCCAGCGCTCTCGTTGACAACAACACTCGAATGCATTAGCAACGACGTTGGCGGTGACCTCATCAGTACTGGCCAGTGGACGGGGATTCGTCTCGCTGATCTCTTGCAGGAAGCCCAACCGTTGCCTGATGTTGTCGATGTCGTCTTTCATGCAGCCGATGGCTACAGCGACTCGATTCCACTCATGAAAGCATTGCAGCCGACTACACTTCTCGTCTATGCGCTCAATGGCGAACCGTTACCAACGGAGCATGGTTTCCCTGCGCGGATCATCGTCCCAAATATTTATGGGATGAAGAACGTCAAGTGGCTCACAGCGATTGAACTCGTTCCGTATGACTTCAAGGGGTACTGGCAAGAGCGTGGGTGGAGTGACAGTGCGATTGTCCAGACTATGTCACGGATTGATGTGCCTCATAATGGTGAACGTATTCCTCTTGGCGGCAAGGTGCTGATTGGCGGCATCGCGTTTGCCGGTGAACGAGGAATTTCGCGCGTTGAAGTCTCACTGGATGGTGGGGAAAGCTGGGCTCCTGCAATGCTTGAACCACCGTTGTCACCGTTGACATGGGTGCGCTGGCGCATGTACTGGCAACCACGTACGGTTGGGGCGTATCGGATAGTTGTCCGGGCGTGGGATGGCACAGGATCCCCACAGGACGCGAAGCCTCGTCCGCCGCTCCCTGATGGGGCAACAGGCTTACATACCATCACTGTCCGGGTTGTGCAGTCATAACAGAATCGAAAGTAGTGGAAGAAACATGCAGGAAGAGCTTGTGCTTCATCCAATTGGTGTTGTTCATTCGCCAATTACCGATCGTCGCCTCATGCCAGCCGGTGGGGTACCAGCAGAAATTGAAATCTTTCCGGCGTATCGCGATGGTCTTCTGCATATCGAGGAGAATACCCACATTTGGGTGATCGGTTGGTTTACAGCATCTGACCGGCAACGCCTGCAAGTTGTTCGCCCTGGATATGATCCTGAGCGTCGCCAGCGCGGGGTGTTCGGCCTCCGTTCCGTTGCGCGTCCCAATCCTCTTGCATTGACAGCCACCCGTCTGATTACAGTCCATGATGGCGTTTTGCACGTTGACCCGCTTGATCTGATTGACGGAACGCCGGTAGTTGATCTCAAGCGATACTCGCCAAGCATCGACTGCATCTTTGCGGCACGAAGTTCCCGAGATCGCTTTTCATTTGACGTCATGACTCCTGAGTGGCTCAGTGAGTTTGAAGCTGAAGCGGCGAATTTCCATGGTGAACGCTGCCCAGCGGTCGTCGTTGCAGCGCGCCTCGTGCAGTATGTTGCAACACGCTGGCAGGTTCGTCCGAAAGACGAGCGCTTGCAGCTTATTGTTGGCAATCAACGAGCGCTTGGACATCTTGTAGACGCCCTCCAAGCCCTCACTGGGGCAACGTTCGGTTCAGGGCGTCTGATTGTTGACCCAGAGCAGCAGATTGCCTTTCGCTACGATGCACGGATGCTTAAGGCTGTGCCGCGGCCGCTACCGACTGCTGACCTTGCGTTGCTTCGTCGTTGTCCGATCGAAACCTTGGTTATGCTTGACGACAATGCAGCGTTACTCCCAACGGAAGGTGCGCACGGCACAGACCAGCGCAATTCCGCACCACAGCAGTAAGCTCACCAGGCCGAAGATTGGGGATGGACCACTGGCCCCCAAGCTTGCACGTAAAGCTGAGGCAAGGGCATTGGAGGGCAGAACAAGCCCAACCAACTCGAGAGGACGGGGGAGTCGTTCCACCGGCCAGACAACTCCACCGACAAGGAGAAGAAGCAAGTAGAGGCCATTCGCTAAGGCGAGGGTCGTCTCGGCCCGCAGTGTACCAGCGAGCAGGAGCCCGATACTGCTGAATGTTGCTGTCCCAATCAGGAGTACCACAATGGCCCAAAGGGCTGAGCCGGCTGGACGCCAGTGATAGAGCCACGCTGCAACGAGGAGCAGCAGGGCGATCTCGACAACCTCAACGACGATTACAGACAACACCTTGGCAGCCAAGAGGCGGGGACGTCCAAGTGGCGTGCTCCCAAGACGCTTTAATACCCCGTATGCTCGCTCATATGCTGTCCGAATGCTGAGACTAACCAGACCTGCAGACATCACGGCAAGGGCAAGCATGCCCGGTAGAAGGAAATCGATTGGGCGGGCATAGCCTGGCGGTTTGACACCCAGGGCACCAAAGAACACGAGAAGAGCAAGAGGAACGACCATTGTGATTAAGACGGACTCTCCCTGGCGCAGCAAGAGACGTAATTCCATTTGGGTCTGGGCAAGTAGTGCGCGCATCGTCGTCTACTCCCGTAGCTCGTGGCCAGTGAGGCTGAGGAAGACATCTTCAAGCGAGGCATGACCGACGCGAAGCTCAGTGAGCAAGATAGCATGATCGCGCGCCCACGCGGTGAGCTCAGCAAGCAACGCTGCGGGATCAGCTGCTTGAGCGACGTAATGTCCCGGTTCTTGCTCGATGACTGAGCGAACGGAGGGCAAGCGCTGAATCTGCTGGAGGTCAAGACCAGCCGGACCGCTAAATTGCACGGTGTCCGTGCTTGCCCGAGTTAATTCTGCCGGCGTTGCCAACGCAATGAGTTGCCCATGGTCAATGATGGCGACGCGGTCGGCAAGTCGCTCAGCTTCCTCCATAAAGTGAGTAGTGAGCACTATCGTAATGCCGCGCTCACGCAGCTCCGAGATAATGTTCCACGTCAGCCGGCGTGCTTGAGGGTCCATGCCAGTCGTCGGTTCGTCGAGGAAGAGCAACTCAGGTTTGCCAATCAGGGCAATCGCCAGTGCTAATCGTCGCTGCTGGCCGCCGGAAAGTTGCCGGAAACGCGTCCGTGCAACTTCTTCAAGACCAACAAGGCGAATGAGTTCCCAAGGATCTTCTGGATTACGATAGAAACTGTGGAAGAGCTGAAGCAGTTCAATCGGAGTCGCTCGGGGGTAAAGCCCTGATTCTTGGAGCATCACTCCAATACGCTGACGCAATTCAGCGCTGTCACGTTGTGGGTCAAGCCCGAGGACGCGAACCTCGCCGCCATCAGCAGCCCGATACCCTTCGAGGATTTCAATCGTCGTTGTCTTCCCTGCGCCATTCGGCCCAAGCAGAGCGAATACTTCCCCGCGCATGATAGTGAAGCTGAGCCGATTTACCGCAATGCGGTCACCATAGCGTTTCACAAGATCGCGTACAACAACGGCTGGCTCGGCTGTGGTGGAGTGCCGCGGTTGTGTGGTCGTCAACGTTCCCGTCATTGCCTATCCTGCCTTTAACACTTATAACCCATAAAGCATGACGTAAATGATCCAGCCAGTGACGGCGACGTAAAGCCAAATCGGTAGCGTGAAGCGTGCAATGCGTCGGTGGCGACGAAACTGTCGCGTGAGGGCGCGATATGCGGTCACCAGCGCAAGTGGCCCGAGTGCCGCGGCGAGAATCGAGTGTGAGATCAAGATCACAAAGTAGACCACTCGGCTCAGACCATGTCCTGCATAATGGGCACCGCCATAGAGCGCTGCGCGCGTGAGATAGACGAGGAGAAAGAGGGCAGCAAAGGTAAGCGCTGTCAACATCGCCCATTTGTGAGCTGTGATGTTACGGCGCCGGATACAGAAGTAGCCAGTGAGTGCCGCCAAACCACTGATTGCGATCAGCCCAGTATTCAGCGCAGGGAGCCACGTTGGCATTGTTTCCATACTGCCACCATCACAGGCGGGTTCAGCCGCCAGTATCATGATAGATGAAACAGCCGAGGAGTGTGGTCAGGAAAGTTCTGTATGCCAGCACTGCAACGGGTATCGAACGTATCGCCTTTTGGGAACGTTACCGTCCGTTGTTATGCTGAGCTGAATGATTTTCTGCCAGTCGAGATGCGCCAACAGGCTATACCGGTTGCGCTGTCGTCACCAACAACGGTGAAAGATCTCTTGGAGGGGCTTGGCATTCCACATACAGAGGTTGATTTGATTCTTGTGAATGGCCAATCTGTAGACTTTTCCTATCGGCCAGGCGACGGAGACTATATTAGTGTTTATCCTGTCTTTGAAACACTCGACATTTCCACGGTGACACGCTTACGGCCGAAACCACTGCGTGTCCCGCGCTTCGTTGCCGATGTCCATTTGGGACGAATGGTTGCCTATCTTCGCTTGTTAGGTTTTGACACTGCCTATCAGCGCGATAGTGATGATTCAACACTTGCAGCGCAAGCTGCAGCAGAGCATCGCATCTTGCTCACACGCGATCGTGAACTTCTCAAGCGACGGATAGTGACACATGGGTATTTTGTTCGATCGCAAGAGCCACGTGAGCAGGTTCGCGAAGTTCTGCTTCGCTTTGACCTTTGGAACAGCGCGCAACCCTTTACCCGCTGTCTCCGTTGTAATGGCATGCTCCGTGAAATTCCAAAAGAGGCGGTAGGGCATCGCCTACCGCCACGATCACGCGCGTACGCCCATCAGTGCTGGCAGTGCATTCAGTGCGGCCATATCTACTGGGACGGTACGCACTATCAGCGACTCACTGACCTTGTGACGCAGCTACTCAGCTTCCAACAACCCAATACTCTTTAGACCTGCTGAGATAATGCACAACCTTTACCGCTCGCCTATGTCGCAAGCAGGAGAGATTAAGTATCACACGTTACCAGCATGCAAATTAGCGAACTTGAGCGTCCTGCGATTGCTCTGTTACCGTGACGTGGGCTTGTTGATTCGCTTCTGCGACTTCCTCACGAACGCTGTGGCGGAACTCCCGGATGCTGCGCCCAATTGCTGAGCCGATCTCGGGGAGCTTACCCGGTCCGAAGAGAATGAGCACGATGATCAGGATCAGAATCAGGTGCGCTGGCTGAAGCAATCCCTCAAACATGGTCTTTTGCCTCCTGGTTCGACCTTCACTCCCTTGCGCTCATGATCAATCCTACTCCAAGAATGTGCTGCCCGGGTAGGGATTTCCTAGATAATTCTCTACGTAACAGACGCGGGCTCTCGCTCCAGCAGCATGCGGCTTCCCAGAGCTTACAACGATTTCATTGCCCTTTCTGTAAGCGCTGCGCAGCTGCACGATCGAGAAACCAGATCACGTCTCCTTGTGCTGCGCGGAGCAATTGTGCAGGAGTTGTCGTCCAGTCATCGTTCCCTTCAATTGCCCGCGCAACAGCCTCCGCTTTGTCCTGGCCACTCACCAGGACGAAGATCGTTCGAGCGGCCAGAAGGACAGGCACGGCCAACGTAATACGCTGAGTGTTAAGCTGGGGAACGGAATTTGCGATAACAAGTCGATCACGGACGGACAGGGCCGTGGTGTTGGGAAAAAGTGACGCAATGTGGCCATCGGCTCCAACGCCGAGCAGCAGAAGGTCAAAACGCGGCACTGCCCCCGGCTGGAGCTGAAAGACGCGTTGCAGCTCACGCTCATAGGCTTCGGCAGCAGCCTCGGCGCCCTTTTCGGCAGGAATACGGTGAATGTTCTCAGGAGGAACTGGGACATGGGCGAGCATGGCCTCATATGCCATGCGGTAATTGCTATCCGGATGATCTGGTGGGACCGACCGTTCGTCACCCCAAAACCAATGGACACGTGCCCAGTCGATCTGCTCACGATATGGTGGCTGAACCAGGCGTTGATAAACCGGTCGAGGGGTTGATCCGCCTGAGAGTGCGACGGCACACCAGGGTTGCTCAGCAAGGCACTGGTGAATGGCATTGGCAATGCGTCGTGCAGCTTCTTCTGTCAGTGTTGTTGGATCGTCAAGCAAAACGATGTCCACAGTTCCTCCTTCTTCCAGCTAACTGAGCCAGCGTTGGAGGACACGAGCGAACTGTTCTGCTTCATGCACTGCCTCGGCATAGAGTGGATCTGGGCTAAAGCTCTGTAGCTCACGAAGGAGCAGGCGTTGGGGGTCAAGGTGTGCGTGGTGAAACGCATAGTGCATTTCTTGTTGTCGGTGATCGATTAAATGAAGCTTGACCATCGTTTGGCGCTCTTCGCTGCGTGTAATCGCGAAGCGGATCTGTTCACCGCGTTGTTGTGCTCGGAATTGAACGGTCAAGAGGTGTCCGCTCATCGCTTGCTCGCAGCGTGTGCAGAGGAGCTCCCAGTGGATTGGCCGATCGTCTGGCCCACGTACTTCAAGCGTCCAGTGGTCCTCTGTTCCACTGGCCTCGGTGAGTTGCCAGTTGAGGCGGTTACTGAGCCATCCGAGGTAGAGGATAGCTTGCAGGGGATTTGCTGGCTTTTCGGGTGTATGGCCAATCGTTACTTGGACATCAGTTAATGCGTCAAGGGCCCACTGGTACTGCGGGAGGTCGAAGGTTCTGGCTGTCATTTCCTGCCATGGCGCTAGGCGTGACCAATTGAGGTCGGAGAGAACGGTCTCTCGTCGGCTGAGCTCTGGCAGAACAGCACTCAGGGCGAGGAAGTCAGCTAGCGGTTGCCCAAAGTTTACTGAATCGAGAATGACCCGATCAACAGCCTGACAGACACGGCGAAATGCTCGGTCACGGACAGGCGGCGAGGCATACCACCAGAGGAATGAGGGCAGATCGGGTAGTGCAAGCGGAATGATGATACTCGAAAGTGCTTCAAGGCTTGTTTGGTTCAGAGTAATGGTAATTTGTTCCCAGCAGGGGGCAAAGCGTTCGCCGCCTTCGAGATGGCACTGAATGCTCACCTGTGCATCTTGCTCAGTTTCGCTCTCACTACCTTCAGGCATGATCAACAGGACGACACGCGATGGATGCTGTGTCGACAGCTGGCTGATCCATTCGCGCGCCTCAGCGGCTTGCGTGTCTCCAGTAACGAACACGAAGAGTGTCAGTACACTGGTGCGACTCAGCGTCACTGCCGCGCCGCGTGCATCGAAAGCACTTGGCGTTTGCCATAGCTCAGCGAGTTCCCGTTCGATCGTCTCTACATCGATGAATGGCCCATGACCTCGCGGAAGAGGTCGACTTGTCTCAATCTTGGCCATCGCTGCCCGCCTTTCGCTATTCTATGGGCGGCGCCATCGGCGGCCATCGCGCGCGATAAACTCGTCGGCTTCCGGCGGTCCCCAGGTACCAGCGTCATAGTTGGGGAACTCCGGTGAAGGCATTTCTGCCCACCCTTTCAAGATTTGGGTGATTGGCAGCCAAGCCGCTTCGGTTTCGTCACGCCGTGTAAAGAGCGTCGAATCACCGAGCATACAGTCGAGTAACAGGCGTTCGTACGCGTCAGGCGCCTGGACAAGGAAGCTCGTTCCATAGAGGAATCCCATGTTCACCGTGCGAACACGCACCTGTGGCCCTGGGACCTTCGCTGCAATGTTCAGTGCGATACCCTCATCTGGCTGGATGCGGATAATCAACACGTTCGGCTCGACGCCAGCTTGAGCGATGCCTTTGAAGAGCGGATGTGGCACACGCTTAAACTGAATGGCGATCTCGGTAACACGGCGTGGGAGCCGTTTGCCTGTGCGGAGATAAAATGGCACGTCAACCCATCGCCAGTTGTCGATAAAAAGCTTGAGAGCGACATACGTCTCAGTAACTGAGTGCGGGTTGACGCGTGGCTCTTGCCGATATCCTGGAACTGGCCGGCCGCCAATAAAGCCAGGACCATATTGCCCACGGACTGTTTGCTCGGCAACGTCTTCTGGACGAATTGGCCGGATTGCCCGTAGCGCCTTAACCTTTTCATCGCGGATCGGGTCGGCTTCAAAGGCAATGGGTGGCTCCATCGCGATAATACTCAGGAGCTGCATCATATGGTTCTGCACCATATCGCGCAGTGCCCCAGCGCGATCGTAGTAACCACCACGCCCCTCGATGCCAATGCTTTCAGCAACGGTGATCTGGACGTGGTCAATATAGTTGCGATTCCAAATCGGCTCGAAAATGCCATTTGCGAAGCGAAAGACCAGGATATTTTGAACGGTTTCCTTACCGAGATAATGGTCAATGCGAAAGATCTGCTCCTCACGAAAGTACTGCAAGAGGAAGTTGTTGAGCTTTACGGCACTTTCAAGATCGTGCCCGAAGGGCTTCTCGACGACAAGCCGTACCCATGCTGAGGCGTTTGTTGGTTGGTTCAGTCCGGCTTCGGCAAGCTGCTCAACAATCAGCTCATAGCTGTCCGGAGGGACTGCGAGGTAGAAGATCCGGTTACCCCCGGTACCGCGCTCGCGATCGAGTGTTGCAAGCAGGTCGCCGAGCTTTGGGAAAGCTGACCGATTAGTAAAATCGGCAGCGAAGTAGCGGATGCCTTGCGCAAAACTCTCCCACACATCTTCGTCAATTGGCTTACGACGAGAAAACCGCTCGACTGAGGCGCGAAGGTCAGCTCGAAATTCCTCGTCGCTCATTGGTCGTCGGGCAAAGCCAACGATGCTGAATCCAGGTGGCAGTAAGCCGTCATACGCTAGGTTGTAGAGCGCGGGGACAAGCTTTCGGTGGGTAAGGTCGCCGGATGCGCCAAAGATAACCATGACGCAAGGATCAGGAATCCGTTCAAGTCGCAGCCCTTCGCGCAGCGGATTGGTTGCAAGTGCAGTCATCGTCGCTGTCCTCCCGGGCCTACGTTTCCGCTTGTGACGAAGATTCCTTCTGAACTGCGTGACCACCAAATTCGTGCCGGAGCGCGGCGATCACTTTTGCTGCAAAGGAATCGTCTTGCCGTGAGCGGAAGCGCATCTGCAAGGAGAGCGTAATCACTGGCGCCGGCACATCTTCTTCGATGGCAGTTAACACAGTCCATCGCCCTTCACCTGAATCTTCGACATACCCTCGGATCGTGCTGAGTTCAGGGTCGTTCTGGAAGGCGCGCTCGGCAAGCTCAAGGAGCCATGAGCGGATCACACTACCATGGTTCCAGAGCTTAGCGAGTGCTGCCAGGTCGTACTGGTATGGCGAGGCCTTCAAAATTTCGAACCCTTCGCCATACGCTTGGAGCATCCCGTACTCGATGCCGTTATGGACCATCTTGGCGAAATGCCCAGCGCCGCTTGGCCCTACGTAGCGGTAACCGTCTTGTGGAGCCAGGGTCTGAAAGGCTGGCTCAACGAGCTTGAAGGCTTCTTCGTCACCACCGATCATGAGACAATAGCCATATTCCAGGCCCCAAATCCCGCCGCTTGTGCCCACGTCGAGGAAGCGGATGCCATCCTGTCGTAAGCGCTCAGCGCGGCGAACGGAGTCCTTCCAGTAAGAGTTTCCGCCATCGATGAGAATATCTCCTGGACTAAGCAAGGGCCGGAATGTCTCAATCATATGCTCGGTTGGATCTCCGGCCGGCACCATGATCCAAATGACGCGTGGTGGCTGCAGATGATGGACGACCTCTTCGGGGGTATATGCCCCAATCGCGCCTGCCGCTTCGGCTTCACGAATTGGCTCAGGGCTGCGGTTGTGGGCGATGACACGGTGTCCGCCCTGGAGAAGCCGCCGAACCATATTGCCACCCATTCGCCCTAGTCCAACAATTGCGAGTTCCATGATGTGTTCTCCTGTTCTGCCCTCAGATTTAACGTGTTCCAGCAACGGCCAGTTGCTGGAGCAGCCAGTCCAAGCCACGTTCTGCTTCATCGGCCGGGATGTGGAGCAGGAGCACAGGGCGTTTCCGGCTGATCAGCGCAGCGTAATCGCCAAAGGCCTGGGCTTTGAAGAGCGTCTTGAACGTGTAGGGTGAGCCAGGGATCGGAAGATCGTGCGCGGGCTCAATGAGCACCATAAGGAACGCCCCATTTGGTGTCCCGCCCTTATAGAACTGCCCGATCGAGTGGAGGTAGCGTGGTCCATAGCCAAGTGTCGTTGCTACTCCGAGGCGCTGGAGCAGTCGGCGAGTTTCCTGGAGTCGCCAGCTTATTTCTGGACGCGTGTCCGTGAAGGCGAGTAACGCAAGGTAATCCCCCAGGTGGACACTGCTGCAGAAAGCCGCAACGGCTGCTTCCGCACTGGTCGTATCAAACTCGCCGTATATTCGTATGCCGTTTGCAGTTGCAAGGACTGGTGGCTCAGGAAGCTCACCCGTCTTGGTGAAGGTTTTGAGGAGTGCGTTTGTCCGATCTTTGCTTTCCTGTACGTTTGGCTCATCAAAAGGATTAATCCCGAGAATGGCCCCTGCGACGGCCGTTGCAACTTCCCAACGAAGGAATTCTGCTCCAAGTTCCCACGTGTTCCAGAGGCGGCAGCGCACGACAGGGTGCCCGAGTGTCTCAAGCGCTAAGAGCAGTGCGTCACTCTCGACATGTGGTTGCAGTGCAAGGTCAATACCGACAAAGAGCCGATCTGTCCCGTACTGATTCGGTGCTTGG
>ERZ795042.2100-NODE-2100-length-11437-cov-813.059128_pt1 | contig 11437 bp, 4 predicted proteins | sample MGYA00375126_ERZ795042 | MGnify/ENA primary metagenome ERZ795042 (study PRJEB30171, sample SAMN05518105) | compost metagenome | isolation source: Feedstock adapted compost from Newby Island compost facility, Milpitas, CA | place: USA:Newby Island compost...
GGGCCCCGTAACAATGGGGTCTGAAGACCTGACCCGATGAAAAGGGGATTACGACGGTTAAAGATATGTTCAACAGCCCGCCGCCGTTCAAAAAGAAGTCTGAAGACCTGACCCGATGAAAAGGGGATTACGACGAGGGACGTCGCCATTCATGAGTCGAGGGTTGACAACAGCTGAAGTTTGAGGTATCATTCATGAAACTTTATGATATTCTGTGGAATTATGAAGCTGTCCGATTGGGCCAGCAAGCACGGCGTCTCTTACAAGACGGCGTAGGACTTGTGACCGTATGGGCTGGCCCACCTGACGGGCCCTACCGCGAGTTCCGCGGGAAGTGACGCCTGTGGAGACTCCTCTGACGGCGGAACCCTCCGAGTCATGGGTCGAGGAAGCAGGAAGAAGTCCGGGAATAAAATTCCATGGATTTCGGAACGGCACGTGTCTCTGGATCCGAGTTGATAAAGCATGGCGGTTTGGGTCTGACGCGAGGCGCCTTTCAAGTGGTCGTTGGCCTTGTGTAAAGAGGTGGTGCTGCGCAAACGACTTCTTACACAAGGTTCTGGTCTCTATGCGGCTTTGAGCGTCAGACGGACAAGATTGGCACTTCAGGAGGGGCGGACACAACCCGGTCGGAGGAACGCTTCACGAGCCTGGCTCGAATGCGCCCGTCAGACGCAAAGCCGGCCCATCGGGTTGGGTCAGGTAGGCGTTTGTCCGGCCACCCGGTGGTGGCGGCCCGGGCGCTGCCTGTTCGCCTGGTAGGCCGCGAGAATCGTCCCGGCCAGCAGGGGCACCGCCTGGTAGAAGTCTTTTCATCCTGTGATTGCCTGAGTCTGGGACCGCTTCCAATCGCATAAAAGTTGACTTTTTCTGGAGGCTTCATTAACTAATCATGAAAGCGCATCCACTCACCAACCGCGAAGGCGCCATGTCCAAAGCTACTCCGCTCTGTATGCTGGCCGTTTTGATGATCGCCTGGCCGTTGCAGGCTCAGAAGACGGATTACGTCTTCAACGTACCGGTCAGCGATAACTTCAAGGATCCCTATACTGTGGGATTCCACTCTGGCGCGCGCGGTGCCTATGGTCCCTGCGACATGGATGGCGACGGTCTGGTGGAGGTGCTGGTGACGGACTATTCGGGCGGCGGCCGCGTCTATGTGATTGAGAACAAGGGAGTGGACACCTGGGAGCTGGTCTATGCTACGCCATGGATGGATTCGACCAGTACCTCGCAGAATGCTCGGTATGCCGTCTGTGGTGATCTGGACGGTGACGGCAAGGGCGAGTTCATGTTTCTGTCGGGAAGAAGCTATAGTGCGACCAACCCGCTGGTGGGTCAACTTAACCTGCGGCCGGGGCTCTTCGTCTACGAGTTCACCGGCACCGATGACGATTACGGAACGGGTCCCGCTTCCATCTACGACTTTCCCGACGATTTGCCCGATCGTTGGGTCAGCGAGCAGATGGTCGTAGCTGATGTAGATGGCGATGGTCAACAGGAGTTGCTTTTCCCAAACAATGGCAGCAATAACCGCTACGACAACTGGTACATTCTATCCGTGACCGGAGATATCGGGAGCGGCTTTGAGGTGTGGGTCGAAGAAGCGCGCATCAGCAGCCGCGCCTCGGAAGACTTTGATCCGGTCAATCGTGGCGGCGGCAGTCCCTATGCGATCCTACCGGCCGATCTGGATGGTGACGGGACCTACGAACTGTCCATGCACTCCTGGAACAACTTTAACTTTACCAATGGAGACGTACTCGGCCCGGATCAATATCAGTTTCCCGATGCGAATGCACAGAACGTGTACGTGCATGCTTCCAGTGGCGACCACGTCGCGCTGTTCGGGGGCGTGGTGGTGGACATCAACGGCGATGGAGACGATGAGGTCTTTTATCCTAACTTCCACACTGGACAGCTGGCCGTCCTGAACTACGAAAGCGGCGAAAATCCCCTGGAGATCACTACCGATCAGCTCATCTTTCCGCTGCTGGAGGGTCCGACGAACCTTGGTATTACCACCGGCGATCTGGACGGTGATGGTCATCCGGAGCTGATCGGTGCAGGTTATTCGTATTCCGGAAGTGCCTTCACGGCGGGCGAGCCTTCCTATTTTATCCGTGTGGCGGAATTTACCGGCACCGATCCGGAAGATCCGAATTCCTATACGTTGATGGACGTCAACACGGCGCTTCCGATTGACAGCACCACCTTCAACGTGATCTTCCGCGACTCGGCCGGCGTGCCGAGCCGTTACTATGAGCCCAGCGGTGGAAACGACCCCTACTTCCCGGCCAAGCTCTCCTACCTTGGTGATCCCGATGGAGACGGCCAGCGGGAGGTGGTGGTCTCCTTCCAGGGTGTGGATGACAGCCTGGATACCTACGATGAGGTGTGGACGGAAGCAGTCGAGGCGCAGCAGTGGTCTTTCACGGCAGACGCCCGGGATGTGGCCTATTCTTCAGGCAACAACCTGGTGCTTGCGCTGGTGAAGGATGCCGGGGCACCGATGCTCCTGGCGCTTGATCCGGACGACGGGACTGCCGTGGACACGCTGGACCTGACCGGCGTGGCCGGCGGAGACGAGGTGCTCAACGCCCTGGCAGCCAGCGGATCGGCGCTGATCGCCGTCAATCTGGTCAACGATGCCAGCACGGCGGCCATTCGGCTCTATCAGTGGACCGGAGCCTTTACCGGAGCACCAGAGGTGGTGCTGGACACGATGCTGGCGTCGGGCGGCCGCTTTGGCAACGCGCTGGGTGCTTACATCAGCACCGACTCCATTGCCTTTATCGGTGGGGATACGCAGATTTTCCGTACAGGCACCGATGGGCAGAACTTCCTGATCGATCTGCCTGCGCAGGGAGCGGCTTCCGGCGGCATTGCGCCGGTCAGCGCCACGCGTCTCTGGATCAATGGCGCAGGTCAGCCCGTGCGGTTGATCGACGACACGGGGCAGGTGCTGGCCACGATTGATGACAGCGTTGTGCCACTGGATGCGGCGGGCGTCGCCTACTATCGGTTCACCCCCGACTTTGCCGGCTTCTCGGCGGAATTGCTCGCGATCGGTCCGGACAACGCCGGCGTGTTTTATCTGGTCGACGTGACCGACACTCAGAATCCGCGTCTGGTAGGGACCACCTCCGGTGGGAGCGGATCGCTGATCAGCGGAGTGGGTGGCGGGGTGGCCTTCGACACCCGTCAGCGCCAGATCGTCGGCGTGAACGCGGGGGCTTCCCTTGTAGCGCATCCGTTCCAGTACGGATACGTGCGCACGCTTCGGGAGCGCAGGGCAGCCCCGGCCCGTGCGTTCATGCGGATCATTGCTTCGGACGGGCTGACGGTGGATATCGACCAGGAACGGGTCATCCTTCCCTCCGACTACAGGCTTTCGGCCGCCTACCCCAACCCGTTCCGTGAGCGCATGCAGTTTACGGTTACGTTGCCGCTGGCCAAGCGCATCACCGTGCGCATCTACGATATGCTCGGCCGTGAAGTGCGCACGCTGGCCCGCGATGCGCTGTACGGACCCGGCACCCATACCTTCAGCTGGGATGGCACGGATGCAGCAGGGCAGCGTGTGGCCAGTGGCCTTTACTTCTACACACTGGAATTCGGCCACTTCCGCAAGGTGGGACAAGTAATGCTGGTGCGGTAGTAAATTGCCGAAGGGGCGGCTCCGGAGGTCGCATGGCTTCCGGGGCCGCCCGATCTGGTCGTAAAGCGGGCGATGATGGCGACAAGGTATGGACTGTTGCCGGGATTGCTGCTCATGCTGGTGGTTCCGGTGTGGGCGCAGACCGGAAAGCTGGCCGGCTACGTCCGGGATGCCGAGACCGGCCAACCGCTCATCGGTGCTACCGTCTACATCGAGGAGACCGGCCAGGGAGCGGTAACCGACGCGCAGGGCTACTACGTGGTGCTGAATCTGCGGCCGGGCCTCTATACCGTGCGTTTTTCTTACGTGGGGTACGAAACGGTCCGCTACACGGACGTACGCATCGTCTCGGACCAGACGCGCGAACTTGAGGTGCGCCTTCGTCCCTCGGTGGTGGCGGGGGAGGAGGTGGTCATTACGGCTCAGCGGCCGCTCGTGCAGCGAGACCTTACCTCATCACGGAAGACCGTGGTGGCCGAGGAGATCCAGGCGCTTCCGGTGGAGAGCTTTCTGGACGTGCTGGCCCTTCAGGCCGGGGTGAACCGCGGCCCATCTGGAGAACTCCACATCCGTGGCGGGCGAAGCACGGAGATCGCCTACCTGGTCGATGGGCTCTCGGTGGGCAATCCCTTCAATGCCAATGGCCTGGCCACGGAAGTGGCCACCAACGCCATCCAGGAGCTGACCGTGGTCTCCGGCACCTTCAACGCGGAGTACGGACAGGCCATGTCGGGTATCGTCAACGTGGTGACGAAAGAGGGGGGCGAAAAGCTCGAGGGAACCTTCAGCGCTTACGCCGGCGACTACCTGACGCGCCACGAAGATATTTTCTATCTACCTCCGGGCATCCAGCGAAATACCACCACGATCGAGGGAACGCTGGGCGGTCCGGTGCCGCTGACCGGCAAAAAAGTACGTTTTTTCTTCTCGGCACGGCGCGATCAGTCGGACGGGCATCTCTGGGGCATCCGGGAGCACCTGCCTTCGGACTCGGCCAATTTCAACGTCAATCCCTGGTATTACGAAATCCAGGGACGTCCCTGGACGGCCTATGTCGACTCGCTACCCGTGCCCGACGAGCGTGTGCCCATGAACCCACGTACCAGCTCCAACCTGCTCTTAAAGCTTACCGCCCGCCCCTTCCAGACACTTAAAGTGGAGTATACGCACATGCGGGACCGTGCCCGCACCAGACCTTTCGCCTTCGAGTATCGCTTCAACCCGGACGGGGTGGTCACCTATCGGGACTGGAGCCGCAACCACGCGCTGCACCTTACGCACACGCTTTCTTCCCGGACTTTCTACACGATCCGGCTTTCCTACGCAACGCATTCCTTCCGGTCCTACCTCTACGAGAATCCCACGGACCCGCGCTACGTGTCGGACGGGCGCATCGTGGGTTTCCCCGGGAATCAGTTTCTCTTTGGCGGCGATCAGAAAGGCCACGTCTACGAGGACAGCCGCTCCTGGCGGGCCAAACTCGACATCACCCACCAGTTCGGGCGCATTCATCAGGCCAAGGCGGGCATCGACTGGAATGTACACTACCTGTCGCGCGAGAACTTTGTGGTACTCTACGACGGCAACCAGTACCGCGAGCCCACCGTGCCGCCGCTCGACTCGCCCGCCCACGATCGCTACCGTAACCGGCGCGTGCTCATCTGGAGTGCCTACGTGCAGGACAAGATGGAATTCGAGCAATTCATCGTGAACGCAGGTGTTCGTTTCGACTACTTCTGGCCCGAGGGGGAGTACATTCCTGATTTGCTCGATCCCCTGGGACCTCGCCGGCGGTCGCGTCCACGCTATCGTTTCAGTCCGCGACTGGGCATCTCCTTCCCCATTACCGAAACGGGCTTCATTCACCTGTCCTATGGCCACTTTTACCAGATGCCCCCGCTGCGAAATATCTACATCAACCCGGAATTCGAGTTTGGCGTCGGGACCACGCCCACGTTCGGCAACGCCAACCTGCGCCCGGAACGCACGGTGATGTACGAGATCGGCCTGCAGCAGCAGCTGGGCGCGCTGGTGGCCATCGACGTGACGGCCTACTACAAGGACATCCGGGATTATCTCACGCTGCAGACCGTGCAGTTTCGCACGGCCAGCGATCCGCTCTATCGGATCTACCTGAACAAGGACTACGCGAACGTCAAGGGACTGACGTTTTCGCTCACGAAGCGGCGCGGGCGGGACGATCGGCTGGCCGCCACGCTGGACTACACCTTCCAGATTGCCGAAGGTAACCGTGACGACGCCAATGCCTTCTATTTCAACTTTCTGTCGGGTCGTGAGACGCCGCTGGAGCTGGTGCCGCTGGACTTCGATCAGCGACACGTGGTGTCGAGCACGGTCACCTATGGGACGGGAAGCTGGGGCGTCAGTCTGAAGGGCCAGTTTGCCACCGGGTACCCCTATACGCCCGAGCTAATCAACCAGAAGGTGGATCTCAAGCCCAACAGTGCGCGCAAGCCCTCGCAGATGACCGTGGACCTGTACCTGTATCGCACGTTCACACTGGGGCCCGCCTCGCTGCAGCTTTTTGCCCGCGTTTACAACCTGTTTGACCGCCTCAACGAGCGGTTTGTCTTCAATGATACCGGGCGGGCCACCTACTCGCTGGCTCGCTATCGCAACCTGCACGCCACGTGGGAGCCGTATTACGGCAAACCGGGCATTCACACGCTGGACGAATATCTGACGCGCCCGCACTGGTTCGGGCCGCCACGAGAGGTACGTGTCGGAATGTCGCTGTCCTTTTAAAACGCGGGGAGATGATGCGTAAGACGGCCGTACTTGGCATCCTGCTGGTGCTGAGCCTGTTCGGTGAGCGGTTTGCCCGGGCTCAGTCGGAAAAAGAATGGCGTGAGGGGCGCCGACGCGAATGGACCCTCAAGCAGGTCTACCGCTGGTACACCTACCTGGAGCGGCAGCCGTTGCAACAGAATCAGCTGGACTGCCCGGACTACACCACGCGCCGGGATGTGGTGATGAACGGCAACAAGATCACCACGCAGATCACCAACTTTGGCTCTATCTCCAGTCCGGGCAATACGATCACGGACATTGTCTGGAACGGGCTTGGCTACGGTTACGAGTTCGGGCCGTTCGTGGCTGCCGAAGTGATCGACGAGGGCCATAAAGATCCCCAGAGCGTGCCCATGCGGGACGAGCAGGGGAACGTGGTCTACGATGCCAATGGCGACACCATCTGGGTGATGCACATCGTCTCGGACGGGCTGGTCTCGAACGGTGGCGAGCGCTCGCCGGATGGAAAGGAGTGGTGGGGCTGGCAGCCCATTCCCTGCGCCCAGCCGGTCGGCTCGTTCGAAGGGCTGGAGGTCGTCAATCCGGAGTCGAACGAAATCCCCACCAACGACGCACCGGATCGTGACCTGGACGGACGCCCCGACTCGTGGCCCGAGAGCTGGTACAACCCGAACCTGCGCCAGTACGTCTGGCCCGGCGCATTGCGGCAGGGTGCCTCCAACGCTGACAAAGAGGCACTCTATTTCATGAACGACTATAGCAATAAGGAATTCCACTACTATCCTTTCCCGGATGACTCGACCAAACGTGGGCTCGGGCTCGAGGTCGAGGTGCGCATCTACCAGTGGTCCAATCCGCTGGCCGAAGATGCCATCTTCTTCGTGTACAAGATCACCAACAAAAGTCCGAAGGACCTGGAGAAGGTTATCTTCGGCATGTGGGGCGACCCGCACGTGGGCGGCCCGGGCGACTGGCACGATGACCTGGCCTACTTCGACCGCCGTCTGAACATGGTCTATGCCTGGGATGCCGACGGTCGCTCGGACATACCGGGACGCAAGCCGGGCTATTTCGGCTACAAGTTCCTGGAGAGTCCCGGCATCGACTACGACGGGATCGATAACGACGGCGACGGGATGGTCGACGAATCCTGGTACGATGGGATCGACAACGACGGCGACTGGGATCCCGAGCGAGATGACGTGGGCATCGACGGCATTCCGGGTACCGGTGACGAAGGCGAAGGGGACGGGCTGCCCACGCCGGGCGATCCTTACGACATCCGGCGGCCGGGCGAGCCCAACATCGACTTTACGGACATCGACGAGAGCGACATGATCGGGCTGACCAGCTTCGCCTCGCCGCCGTTTGCCGGAAACCGCATCAGCAACGACGAGCGGGTGTGGAGCTTCGTGCAGCCGGGACGCTTCGACGAGGTGCCGCCCGAACCGGGCGACTACGTGTTCATCTATGGATCGGGACCCTTCCGCCTGCGGGCCGGCGAGACCAAGCGCTTTTCCATTGCGCTGCTGATGGGCGAAAACCTGGACGACCTGATGCTCAACGCGGAGACGGTCCAGGAGATCTACAACGCAGGTTACCGCTTTGCCAAACCGCCCGAGAAGCCTCACGTCGTGGCCGTGCCGGGCGACCGCAAGGTGACGCTCTACTGGGACGACCGGGCCGAGTACTCGGTAGATCCGCTCAGCGGAGAGAACGACTTCGAGGGCTACGTGATCTACCGCTCGACCGATCCTGAATTTGCCGACCTGCAGACCATCACCGACATCAACGGCACGCCGTTTCTCTATGAGCCGCTGAAGATGGTTACGGGCGTGCCCGCCCGATTCGATCGGATCAACGGGATCAAGGGGCTTTCCCCGGTGCCCTATCCGCGGCGTGGCGTGGCCTACTTCCTGGGAAACGACACGGGCCTGCGCCACACGTTCGTGGATTCCAACAACGTCATTAACGGTCAGCGGTACTTCTACGCAGTGGTGGCCTACGATCACGGGGCCCCGGACCTGGGCATCCCGCCCAGCGAGACCAGCAAAACCATCACCTATAATCCGGAGACCGACACCTACATTTTCGACGTCAACACGGTGTCTGTGGTACCGCGTCCACCGGCCGCCGGATACGTGCCGCCGGAGGTGGTTGCCGATGAACCGTCGGCCACGGGACCTGTGGCACATGTGTCGGGACACGGCACGGGTACGATCCACATCGAGGTGATCGATCCGATGGCGGTGGAGGACGATAACTCCTATCGGCTGATCTTCGAGGAGGTGGATGGCCAGCTCGTCTATTCCGTGATCGATGAGAAGCCGGTAGAAGTAACGATTCAGGTTGGCAAGGTGGGGAAATCGGCGGGGTTGGGCTACCGCAACATCATTCCGGAAACCTTCGAGCTGCTGCATAACGGTCAGCCCCTGCAGGAAGGCGTCGACTACACGCTCAACGCCCGGGCAGGCCGGGTGATCTACCTGGACGGTGGCGCCATCGAGCCCGGCATGGAACTGGTGGCCCGCTTCCAGTACCGTCCGATTGACCGCAGCAACCTGCTTAACTTTGAGGAAGCCAATCCCATCTTTGACGGCCTGCACCTGTTCGTTCGGAACGACCCGCTGGCGATCGACACGGTACACACCGGCTGGGTGCAGGGTGGATCGGGCTTCACCTATCAGGTGCGGGTAGCCACGGCTGGCCCCGGCCGCCGAGGGGTCCCCTACGACTACGAAATCCGCTTTGCCAATCAGATCGTTGATACCAGCTTTTCCACGCGGCTGCCCCTGCCGTTCCGGGTCTATAACCGGACGCGGGCCAATGAGCCAGTCGATGTCTTTGTGCCGGATGTAAATCGCAACGGTCGCTGGGACATCGACGAGCGCATCATCTTTCTGGAATATCAGGACGGCTCACCGATCGCTACCTGGGAGGTGCGTTTCTTCGATCCGGAAGACCGGGGCACGCTGCCGGGAGAGGGGGACGTGTTTCAGGTGGTGACGCGCAAGCCCTTCACGACAGAGGATGTCTTCACCTTTCGCACGCGCGCGGCCCGTACCGAACCGGAAGAGGTGCGTCGGCAAATGCGGGAGATCTACGTGGTGCCCAATCCCTACGTGGCCACCAACGTGCTCGAGCCGCGCAATCCGGTTTCGCGCACGCGGCGCGGAGATCGGCGCCTGTACTTTGCGAATCTACCGCCTCGCTGCACCATCCGCATTTACACGCTGGCAGGCGAACTGGTGGACGTGATCGAGCACGATAGCCCGATCGACAACGGAATTGCTTACTGGGATCTGCGCAGTCGTGACAATATGGACATTGCCTACGGACTTTACATCTTCCACGTCGAGTCGGAAGAGGGTACCTATGTCGGGAAGTTTGCGGTCATCAAATAACTTGCTGAAACTGCTGGCCGTCGTTTTTCTGGTGGGCGGAGCGCCGGCAGTCCGGGCCCAGCTCTCCAACGAAGGGCCGGCGCGGGGCACCATCACCAAGGTGGGGGCGACGGGCGCACAGTTCCTGAAGCTGGGGGTGGGGGCCCGACCGCTGGCACTGGGCGGTGCCTACGTGGCACTGGGGACCGATCTGCCGGCGATCTACTGGAATGTGGCGGGTCTGGCGTGGTTTCGTGGGGGAGCGGCCCAGTTCACGCACACCGACTATCTGGCCGGGATCTCCTATGACGTCGCGCTGGTGGCCATCTCGCTGGGATCGGCCGGCTCCATCGGAGCTGGACTCTATTACCTGAACTCCGGAGAGATGCCGGTGCGTACCGTGGAAGAGCCGGAAGGTACCGGCGAGCGCTTTTCGGTGCAGAACCTTGCGCTGCAGCTCTCCTATGCACGCAACCTCACCGATCGCTTTGCGCTGGGCGGCTCGGTCAAATACATCCGGGAGTCGATCTGGCATAGCAGCGCCTCTGCCGTGGCCGTGGACATCGGGGTGCGCTTCATCACGCCGTTTGAGCGCCTGGTCATAGGCGCCAGCATCTCGAATTTCGGTCCCAAGATGCGCATGGACGGAAGGGACATCTACTTCAGCGTGGATCCGGACCTGCAAAACCAGGGCAACGTCGAGGTGGTCAACGCGGCTTATCTGTTGGATTCGTACGACCTGCCGCTGCTGTTTCGCTTTGGTGTGGCCTTTACAGCCTATGAAAATCGAGATGTTCGGTTTATGCTGCTGAGTGATGCGGCGCACCCGAACGATAACACGGAGTACATGAATTTCGGCGCCGAGCTGAATCTCCGCGATCTACTGGCCCTGCGGATCGGCTACAAGAATGTCTTCGAGCGCGACGGCGAGCAGGGATTGACGCTCGGAGGCGGACTGACGCTGGTGTCTGCCGGATTGCGTGCTCATTTCGACTTTGCGCACGCGAGTTTTGGCCGGCTGGGGTCGACCCGGTGGGTCAGCGTGGGCGTCGCCTTCTGATGGCCATGCGTATGCCAAGACGACTTCTGTTGCTGGCGTTGCTGGTTCTGGTGCCGGTTGCACGGGCGCAGCAGCGCTCCGATGTGGTCGAGCGCCCGGTCAGGATTCAGACGCCCGCTCTCAAAAAGGAAGGCGGTCACACGGTCTGGGAGGCTCGTAGTGACACGCTCCCTGGACCATTTACCGGGATCATACTCCGGGGAACGACCAGGCCGGGCGCGACGCTCCGGGGATGGATCCGGCTGGGCGACCGCGACGACTGGCATGAACTGACAATCCTGCGGCAGCAACGGTCGGCCATTTTCTGGGCGGGCTATCGGAGCGATAGCCTGTTGCATGCACCGTTTTTCCGCGTTCGCTTCGAGGGTGAAGGGGCCGGCGTGTTACAGATCATTGAGGCGGGCACCTTTAATCACCTTGACGACTCGTTGCAAGGGGCCCTGAAGTGGCACATCGTGCCCGGGCGTCCATCCGGTCATATTCGGGCGCCCCACCTTATTCGTCGAAGCGAGTGGGGCGCTCGCCCTTTCATCGGCACACCGACACCGCAGCCCTACTACG
>ERZ795042.2103-NODE-2103-length-11432-cov-86.410389_pt1 | contig 11432 bp, 7 predicted proteins | sample MGYA00375126_ERZ795042 | MGnify/ENA primary metagenome ERZ795042 (study PRJEB30171, sample SAMN05518105) | compost metagenome | isolation source: Feedstock adapted compost from Newby Island compost facility, Milpitas, CA | place: USA:Newby Island compost...
GGGAATTCAATGGCATCAGAAGACAGTCCATGGGCGGCAAGTTGGCGTGGTAGCAAATGGCGACGGCCAATCTCGCGTTTCTCTTCTTCGGTGTAGCCTTCGATCTCGATCACTTCAAGGCGGTCGCGAAGCGCACGTGGCACAGTTGCCAGGGTGTTGGCTGTAGCAATAAAGAGAACACGCGAGAGGTCATAGGGGACATCAAGGTAATGGTCGGTAAAGTGCTGGTTCTGCTCGGGATCAAGGACTTCGAGTAATGCTGCTGCCGGGTCGCCACGGTAATCAGACGCCAGCTTGTCAATCTCGTCGAGCACGATAACCGGGTTGATGGTTCCCGCGCGTCGCATCGCTGTGATGATTCGTCCGGGATAGGCCCCGATGTACGTCCGGCGATGACCTCGAATTTCTGCTTCATCACGGACCCCGCCGAGGCTGACGCGGGCAAACGCGCGACCAAGCGCCTGGGCGATTGATCGACCCAGACTCGTCTTGCCAACACCTGGTGGTCCGACAAAGCAGAGAACTGTTGCCTGCGTGGGCGGTCGACCGGCGGTCAACTTGCGAACAGCAAGAAATTCGAGAATGCGTTCCTTCACATGCTCGAGCCCATAGTGCTCGCGCTCAAGTACGGCTTGGGCGTGCTCCAGATCGAGATTGTCAGTGGTTTCTTCATTCCATGGCAATGCCAGGAGTGTTTCGATGTAGGTGCGCACAATGGCGCCTTCAGATGAAGCGTTTGGCATATGCTCAAGGCGGTCAACTTCACGGAGGAGGCGTTCAGCAACGTCATTGGGCAGCGATCGCTCTTGGATGCGTTGACGGAGTGTGTCAGCTTCACTCTCGGTGCTGCCAGAGAGTTCGTGGTAGATGACCTTCAGTTGTTCGCGGAGATAGAACTCCCGTTGACTCCGGTCGATTTGTTCTCGAACGCGGTCTTTAATGCGTTGCTCAAGCTCGCTGATTTCGACTTCGCCGGCAAGAAGGATCGCAAGTTGTTCAATTCGTGCAAGTGGATCGAGTAATTCAAGGAGGCGTTGCCGCGTTGGCATATCGCGGACGATGTGCGAGGCGAGCATGTCCGTGAGGACATGTAAATCCTCAGCGTTTTCGAGGATTGACAGCATATCGTCGCTGAGGTGTCCTCCTGCAGCACGATACCGGTCAAGCAGTGTGCGGAGGTATCGTAGCTGTGCTGCAGCTTCGCGAGGCGGCGGTTGGGGCTCGGCTAATGGCTCAGCACGTGCGAGGAGATAGCCATGTTGGGTATCAAGATGGAGCAAGTGAACGCGTTGCTGGCCTTCGAGTCGAACTTCGTAACCACCACTCGTTCGTGGTTCCTGCGCGAGGATACGCACGAGGGTTCCAACCTCAAAGATGTCATCAGGTCCAGGATCATCGCAGTCAGCGTCACGTAATCCAACGACGATGAGATGGCCGTCGTAGGAAGCTGCGGCTTCAAGGGCCTGAATTGATCGTGGCTTACCAACAAGCAAGGTCACAATTGTATGTGGGAAGATGACAGCTTGACGCAGCGGGAGCACTGGGTAACGCGCGGCATAGAGTTCGTACCGGCTATTGACCGGCATGCTACGCTGCCTCCTTACACCTTGCTCAGCGACCCGTCTCGCGCTTTCGGGTCGTCGACGGCAGGGGAGATTGTGCCAGCCTGCTTGCTCCATGACAAGCGGGCAATGGTTCGGCTGGAGGTGTGCTGCGTGATTGAGCCCAGCGCGTTTCCTGGACGAAGAAGCCCAGTGTGCTCGCAGCGAAGAGACCAAGGAAGGCAGTTGCCCCAGAAGTCAAGGTAATCCCGATAAGGTCGGCGATCAAACCAACGGCAAGGGGTGAAAGGGCTTGCCCGCTATCACCGATTAACCGCCAGATGCCGAGGAACTCTCCTGTCCGGCCTTCGGGTGCGAGATCAGCACCAAGGGTCATCATTGTGCCGGAGCCAATGCCGTTACCAAAGCCGATCAGAAGGCCAGCTGCACAGAGGGTCCAGTAGCTGGTGGTGAAGGGGATAAGCCCCATGCCAAGGCCGAGGAGCAGGAATGACGGGATTGCAGCCGCTTTCCTTCCCCAACGGTCCATGATCATGCCGGCTGGGATAAAAAGTGACATGTCGAGGAAGGAGGATGCGCTAATAATGACGCCGACCTGAGCGGCATCGAGGCCGAGAATATCTCTCCCATAGAGTGGGATAACGATGTAGCGTGCTTGGCGGATCATCTGGGCAAAAATCTGTGCGGTGCCAGCGGTGAGCAACTCGCGCCAGCGCAGCTGGATGATTTCGCTAATCACTGCCAACGATAAGCGATGAGCTCCAGGAGCCGGACGCAGGTTGGGCAGTTCGGGCACGGCAATTGCAAAGCCAGTCGCCCCGAGAGCAAGTATGCCGGCAACAAGAATAGCCGTGCTGAGGCCAAAGTCACGGCCAACGAACCCACCAACGGCTGGCCCAACGAACCATCCGAGCCGATTAATCCCGCCAAATACCGAGATGACTCGTCCACGAGACTCGACTGGAACTGCTTGTGCAATGTAGGCATGTCGTGAAAGCCCCCAGAACGCGGTGCCGATACCAGCAAGTAGGCGATAGATGATTAACTCAGGGGCGCTGTGGGCGAAGGCCAGCGCGATTGTCCCGGCAGCAAAGAGTCCGCATCCTATGACCATGGCGCGGCGATGGCCAATCCGCGGCAAAAGGAGTCCAACAGGTACATCCATCATGAGGGTGCCGATCCAGGCTGCCGAGACTGCTAAACCTGCCAGACTGTAGCTTGCACTGAATTGCCGGGCATAGAGCGGAAGGATCGGTACCATTGCTCCTTGCCCAAAGGCAAGGAGGGCGGTCGGAAAATAGACAGCTACAAGGAGATGTCGGTTGAACGACCGAGACGACTGCTGCCGCACTGTCCCTATACATCCTCTCCAGACGCCCGCTAGGCGTGCCGGTATCCTAGCGCGCTCACCGCTGGTTGCCAACACGGTGAGGGACTATTCCTCTTCAGTCAAGAGCCTTTGGACAATATCCGGAGCTTTGAGACCACTGCCGGTAAGCACAATAACAATTGGGCCGTCCGGCAAGGGGATGCCACGCGCAACGACTTGACAAAACGCTGCAGCACCGAGCGCCGCTGTCGGCTCAACAAAGAGTCCCTGGCGCCAGAGCATACGCAGGACATTACGCAGTGATGCTTCGGTAACGGCTTCAGCCCAGCCGTGGCTGGCTCGCAAGAACGCAAGCAACTGCTGACCACGCGGAGGATGGCCAATTCGAGCCCCTTCTGCAATTGTTGGACCGGGAGATACTGGGGTCACCTCTTGTGCATTTGCTTTCAGCGCCTGAACAAGTGGGGCGCAGGCAGCTGGCTGCGCCGCAACGAGACAAGGCGGCGTCACTCCGATGTCTTCCGCAGCACGCCAGGCCCCGGCAAGTAGACTCCCTCCTCCAACAGGCAGAAAACATATCGCTGGCATGCGTCTCCCGAGCTGTTCCCATGTTTCAAGGAGCCACGTCTTAGTGCCTTCGGTAAACAAGGGATGCCAGTTATGACTGGCGTACAATGTGCCGGGTGCCTGAGCAGCAAGCTGGGCAGCGGTGGCAGCAGCTTCGCGTGGGCCGTCGACAAGTGTGATCATGGCTCCATAGGCACGGGACTGGGCAAGTTTTGCCGGCGATGTTGAGGCCGGCGCGAAGATGTGGCACGTCATGCCGGCAGCAGCGCAGTACGCGGCAAATGCTGCGGCAGCATTACCCGACGAATCGACAATCAGCGTCTCAACTCCGAGCTGTTTCGCATGGCTTACCACGACACTTGCGCCCCGGTCCTTGAATGAACCGGTTGGCTGAAGGAAATCGAGTTTGAACCAGACAGGATGGCCAGCAAGTTCGCCAGCGACAAGTGGCGTTTGTCCTTCTCCCAGGGAAATAGCGTTGTCGGCTGATACAGGCAACACCGAAGCATAACGCCATACGGTGACTTCGTCAGGACTGGAGACGACTGGCACGGACGCTGGCGTTGGATGCGTCAGTCCCCAGACTGCGCCACAGGTGGGACAGCACCATGCATGCGTCGTTAGCGGCGCAGTGGTTTCGCAGCGGCTGCAGTGATACTGCCATGACTGCATGATCGACCCCTTCTTGACGGCTACGGCTACGTGACCGTACTCTGCCCCATCATAGCTGGTGGCTGCAACAAAACAGGAAGGGGGACAGTAATGGCGGAGTCATACTCTCGCATGACACGACGAACGCTCATCAAGGGAGCGTTCGCAAGTACAATCGCTACCCAGCTTACCTAGGGATGGATCAATTGTCTGCCCCTCCTCGATCTGCGGGGTTGTCGGTCTCAAGCCAACCGTTGGGCTTGTTAGCCGCAATGGCGTCATCCCGATTGCGCATAGTCAGGATACTGTCGGGCCAATCTGCCGTACCGTTGCAGATGCTGCTGCTGTGCTCAGTGTCATCGCTGGGCCGGATCCCCAAGATCCTGCAACTGCGGCAAGTGCGGGACATGCGCCGCAGGACTATACCCGGTATCTTGATCCCCAAGGACTAAAAGGTGCGCGTATTGGTGTGGCGCGACAGACGTTCTTTGGCTATAGCCCAGCAGCTGACGCCGTCATTGAAGAAGCGATTCACGTCATGCGTGACCTTGGTGCTGAAATCATTGATCCAGCTGATATTCCTACCGCACAGCAGATTGCCACGAGTGATGCAGAGCTCACTGTCCTCCTCTATGAGTTCAAGCATGATATCGCTGCCTATCTTGCGCGCTTAGGGCCCGATTTCCCCATGAAAACGCTTGAAGATCTCATCCGCTTTAATGAAGACCATGCTGACCAGGAGTTAAAGTGGTTTGGGCAAGAATTGTTCCTCATGGCTCAGGAAAAGGGGCCACTGACCGACCCAGCTTATCAGCAGGCTCTGGCTGAGGAGCGACGCCTTGGGGGGCGGGACGGCATCGATGCAGTCATGGACAAGTACCAACTTGATGCTCTCGTAGCGCCCACTGGGAGTCCAGCTTGGACCATTGATTTGATCAACGGTGACCATTTCTTAGGGGCAAGTTCGTCCCCCGCTGCAATCGCTGGCTATCCTCTGATTACGGTTCCGGCTGGCTATGCCTTTGGGTTGCCCGTGGGGATAACCTTTATGGGGCGCGCCTTTAGCGAACCGACGCTCATTCGACTGGCCTATGCTTTTGAGCAAGCGACACGCGTGCGCAAGCCGCCCCAGCTCTTGCCGACAATACCAATGGACTAGGTGTGAGTATCAGCAGCTGGCCGGGGAAGGTAGAACTCCCCCGGCCAGTTTATGTTTCCCTGCCTGTTATCGGGGTTCGAACGGCGCCACAATCATCCCATAGTATCGTGGTGCTTCGTAACTCAGCACGGTGCCGCGCAGTGGAACTCGTCGCATAACGCCGGCAAGCATGAGCGTTTGCCATAATCCGTCGATGGCGGCATTGGCTACTTCCTCATCAGAAAGGTCAAGTAAGCGTTCCAGGTCATTTGCCTGTAACGCTTCAACGACCGCTTTGTCGACACGCGCGGCATCAGGGTGGAAGCCGTAAGGCCCGTCTTCGCGGTGGGTATGGGCCCAATCGCATGAGGCGATGAAGGCGACCCGCCGCCCGTCAGCCTCGGCAGCTTCAGCCACCGCTTCACCAAAAGTGATCATCGTTGTACGCGGTAAGGCGCGTGAGGGGGTCACAATCACAACTGGTGGTCCTGGATCATGCTCTGGCGTTGGAGCAAGCACATTTCCATACCCGGGCATATCCTGGCCGTAACCAAGAAACCAAAGCGGCGTGATGACTCCCCAGTCAAGGGGAATGACGCTCTGATCACGGCGATTGCCTGCAAAACCAGCAAGAGCGATCGGTACACCCGCGGCAGTCGCGCGCTGCGCGATCCGGTCGGTTAACTGGCCATCGACGGGCACGTTCATCTCGATCTTGCGATCATGCCACCACAAAGTGCCAGCGCCGCGAGCCGTATTAGCAAGGCAGATATGCCCTTCCACACGGACACCGTGCGGTGTTGCAACGACAAGCACATCAGGATGTGACGCAGCGCAGCGACGCCCAAGCTCTTCCATCGCTGCACGTGTGTGCAGCGCACCTTCCGCATCGTCGCTCAGTGCTGGAATAATTGGGAACCCATGCGGTGCCACAGCCCCAAAAATGATTGGCATCGCAAACCTCCTTCCCTGTTCCCACCAGGCAGTATCAGGCAGCCGGCATGCAGCGTCAATGTGTCGCCTCGGCGTCACCGTTTTGTTCAAGGTAGAGAATGCCTGCGTGGTCATCGTATGCAAAGAGCTCAGCGTATCGCCCCCAGTCGATTGCCGTATCGAGTTGCCGTCGTGCCTCAACAGGACTGAAGGTCTCTTCGAGCCGCTGAATGAAGGGTTCCTCGGCAAGCCGATGCCGTGGTAAGCTGCGCAGCGCCGTCACAATCTCACGAATCAATTCGATGCGGTCGAGTGCTTGACGGCGGAAAATCGCTTTCTTCTCAAGGACGTCCGCTTCAGCAAAGGCTGAGCCGACTGGTGTGAGCGTAACGTCACCCTCAAGCACTTCGACGAAATCGAGCAGGTCAGCTGCTTCAACAAGTGGCAACAATTCGTCGACCTCAAGCTGTAACTCACGCGCAAGTTCGTAGAGGTCCTCCCGCCCACCAAGAGCGGCCAGACGTTCAATAAAGCCAGTCAATTCTCCAATGCTCACATGAGGGAGCATCTGATAGGTGGGAACTTCGGCAGTCTGCAGCACGCGAGCCTGTGGGAGCAATGCGGTAATATCCTCGTGCGGATTCGTCATAATGCGGTAAATGGTGTCGACAAGTTGTGCATGCGCTTCTCCCTTGGCGAGACGCTCAGCAACGGGAAGACCCGGGAGTTCGACCCGAATTCTCCCCGGGTTTGCACTAAAGATTAGTAACCGATCGGCCATACTGACAGCCTCATCGATGTTGTGGGTGACCATCAGGATTGCCTGCGTTGGGATCTTTCGAGCAAGCCAGAGGTCAAGCAGTTCATGGCGAAGGTTTTCTGCAACGAGGACATCCAGCGCGGAAAATGGTTCGTCCATAAAGAGAATCTCCGGCTCTCCGACAAGCGCACGAGCAAACCCGACCCGCTGCTTCATCCCCCCAGAAAGCTCACGCGGATACGCGTGCTCGAATCCATCAAGCCCAATAAGATCGATAATCGCCAATGCACGTGCTCGTCGCTCAGCTTCCGGTAAATGTTTGTGGAGGAGCCCAAGCTCGACGTTTTGGAGGACCGTCAGCCATGGGTAGAGAGCGAACGACTGGAAAACCATTGCCACGTTCGGATTCACACCTTGCAAGGGTTGGCCATGGAGGAGCACGCGCCCGCTGGACGGCGGGATGAGGCCTGCGAGGATACGCAGCAACGTTGACTTTCCTGACCCGGATGGGCCGAGCAGGGCAACAAATTCTCCAGCCCGTAAGTCGAGCGTAATACGGTCAAGCACAAGAATGCGGTTGTCATCCTGCCCGTAGTACTTCGTCACATCCTGTGCTCGTAGCAAAACAGGGGCCTCGTTAGTCGGACGGCGAACCGGCACGGTCTGTACCATCGTGCTTCTCCTTTCTGGTTAATCCAGTCGGAAGCGTGTTGCGGCCAGGCGGTAGAGTCTGCGCCAAAATGCTCGATTGAGCAGGACGACAACGACTGCCATGGTGAGTGTTGCAGCGAAGAGTTCGGGATAATTTCCCGCATTCGCGCTCGCAGCAATCAGTGCGCCGAGCCCTGATGTCTGATAGACCTGATCCCGAAAGGTGACATACTCGGCGACAATTGTGGCGTTCCATGCACCGCCAGCTGCGGTGATCAATCCAGTGATCAGGAAGGGGAAAATGGCTGGCAGAATCAGGATGCGCCAGCGGTGCCAGCCCGTCAGGTGATAAATTGCTGCGGCCTCTTTCAAATCATTCGGAATGGCCATGGCACCGGCAATGACGTTGAAGAGTACGTACCACTGCGTGCCGAGCAACATCAATGCGATGGCAGCGACGTCAAGACCTCCAGGGAGATGGAGCAAGAGCAGGAGTAAGGCTGGAAAGAGGGCGGTTGCGGGAATTGAGGCAACCATTTGGACGATTGGCTGAATCTTTGGGGCCCATCGTGGACTTAATCCAACGGCAACGCCCACTGGAACAGTCCAGATGACTGCAATCAGCAGAGAAGCAGCAACGCGCAAGAAGGAGAGTCCAGCATCTTGTGCAATTGTCGCCCACGCTGTTGCTGGAAGCGCAATCAGGAGGTGGCCTGCTGCACGTACTCCCCAGCCGATGAAGAGGAGTATCCCGAGACCGGCGAAGGTAGCAAAGGTCCATCGCCATACCGTGCCTGGCGGTGAAATAGCATCGCCCGAAGCTGGAGATGGCTCGCCTGGAACGATCCGGTTCATGAGCCGGTCAAGGGAGCGGACAGTTGGGGCAACGAGATGTTCGCGTGCCCACGTGAGAAGAAGTGAGCGCTGCAGGATTTCGAGCACCCATGATGATGGCGTGACTAAGCCGGTCGTTTGTTCAACCTTGAAGCGGTCGGCCCATGCTAACAGGGGTCGCCAGAGAAACTGGTCGAGAAGGACAATCACAATAATGAGTGCGAGCAAGCCGAGTCCAAGTGCATAGAGGTCGCCGCGGTCAGCTGCAACCTTGAGATAGGCACCCAGGCCAGGAAGCAAGAAACTCTGCTGCCCAAGCGTGAATTGCTCCGATGCCATGAGAAAGAACCAGCCACCAGCCCAGCTCATCATTGAATTCCACAATAAGGGAATGAGACCGAATGGAAGCTCAAGCCGTGTGAAGCGCTCCCACGGCGTCAGGCGGAAAAGCCGAGCGACTTCACGAAAATCTTGCGGAATCGTGATCAGTGACTGATAGAAGCTAAAGGCTAGATTCCATGCTTGACTCGTGAAAATCAACACAATTGCGGCAAGTTCCGTTCCTAAACTGCGGTGTGGAAAGAGCGTCACGAGCGCAAGCACGACGCCAGGCATAAACGAGAGAATGGGAATGCTCTGTAGGATATCGAGTAAGGGGACAAGTACCCGCTCTGTTGCTTTATTCGCCACGGCGATCCGTGCATAGAGCAGGCTAAACGCGAGCGCAAGCACATAGGCGAAGGCCATGCGCGAGAGTGAAAAGAGTGCATACTGCGGCAATGCCCAGGGAGAGAGACTGATCGCGGTTGTTGGTGTGAGCGGAGCTGCCCATCGCTCGGCAATCCGGATGATTCCGTAGATGCCAAACACCAGCATGATGGCGAGCAAGAGATCAATCCACCATGCTGAGCGAACGTGGCGAAGCGGCTGGCGATGGGCGATAAAGGGCCAGACACGCGAAATCACGCGGCACCTCCTCTCATCTGATTCCTTTTGGAGAGCGCGCCGCCCCTACCAGTGAGGGGCGGTGTGCCGCGTGATGATCACCAAGGGGAATACGCGCAGTTTAGCTCACCTGCCCCACCGGTAGGAACGGCTGACGTCGCGGACTTGGGCCGTCGTCGTGCATTGCTTCCGTTCCTCCAAGGTCTCTGCACTAGCTGGAGCGCACCAGTGATGCGCACCAGCGGTTGGAGTGTACGCCGCGGTGTACAGTGTGCGCAAGGGGATGAAACCGAGAATGCTTGCCCAGTTTTCAGAGCCAGCGGATGTGGCGGAAGAGAGCGAATAATCCGATCCCCAGAATAGCCATGCCGGCAAGGACAGCATAATATCCCCACCAAAGATTGAGCTCTGGCATGTTCTTAAAGTTCATCCCATAAATGCCGGCAATGAGCGCTAATGTCATCAAAATGATGCTCCAGGCCGTGAGCGTGCGCATTACCTGGTTCAGTTGGTTCGAGGTCACCGAAAGATGGGCTTCCAGCATACCTGCGAGGAGATCTCGATAGGTGTCAACCGTGTCAAGAATGCGCAGGACATGATCATAGAGATCTTGAAAGTACAACATGGCATCGTCACCAAAAAGGTTGTCATCAAAGCGCAGAAATGCATTGAGTGCGTCACGCTCCGGGGCAAGAATTCGCCGCAAGGTAAGAAGGGTTTTGCGGAGACGAAAGAGATCACCAAGGACAGCGTTATTTGCGCTTGCAATAATGGCTTCTTCGATTTCTTCCGCTTGCTCAGCTAACCGGTCAAGAAGAGTAAAGTATTGATCAAAAAATGTGTCAAGAATGGTATACAGCAGCAGGGCAAGATGAGAAAGGTGCGGGTTCATCTCTGCCTGCTGCTGCCATCGCTCGGCGATGGAGGCAAGTTCAGGACAGGGAGCGCGATGAATCGTAACGAGATAATTTTTACCGATAAAGAAATCAATTTCTTGAAACTGTAGTGGAGCCCCTTCCGTTAGGCGTACTGCGTAAAAGACGAAGAAGAAGTAGTGATCGTAGCGATCGAGTTTCGGCCGCTGATGAGCTTTCTGTACATCTTCAAGAGCAAGGGGATGGAAGCCGAACTCACGCTGGAGAAGAGCAATGTCATGCTCAGTGGGTTGCTCAATATCGAGCCAGAGCAATCCTTCATCCCGCGCAATAATCTGATCAATTTCATCAACACTTGGTGAGCGCCGTGCCCCTTTTTCAAGGAGTACAGCGATGTGCGCTGGCATTACTGTCCCGTTCAACGCTTGATGCCATACTGCGTCAGTCGACTATGCTCCTGTCCATTGCGGGGCACGCTTCTGCAAGAACGCGCACATTCCTTCTTGTGCATCAGCGGCGAGTGCGTTCAGGGCCATGACCTCTTGAGCGTAGGCGTAGGCTTGTGCTTGTGTCATCTCGAGCTGACGATAGAAGGCTTGCTTCCCAATGGCGACAACCAATGGACTGGCTTGCCGGATCTTCTGTGCCAATGTCCAGGTTTCCTCTGCAAGGCGCTCAGCTGGGACAACACGGTTAACAAGCCCAAATTGGTACGCTTCGTGTGCTGAGATCGGTTCACCCGTGAGCAACATTTCAAGCATTTTCTTGCGCGGTAGGTTGCGGCTGATTGCTACCATCGGTGTCGAGCAGAACAGTCCAATCTTGACACCTGGCGTGGCGAACTTGGCATCTTCTGCTGCGACGACAAGGTCGCAGGTCGCCGCGAGCTGGCATCCTGCCGCGGTCGCCACCCCATGCACTTGTGCAATAACTGGCTGCGGGATTGACTGAATTGTTTCCATTAATGTCGTGCAGACGGTAAAAATCCGGCGATAGGTCGAGACATCGCCACCGATCATCTCATTCAGGTCGTGGCCAGAGCAAAAAACTGGCCCATTGCCGCGGAGGATCACAACCGCAAGAGAAGAATCTTGCCCAATCTCCTTGAAGCAGTCGGTGAGCTCTTGCATGTGCTCGAGCGAGAGAGCATTGCGCTTCTCCGGCCGATTCATTGTGACAATTGCAA
>ERZ795042.2115-NODE-2115-length-11405-cov-4.260969_pt1 | contig 11405 bp, 9 predicted proteins | sample MGYA00375126_ERZ795042 | MGnify/ENA primary metagenome ERZ795042 (study PRJEB30171, sample SAMN05518105) | compost metagenome | isolation source: Feedstock adapted compost from Newby Island compost facility, Milpitas, CA | place: USA:Newby Island compost facility...
TGGACGTGCGGGAGCCGGTCGTCGATGAGGCGATCGCCAAAAACGTCGATTTGATCATTGCCCATCATGCCGTCATTTTCCGTCCCATCCGGCATTTGCGCACCGACTTGCCCCAGGGAAGGTTGCTCGATAAATGCATCAAACACGATATCGCCGTCTACGTAGCCCACACGAACTTGGACGTCGCCGCCGGAGGGTTGAACGACTGGCTGGCGGAAGAACTGGGCCTTGCACAGACGGAAGTGTTGTTTCCCTTAAGCCGGGAAAAATTGAAAAAAATTGTCGTTTTCATTCCGACGGAGCATGTCGATGCGGTCATGAACGCCATGGCGGAGGCCGGCGCCGGCTGGATCGGAAATTATAGTCATTGCACATTTCAAATTCCGGGTACAGGGACGTTTATGCCCCGGGAAGGGACGAATCCGTTCATCGGGCAACAAGGGGCCCTCGAGCGGGTGGCTGAAGTGCGGCTGGAGACGATTGTCCCCGCGTCGATCCAATCCCGCGTCATCCGGGCGATGCTGGATGCCCACCCGTATGAAGAAGTGGCCTACGACGTCTATCCGCTGGAACAGGAAGGGGCTCCGCAGGGCCTTGGGCGAAAAGGGGTGTTGCCCGAGCCCATGACCTTGGCCGCTTTCGCTCGGCGGGTCAAAGAAAGGTTTGGCTTGTCGGGGCTGCGTTTTGTCGGTTCAGCGGAACGAATGGTGCACAAAGTCGGCATTATCGGCGGCGACGGCAACAGTTTCATACCGCAAGCGGCCGCCAAGGGCATCGACGTCTTGGTCACCGGCGACGTCTATTACCATACGGCCCACGAGGCCATGGCTCTGGGACTGGCCCTCGTCGATCCGGGCCACCATGTGGAACAAGTGATGAAACGGCGCCTGGCGTCCTATTTGTCTGAAGCGTTGGCGAAAGAATACCCCGGAACGGAAGTGTTCGCCTCCGAGATATGCACCGATCCGTTTTCTTTTTTGTAACTCCCTATCGATTGAAGGAAAGGCGAACCACATTAATGTTCTGATAAACGTAAATCGGAATCGATGAAGCAAACCGGTGAAGGGCGCGATGTCCGACACCGGTTTTTATCATTCTTGAAACTACAATAAACGTGTGACATACGGTTAATGAATAAACTGTTTGAAAGGGGTTTTTTTTCTGTGTGAAAGTATGTATACTTAGGCAGTAACCGCTTTCGTTTTTGTCACGAATACATGATGATTCGGGAGGCAAAAATGGAACTGTTTCATCAATTGCAAAAGCACGATTACGAACAGTTGGTCTTTTGTCACGACGCCGCGTCCGGACTGAAGGCCATCATATGCATCCACGACACGACGTTGGGGCCGGCTTTGGGCGGTTGCCGCATGTGGCCGTACGCCTCGGAAGCGGAAGCCGTCACCGATGTGTTGCGCCTGGCCCGGGCCATGACGTACAAGGCGGCGGCCGCCGGGCTGAATTTGGGCGGCGGAAAGTCGGTCGTCATCGGCGATCCGGCCAGCGACAAATCGGAAGCCCTTTTCCGTGCCTTGGGCCGTTATGTGCAGTCGTTGGGCGGGCGCTACATCATCACCGAAGACGTGGGAACGACGGAGCGGGACATGGATTGGATTCAGATGGAGACCGACTACGTCACGGGCGTCACGCCGGTGGACGGCGCAGGCGGCAATCCCGGACCGGCGACGGCCTACGGCGTCTACTTGGGGATGAAAGCGGCCGCCAAGATGGTCTACGGCAACGATTCGCTGGCCGGCAAGCGGATAGCCGTGCAAGGGTTAGGCAGTGTCGGTCTTGCCTTGTGCGATTGGTTGCATCGGGAAGGGGCAATACTAATCGTAAGCGACATCCGGCCCGAGTCGGTCCGGCGGGCGGTGGAGGCCTACGGCGCGCAAGCGGTGGAGACGGGAGACATATACGATGTCGAGTGCGACATTTTTGCCCCGTGCGCCTTGGGCGGAGTTCTAAACGACGAGACAATTCCGCGGCTAAAAGCGCAAATCGTGGCCGGTTCCGCCAACAATCAGCTGCTGGACGATGGCCACGGCCGGCAATTGCAAGAACGGGGCATCTTGTACGCGCCCGATTATGTCATCAACGCCGGCGGACTCATTCACGTGGCCGACGAATGGCAGGGCTACAATCGGGAGCGGGCGTACAAAAAAATTGAAACGATTTACGACAACTTGCTCCACGTTTTTGCCATCGCCCGGCGGGAAGGCATTCCGACCCAGCAAGCGGCGGATCGTTTGGCGGAAGAACGCATCGCCAAGATGGCCAGGGTCAAAAGCAATTTTCTTCGACATGAGAAAAACAGGAATATCTAACATTATTTATTGAATAATAATTTTATTGCCTGTAAAATAAATTATCGCAACAAACATTGAAAGGAGTGATAGAATGGAAGAACGTGAACAATGGACATCCCGGGCCGGTTTTATCTTTGCGGCTATCGGGTCGGCCATCGGGCTTGGGAACATCTGGCGATATCCGTACATCGCCTACGACAACGGTGGCGGGGCTTTCCTCATTCCGTATTTGTTCGCCTTGTTGACGGCCGGCATTCCGATTCTCATCTTGGAGTATGCCATTGGTCAGAAAATGCGCGGTTCCGCTCCGTTATCCTTCCGGCGCCTGTCGGAAAAGTGGGAGTGGCTCGGCTGGTGGCAAGCCGGTATCAGCTTTTTCATCGTCACGTATTACGTGGTTATTATCGGTTGGGCCTTGAGTTTTACGTATTTTCCCATCGGCCGCCAATGGGGGGAAGACACCCAGGCCTTCATGCTCGGGGAATATTTAGGCTTTTTGAATGTGGCGGGCAACATCTGGCAACCCGGCGGTTTCCGCTGGCAAGTGTTATTGCCGGTGATCATCGTTTGGGCGATTGTGTATTGGATTTTGTTCCGCGGCATTCGGCGCGGCATTCAAACGGCGACGACCATCATGATGCCGATCTTGATCATTATTATGATCATTATTACGATTCGCGGCGTCACGTTGCCTGGCGCGGCGGCCGGATTGAACGCCCTGCTGGAACCGAATTGGGCGGCAATGGCCGATCCGAAAGTTTGGGTAAATGCTTACGGCCAAATCTTTTTCTCCCTCAGCATCGCCTTTGGCATTATGATTACGTATTCCAGTTACTTGCCCAAAAACTCCGACCTGGCCAACAACGGTTTTATCACCGCTTTGTCCAACAGCGGCTTTGAATTTTTGGCGGCGCTGGGTGTTTTCGGCGCCTTAGGTTACTTGGCCGCGCTGCAAGGCGTTCCGGTCGAAGAAGTGGCCCGCAGCGGCGTCGTCCTCGCCTTTATCGTCTTCCCGGAAATCATTAACAACTTTCCTGCTTTGAACGACCTTTTCGGCGTGTTGTTTTTCGGTGCCTTGACGTTGGCCGGTTTGACATCGGCCATTTCCATCGCCGAAGTGTGCATCACCGCCGTCAAGGAAAAGTTCGGCATGACCCGGACCGCTGCCGTCAACTGGGTATGCGGGCTCGGATTTTTGGGCAGCCTGTTGTTTGTCACGCAGGCCGGCCTCGGTTACTTGGACATCGTCGACGCCTTCATCAACAACTACGGCATCGTCTTGGCGGGCATCGTGGAAGTCGTGTTGATGGCTTGGGTCTACAAGTTGGTTACGATACGGGAACACATCAACAGCGTTTCCGATTTGCGCATCGGGCCGTGGTGGGATTTTTGCCTGAAATTCATCACCCCTCTCGTCCTCATTACCATGAGCGGGTACAATTTGTACAACGAGCTGTTCGTGCAACAGTACGGCGGCGGCGACTACACCTTCGGCCAAGTGTTGCTCTTCGGTTGGGGCTCGGCCATCGTCGCTTTCGTCATCGGCTTTGTGTTTCAACGGTTCCGTTGGCAAAGTGAGGGGGTGGCGTTGAAACGATGAGCGCCGGCGCGTGGATTATGTTGGTTGTCGGAGCGTTGATCCTATGGGGCGGTCTCGCCTTGTCTTTGGCCAATGCCATGCAAGCGTCGCGGAAAAGAACTGGAAAATAATCAACAATGCGGACACGCTTTCGTTTGCAAAAATTATCAAGGCATGATAAAATATCACGTACACGATCGCAAGTGGTCCGGGCAACCGCTGGCGGACGGATCACATGATCCCGAAGCCGGAGGAAAGTCCGAGCTCCATAGGGCAGGGTGCTGGCTAACGGCCAGTCGGCGCGAGCCGAAGGATAGTGCCACAGAAATGGACCGCCGATGGACGCCGGCAGGCGTCACAGGCAAGGGTGGAACCGTGAGGTAAGAGCTCACGAGGGAGTATGGCGACATATTCCCTGGTAAACCCCACCCGGAGCAAGACCAGGTAGGGGATCCGGACCGAAAGGTCCAGCCGTGGCCCGCGGTGATCCCGGGTTGGTCGCTAGAGGTGCGCAGCAATGCGCATCCCAGATAGATGGTTGCCACTCCAGAGTGCGAGGGAGAACGCCTCCCGCCGGCAGCACTAGGAGGACAGAACTCGGCTTACAGGACCACTTGCATGTCGTCATCGCTTGGCGAAAGTGACAGTCGCCGAATCGGTGGGATACCGGTTTGGCGACTTTTTTGTTTGTTTAGGGCAGTCCGATGTGGTAACGTACATTTTATACAATTACGTTCTTTCATCACTTATATGCCGCGGGGAGCGGTGCTGGTCATTGCGCCGTGGAATTTCCCGTTTCATTTGGCCATGGTCCCGGTGGTGAGCGCCTTGGCGGCCGGCAACAGCGTCGTCGTGAAACCGTCGGAAGTGACGCCGTTGGTCGGCCGTTGGATGGAGAAGCTGTTCCAACAGGCCGGCGTTCCCGAAGATTTGGTGCAGGTGGCCCATGGTGACGGGCGGGTGGGTGCCGCCTTAATTGACGCCGGGCCGGACTATATATTCTTTACCGGTTCGGTACGGGCCATTGTCTTAGACAGCGGGAAGCGAAAAAGCGAGCTGCAATGGTTTCCATACCAGGGCAAATGGCAACCGCTTCGTCGGCTGATTCGGGGGCTGTACGGAAAAAGGCGGGACTAGTCCGCAGCGGTACGGGCGTACCTTGAACTGCGGAAACGCTCGTGATTGTTTCTGCCAACGAATGGAAACAAATATGGCCATTAAAACAAATATTGTGATAAGATAAAACATATCAGAAACATCCGGTAAACCTTTGTCGTTGCAATTGCATGGCAATTGGTGTTGCAATGGCCGGACGTAAGGCCGTGGAACAAGAAGGGAGTAAGCGATGCCGCTGAAGTTACGATTGCCGAGATTAAGTTCTCTATTGGTAACGTTTTCAATTGTGTTGGCTCTGGTCGGCTGTCATTCGTCACCGTCGACGGCGGATACGGACGATGCATCGCGCCGCGAGCTGATTTTGGCCGTCGGTGGCGAGCCGGACGCCGGCTTTGACCCGACCACCGGTTGGGGCCGGTACGGTTCGCCGCTATTTCAGAGCACGCTGTTGAAACGGGACAATCAACTGCGCATCGTTCACGATTTGGCGGAAAGTTACGACGTGAGCGCAGACGGCCGCGCCTGGACCGTCACGTTGCGGCGGGATGCCCGGTTTTCCGACGGCCAGCCCGTGACGGCGGAAGATGTGAAATTTACCTTCGAGACGGCCGCGCAACAGGCGACAGTATTGGACTTGACCAATGTGGCGCGGGTGGAGGCCCGCGACGAGTATACGGTGCAAATCACCTTGCACCGTCCCCAGTCGACGTTCATCAATGTCTTGGCGACCCTCGGCATCGTGCCGAAACATGCCTACGGCCCCGATTATGCGGAGCGGCCCGTCGGCTCGGGGCCTTACCGACTGGTGCAATGGGACAAGGGGCAGCAAATGATCGTCGAGGCCAATCCTTACTATTACGGGCCGAAACCGTTCTTTGAGCGCCTGACGTTCCTTTTCTTGAGCGAGGATGCCGCTTATGCCGCAGCGAAGGCCGGCCAAGCGGATGTGGCGTACATCCCGGCGGCGTTGGCCGGGCAACCGGTTCCGGGCATGCGGCTGGTGGCGCTGAAAACGGTGGACAACCGGGGAATCATGTTTCCGTACCGGCCATCCGGAGGGCGGACGGAAGAAGGGTATCCCGTCGGAAACGACGTGACCGCCGATCCGGCCATCCGTCGGGCGGTGAACGTGGCCGTCGACCGCCGCCTGCTCGTGGCAGGCGTGCTGGATGGCTATGGACGGCCGGCCTACAGCGTGGCGGACGATTTGCCGTGGTGGAATGAAGAGACGGTCATCGCCGACGGGGATTTGGCAACGGCGCGGCAAATATTGTCCGACGCCGGCTGGCGGGATGTCGACGGCGACGGCGTGTTGGAAAAAGGGGGGCTGAAAGCCGAGTTTACCCTTTGGTACCCGGCCGGTGACAGCATCCGGCAGTCGTTGGCCCTGGCGGTGGCCGATCAGTTGAAGCCCCTCGGCCTGCGCGTCCATGTGGACGGAAAAAGCTGGGACGAGATCCGTCGGCTGATGCATGCCAATGCGGTATTGCTAGGATTCGGCAGCCACGACGCGACGGAGATGTACTATTTGTACAGCAGTAAGTATCAAGGTGTCGACTTTTTCAACCCCGGTTATTACGGCAACCCGGTGGTGGACGGTTGGCTGGAGAAGGCTATGGAGGCCCGCACGGAAGAAGAAGCCTTGGAATATTGGAAGCAGGCCCAATGGGACGGCGAGACGGGCTTGAGCGCCTTGGGGGACGCCCCCTGGGCGTGGCTGGTGAACATCGATCATTTGTATTTGGTTCGCGAAGGCCTGGACATTGGAGAGCCGGCCATTCAACCCCACGGCCATGGATGGCCCGTCACCGACAATATCGAGGAATGGCGCTGGCGTCATGACGGCGACGGAGGCCCGCAATGAACGGGCGTTGGCTTGTCCGGCTCGGCTGGAAACTGTTGCGCCTGCTCAGCCTGTTGGCGGCCGTCTGTTTTTTCTCCTTTTGGCTGGTCCATCTGTCGCCCATCGACCCGGTTCAGGCCTACATCGGGGCTGATATGATGCTGGTCGGTCCCGAACAGCGCCAGCAGATCGAGGCCTATTGGGGTCTGGATCGGCCGCCGTTGGAGCAGTTCGGCCGTTGGCTTGCGTCGTTGCTGCACGGGGACTTCGGCACGTCCATGATCTACCGGCAGCCGGTCCTTGACGTCATCGCCGAACGGTTTTGGAGCTCTTTCCTCCTGTTGGCTGCCGCCTGGGTGTTGTCGGGAATCATCGGTTTTGCCGCCGGCATTTTGGCGGCCATGACAAGGGATCGTTGGCCGGATCGGCTCATTTCATGGTATTGCTATACGCTGGCCGCCACACCGACTTATTGGCTCGGACTCGTCCTGTTGCTGATTTTTTCCGTTTGGCTCGAATGGTTCCCCATCGGTCTCGGCGTTCCCGCCGGCGTCCCGGCAGAATATGTCACTTGGCAGGACCGGTTGCACCATATGGTCTTGCCTGCCATGGCCTTGAGCATTACGGGGATTGCCCCCATCGCCCTGCACACCCGGCAAAAATTGCTGGACGTGTTGAACAGCGAATTTGTCCTCTTCGCTAAAGCCCGCGGCTTTAAGGGTTGGCGGTTGCTGCGCCGGCACGGCCTGCGCAACATCGCCCTGCCGGCCATCAGCCTCCAGTTTGCCGCTTTCAGTGAATTGTTCGGGGGCACTGTTCTGGTCGAGCAAGTGTTTTCCTATCCCGGACTCGGACAAGCCCTAGTAGAGGCCGGCTTAAGGGGAGACGTCCCCCTCCTGCTGGGATTGGTGTTGTTCAGCACATTGTTCGTGTACGTGGGCAACGGGTTGGCCGACGGGTTGTACCGTTGGATCGATCCTCGGATAAGAAAAGGAAGTGCCGCATGAAAGCGACGGTTCATTATCCCTCGACCGCATCCCCTTCACCGCCGGTGCGGCGAAAGGGCTTGTCAGGACGGCAACGGGCCGTGTTGACTTTGCTCGTCTCGCTCTTATTGATAGCCGGCATCGTATATTTCGGGCTTTCGGCGAAACCGGAGCAGCTGTCTACCGACCTGATGGCCCGCAACGAGGCGCCGTCCCTAAAGCATTGGTTCGGTACCGATTGGCTGGGGCGGGACATGTTTGCCCGGACGATGGCCGGGTTGTTGTTAAGTATGAAAGTCGGGCTGATCGGTTCCTTCAGCAGCGTCCTCATTGCCGCATCGCTCGGGCTGATGGTGGCGGTGGGCGGCAGGCCGGCGGATCGGATGGTCACGTGGTTGACCGATCTGTTTTTGAGCCTCCCCCATATGGTTACTCTCATCTTAATCGCTTTCGTTTGCGGCGGCGGATTGAAAGGGATCGTCATCGGCGTCGCGCTGACCCATTGGCCCAACCTGACCCGGGTCCTCCGGGCGGAGGTTATGCAGTTGAAATCGGCGGAATACGTACAAATTTCACGCCAGATGGGGAAATCGGGCTGGTGGGTGGCGAGCCGCCACATATTGCCCCATCTGGTGCCGCAGTTGCTCGTCGGCTGGTTGATCTTGTTTCCCCACGCCATCCTGCACGAAGCGGCCATCACATTTCTCGGGCTGGGGCTTTCGCCCCATCAACCGGCCATCGGAGTCATATTATCGGAAGCGATGCGATACTTGACGGCGGGCATGTGGTGGCTGGCCTTTTTCCCCGGCCTTTCGCTGCTTGTCCTCGTGCTGACGCTGGACCGGCTGGGGCACCATTTGCGCAGCATCGTCGATCCCCACGAAGCGCAACGGTGACGGCCGCCGGCCATTTGCTGAAGGAACTGAGGTGAATCCATGGGACGACTGGAATTGGACCACGTGTCGATTTTTTTCACCCGCTACACGGGCTTTTGGCGGCAACGCCAGTTTTGTGTCGTGGAAGACGTGCATCTGAATTTGGAAGAAGGGGAAATCGTGGCCGTGGTGGGGGCCAGCGGTTCGGGCAAAAGTTTGCTGGCCCACGCCATCCTGGGGATTTTGCCGGAAAACGCCACGCTGTCGGGTACCATCCGTTATGACGGGGTCGTCCTGGATTCGCGGCGCCAGGCGGCTTTGCGGGGCAAGGAGATCGCTTTTATCCCGCAGTCGGTTACAGCGTTGGATCCGCTCATGCGGGTCGGGCGGCAGGTGTCCGGCGGCAGGGGGGGCGTCGACGGATTGTCGGTGCAAGAACTTTTCCGCCAATTCCGGCTTCCGGAGGGCGTCGAGCGCCTTTACCCGTTTCAGCTGTCCGGCGGAATGGCGAGGAAAGTGCTGGTGGCCACCGCCGCGGCCGGCGACGCCCGGCTCGTTGTCGCCGACGAACCGACACCGGGGCTTGCCGCCGAAGACATGCGGGAGATTTTGCACCATTTGCGGCGATGGTCGGAACGGGGGACGTCGGTGCTGCTCATCACCCACGATTTGGCTTTTGCCCTGCAGGTGGCCCATCGGGTGGCGGTATTTTATGCCGGGACCGTGGTGGAAGTGGCTTCCGCGTCCGACTTCGCCGACGGCGGCGAGCGGCTGCGCCATCCGTACAGCCGGGCTCTGTGGCGGGCTTTGCCGCAAAACGGATTTGTGTCCTTCGTGCCGCCGTCGCCTGAAGGGGTGACGGCTGTTTCTGCCGGGAAGCCCGCCGCGGCGTTCGAATCGGCCGCCGATGGTTCGAAAACGGCAAGAAAAAAGGAACCTGTTTTTCCGAAGACCGGTTGGCCGTTGCCGGAGGCCCGTTGGACGGGGTGCCGGTATCTGGGTTTTTGTCCCATGGGAACGGAAGAATGCGGCCGGAAGCGGCCCGAACTGACGCCGTCCGGCGATGGAATGGTGCGGTGCCTGTATGCGACGTGATGCGGTCTTGAAAAGCCGTGTACTGGAAGGGAAAGGAATCGGTTACCGTCACGGCGGCGGGCCGTGGCTGTTCCGGGGATTGGATGTGGCGGTCCATAGCGGGGAAGTGGTCGGCTTGATGGGGCCCAGCGGGTGCGGCAAGACGACGTTGGGCCGCATTTTGGCCGGTATAGAAAAGCCTTTGGAGGGTCAGGTCTTGCTGGATGGAAGGCCTTTGCCCCGCCGGGGTTGGCGGCCGGTGCAAATGGTTTTCCAACACCCGGAACGGGCCGTCAACCCCCGCTGGCGGCTGAAGCGGACGTTGACGGAAGGCTGGGCGCCGCCGCCGGAATTGTTGGAACGGTTGGGCATCCATCCGTCCTGGCTCGAACGGTATCCCCATGAGCTGTCGGCCGGCGAACTGCAACGCATCTGCATCGCCCGCAGCCTGGGGCCGCAAACCCGTTTTTTGATCGCCGACGAAATGACAAGCATGCTGGATGCCATCATGCAAGCGCAAATTTTTCACGCCCTTTTGGACATCGTGCGGGAACGGGGGCTGGGACTTTTGGTCATCAGTCACGACGCGCACCTGGTACAGCGGGTTTGCCAGCGGGTGATTTCGTGGGAGTGGTAATCGTTCACAAAATATTCATACCCTTTCCAAGCAACCGACGGCCATGAAAGCTTGAAATATACCAATACTGGTATATGATAATAATAAGGCCATGCGATTTTTTCGTCTTGGGAGGGGTATAACGATGGATAGCAACGTCGGCACGGTGGACCGCTGGATTCGGGTCGTCGTCGGTTTGGTTCTATTATCCTTGCTGTTTGTCCTCGAAGGAAATCTCAAATGGATAGGACTTATCGGCGTTATTCCGCTGTTGACGGCGGCCGTGAAATGGTGTCCCTTGTATACGTTGTTCGGTATCCGGACTTGCCCGGCGAAAAAGAAATAAGACGGTGCTGCGTGTTCACCCTTGGATTGGCGAGGGTGGACACTTTTTTTGCGGTTTTCTGTAAATTCGATTTGATAGAAAATAGCGTTTGGAAATCACAAAATAGATTGACATACAACAAGAAACCATGATAATATCTAAAAAACAACAAAAAACAACAGAAAAACAAGTTGATTTTCGTGTGCCATTTGAGTTGTAGGTTTCTAAATAAGTTACAAATCCACAGTTGAAATTTTCAATCCAACGCTTGAAAGGGGTAGGGGAACTATGTAACTTATTGGTGGAATCACATGCGATTTGGGTGGTAGAAAAATGTCTTTATCCTATGAAGAACGCAAAGAGACAATTTTGAAAACGCTTGAGGTCAAAGGTAAGGTTCGCGTTCAGGAAATGGCGGAAGTACTCCGGGTTTCCAGCGAAACGATCCGGCGGGACCTCGAAAAACTGGAAAAAGAAGGCGCATTAAAGAAAGTGTACGGGGGTGCTGTGAAATCCAAGCTGAATCTCGGTGAATTGCCCTTTGAACAAAAAGTGACCATCAACCAGCGGGAAAAACGGGCGATTTGCCGCGCGGCAGCTTCTTTAGTGGAACAGGACGACATCATCATGATTGGCCATGGCACGACGGTATTTGAAATTGGGGATTTTTTGAGCGATAAAC
>ERZ795042.2116-NODE-2116-length-11403-cov-5.900335_pt1 | contig 11403 bp, 7 predicted proteins | sample MGYA00375126_ERZ795042 | MGnify/ENA primary metagenome ERZ795042 (study PRJEB30171, sample SAMN05518105) | compost metagenome | isolation source: Feedstock adapted compost from Newby Island compost facility, Milpitas, CA | place: USA:Newby Island compost facility...
TCGTAGACGCCGATATTGATCAACTCCTCTGGGGAATACTGTCCAACCGGGGGCAGGAACTGCTCCCAGGGGCTGACGGTCTGTTCCAGCGCAATGGTTGCTGTTCCGCCGGGCGGGTTACTCGGGGAATACGTGCCGGATTGGGACGGCTGTCCAAGCAACCGTGAGCGATCGCCTGTGATGACCTGATTTTGTGCCAGGTGAATCGGCGGTGCGTAAGGCTGGTTTTGGCCTCGCGCCGAGAGGGCCCAGGCGAGAAGACCTCCTGCTAGGGCACTCAAAAGGCAAGCAACCGCTGTCCAACGCATGTCACCCTCCTTATTCTGTCGCCATGGGCGAAGAACTGTTGCGGGGCGCCCCCCAAGGTTTCCAAAAATGCAAGGCAGTGTCCAACTCTTCCCCCGAAGAGCAGTTTGTTTCACTTTAGCGAAGAGCAACTGCCGGGAAAAGGGCGTGGTTGCCGCGACAGTCTCTGTAAATCCGACTGAGTTCTGGTGAGTTCTGAAGGAGATCGGAAGAGCACTCCGAGAGCGTGCTCGATGTTTGTGGCAACTGCGTGATAACCTCCGGCTTGCTCCGCGGATTGCGAAATTACGGGCGATTGTAAGAAAAAACGGCGACGCGCGCGGCAGCGAGGCTCATGACGATGAATCGAGCGTAGATGCCGCCATTTCGCGATGGTTGGAAGTGCTTGATTGACCTGGTGTTTTGCCCGAATTTCGCGCTGACATCGTGAGAACGTGCCCAGGCGATAGCAGTGCATGCACTACAACGCGTTGTGGCAGGTTGCTGCCTTCGCCAAGATGTTGAGTGAGCATTGACACCGGCTGTACGTTCGGTAGATTTTGCTTAGTTCGCTTAAACAATTTTCACACGGGTTGGAATTCCACGGAGGAAATTCCCCTCGCCATGACAGGGACGTCGCGCACATCTATTCCGATCATTCAGTCCTCGCTGTTTCCTGCCTCAGCGCATCTCGCAGCTCTTCGCGTTGATCGACCCCACGGGCAAAAGTTGGCAAGATTTCTCCGTATTGGCCGCGGACAGAGGCGTGGGGAATTCTTGCGTAGTAGGCGGCACAACGGCCCTGCAGTATCCATTCCGGTCCAATGGTTTTGTTGTTGACCAACAGGGAGGTGTTTTATGCGACGGAAGCCACTCATCGGCCTGAACATGGACTACCGGCCTGCGGACAAGGTCAATCCCGCAAAGGGAGAGATTTCTGCGGGCTATTTTGACTGCCTCATTCGGGCACAGGCAGTGCCTGTGGTGGTGCCTCCGCTCACTTCTCGGTCTGACATCGAGCGCGTTCTGGATACACTGGACGGATTCGTCCTCATTGGCGGTGCCGATCTCGATCCCATTCGAGACGGCTGCTACCGCCATGCGCACACCCAGGTCATGCATCCGCGGCGGGAGGACTTCGACCGCATGCTGGCAAAGTTGATTGGGCAGCGACGCATGCCCGTCCTGGGAATTGGGGCGGGAATGCAACTTCTTAATGTGTCTCAGGGGGGCACGCTTTCCCTCCACATTCCCGACGACTTCCCAGCGGCCATTCCCCACTGGGATCCCCAGGATCCGTACCACCGTCACGGCCTGGTGGTGACCAAAGGCTCCCTCATCGATCGCGTTTACGGTGAGGGAGAAATCCGCGTGGCGAGCCGGCATCACATGGCTATTCTCGATCTGGCACCCGTGTTCGAGGCTACCGCCCGAGCACCGGACGGGATTATCGAGGCCATTGAAAGCCGGGATCCCGACTGGTTCGCTGTCGGCGTTCAGTTCCATCCGGAGTGCGAGGCCGCGTCGGCGCTCGACCTGCGCGTCTTCGAGGAATTCGTCGAGGGCCTGTTAAAGCGGACAGGGAGGCAGACCGCAACCATCCCTGCGTAACAGGTGGTCTGCCTGTGTACCGGCTCTGTGCGGTCGCGTGATTGACTGCTCTAAGGATAACAGGCTCGGATTCAGGCAGTGGCGGACAGGACCGCTTCTGGCATACTGGTTTGGGGCTGCGATTCTGCCACGAGCAGGAATCGCATGCTTACCGTCCACCGACCCTCGGCATCCGGCTGGACCAGCCAGTGGGGCTGAACCGCCACTGACTGGTGCACCAGCTCGAATCCGCCTTCAGACTGGCTCACGGAAGCTACCGGGAAAGTCCAGACGTCGGTAGGACGGGAAAACCCAACCTGAACGCGCAGCCCAAGCCACTGGTCCACCAAAGCGAGGCCCGACACCTGGCCAAGGTCCAAGCGGGTCCCCAGATGACCGAGTTTCTCCTCGGCAAGGCTGAGGAAGAACCGATCGTCGGCTTCAGCAGGTAACCCGGCAAAATTAAATTCCACGGCGAAAAGGAAAGGCCGATCGGGAGAAACATTCTCCAAACGGTAAGCCACTTCGAGGATCGATGAACCGGCGCTCAACAGGACGGCCTTTGTCACGCGGATCCTTTGGTCGAGAATGTTCACCTCTGTGGTCAGCGTAGCGCGGACACGGTCGGGGTTGGTGTGAATGGTGCCCTCGTAGGGTTGCTCCCAAAGCTTCGCCCAGGGCATTATCTGACCGCTGGCGGCCTGTTCCAGCGTGGTTTCGGGACTGAGCACGAGATCGACAAGACTTTTTCTCGGATAGATGTCGTACTGAAGACGGGACTCCAGGCCAGCTTGTTTGAAAACGACCCGGTCGTGAATGCTCGCACAACCATGGTGTTCGGGCGAGGCGCCTGCTCGCACTTTCTCGTGATAAAGTTCGGGACGTCGGGTCATGGTGGCCAGCAAATTCCGACGGACAGGGCGGCAATCCCATTCATAGAGGATGCCCCCTTGGTGTGGCGCCAGGTATGCAACCATGCGATCGTTGGCCAGGCGGATTTCTGGCCTTCCGTCGAAGTTGAAATCTTCTGCGGTTGCCTGGACCCAGTGCTCTGGGCGTCCCTGGGCCTTTTCCAGGAGTTCGTCGGCGGTGATGAGTTGCTCGTAGATGGCATTTCGTAAATGGGGGAGATAAATGCCACCGAAGGCGCCGTGCCAGTACGGGCAGTTACACTGTCCGCGATACAGTGACAACTGGGCGGCTCGCAATTGCTCGTTTGCCGGGTCGTTGTGGATCGCTTCCTGGATCCGGCGACTGATCTCCATCATCCTGGCGTACATTTCATTGGCCTCGGGATATTTAACCCGGAAATTTCGCCAAAAGCCGCCGCGCATGAAGGATCGCACCTGCGGCCAGCGATGGTCATCGCGAAACTGGTGGGTCAGCTCTTCCAGGGCCTTCTGCCGGCGGAACGGCAGCGCCCATTCTGTCATCTCGCGATAGCTGCAATCCGGGAGATAGATTTTCCCACTAGGGGCCACGGCGTCGTAGGCCTCGCCGAGGGTGCAGACTTCCAGCCACTCGCGGTTCGCGGTCAGGGCCGTGAAAAAGCGTTCCAACCAGCCATCGGAATAGACGTGCTTCTTGGTCTCGGGCCAGGTTCCGAATTTCTCGCCGTCATCACCAAACACGACGACGGCGCCAGGATGCTGTCGGCCGATCTCAGCGAGATAGTCAATCGTCACCTGCGGATCCGCGAAAGGAATGGTGTATCGTAGTCGCTCGCTTCCCGGAAAGATGGCCAGCAGGCGACCTTCATCTTCTGTCAGATAGTAGCCCGCCAACTCGTCCTCGAAAAGTCCGGCGGCCTTGAAGTGGAAATCATCGAGAACTGTGTACTCGATGCCCGCGGCCACAATGTCACGCGTCAGCGACTGCTCCCAGACACGTTCAGGAATCCACATCCCGCGGATCCGCGCTCCCAGCCGATTTTCCAGGAAACGGGAATAGCGTCTGATTTGACCGATTCGGTCGGCACTGGGAATCATGGGGAGGATGGGCTCATAGAAAGGCCCACCGATCATTTCCACGCGGCCGGCCGCCACGAGCTCCCGCAGTTGGTCGAGATAGCCCGGTCGATGGGTTGCAAGCCATTCCATGAGCGGGCCACTGATGTGAAGCGAGATTTTGATGGGATCCCACCGGGAGAACACTTCGAGAAATGGTCGATAACTATCCTCGTAGGCCTCTTGAAAAACGTGGTCGAAGTTGCCGATGGGTTGGTGATTGTGCAGTAGCAATACGAGTCGCACGAGGGGGGATCGATTTACGGGGGGGTGACTCATGGGTGTGTCCAATCGATGCTCGCGAAACCAACAAAGTTGAGGAAACCATCCATCAAGCCGAGTTGGGAAGGAACGCGGAAGAACGGATAGGCAATCAGAAGGAACGGACTCACCAGAGGTCCGCCGCGTTCTATTCTTTTTGCCAAACCGTTCTATTTTCTGTATCGGCAATCTCTAATCAGACACTCCAGATTACCTATCCCAATCTATTTTCCTGAGTTGTGCGGATTCTCAACTGGTGCGGAGCGTTTGTGCCGCCTCTTCCGGAAAAACGGGGTTGATGTGGATGCCTGTGCCCCATTCAAAACCCGCCGCGCGACTCACACTGGGGAGGACCTCGATTCGCCAGTGAAAATGGGGGCTTTTCTTGCGAAAAGGGGCCGTGTGGAAAAGCACGTTATATCCGGGTTTGCCGAGATGGGTTTCGATCGTCTTCAGCACGCTTCGGATGGTTTCTGCAAGAGCGGCAAGCGAGCTCGGCGTCATCGCTTCAAACCGTTCCTCGTGAGTATCGTGAAGAATCCATGTTTCGTAAGCAAATCGGCTGACGAACGGACAAAACGCGGTGAAGCCGCCGTGGCGCAGAACGATGCGTTCACCCTGATTGCACTCCCGAGATAAAAGCTGACAGTAATAACATCCGCCTTCCCGCTCGGACCACCGGCGGGCGGCTTCGAGTTCGCTGCTGAACGAAGGGGGAATAATCGGAATGGCCAGGAGTTGCGAGTGGCTGTGTTCCAGGGAAGCACCGGCGGTTGGCCCGACGTTCTTGAAAATGAGTGCGTACTCCAGGTAAGGCTCGTTGGAAAGTTGGGCGAGGCGCTCGCGAAAGACGTCGAGCAGTTCCGTGACTTCGCTGGTTGTCATGTCAGTCAGACTGATCACATGCCGTGGCGTGTCCACAATGACATCGTGGACACCCAACCCCGGGAAACATGACGCCGCAAATGCGCAATCGTCTGGCGACGTGCCGCAGTGCACGGCAGGATATTTGTTGGACACGACACGGACGCGCCAGCCGGGACCATTTGGTTGGCTGTGGGGGTGGCGACGGGCAAGGACTTCCGGAGTCGTCTCACTTTCGTTCCCCTCACAAAAAGGGCAGGGACCGGACCGCACGCGGCGGACGGCCGTGTCGTAGTCCTGGGGCCGTTGAGATCGGCCTGGGGCGATAATGACCCAGCGACCTGTCAGAGGATCTTTTCGAAATTCGGGTTTTTTGCCTGTTGAAATGGTGCCCATTGAGAGTAACCTGTAATTCCCAGAACCAGGCGGTTTTCAGCGGCAGCCGAATCGTCGGTTCGACATTCTAAGCCAGAAAACCTTTCATTATGCCACTCTTGGGCAAATCCTGCACGGTTGGAGGTTGCGACGGGAGGACGCCCGAGGTAGATTCGCGGCTATGACTTGAGGGATGCTGTAATACTGCGGCAATGGGCATGGTCACCGAGTGAACGGATTACTGAGAAGGCGTCCATTTGCAAAAAGGTGTCCTGAAATGGCTTCCAGCGTTCTTTCGAAGCAGTTAGCGAGGCGAGCGTCGTCACTTGGAAGACAGGGAACTCTCACGGCCTGGGGGGTTGCGGGACCGGTGCTGGTCCTTGGGAGTGTTCTCACCAGCCTCTGTTGGGGGCAGGTCAACGGACCGCCCTCACCGGAAACCTTTCCGGCATTGCAGGTTGTTCCGGAACCATATGGACAGGCCAGCTTCATGTTCGTGCCCCTTCGCCAGGAGCTTTGCCGATTCCATTTCGGCTCGGGGCTTCAGCGGCCTTTTCTCTACCCGGTGAACTCCCCGAACGGTTGGCCATTGACCAGAATGGGACATCCCCACGACCCGGTGACACACAGTCACCACAATTCCGTGTGGATATCACATGCCGATGTGAATGGTTTTGACTTTTGGGGAGACCATCCGCAGACCCAGATCGTGTGTACCAGGGTTACCGAATACAACGAAAGCGCCGGAGATTCCCTCCGGGCATGGCTCATCGTAGAGCTCGAATGGCGTGCGGAGGGGAGGCCACATCTCAAAGAGCGCCGCCATATTGAGGTCAGGATACCTGTTGATAGCAGCTTGGCGTGGCGCTCACCCCGGGATGCCCTTGCCGATGGGTATTTCATTCTCATTGAATCGCGCTTCGTCCCGGTCAAACAAATGGTGACGTTTGGCGACACAGCGTTTGGGCTCATTGGCGTACGCATGGCCAAAACGATTGGGGTTCGCGATGGAGGGGGGCGCATCCTCAACAGCGACGGGCTCGTCAACGAGAAAGAGGTCTTCCGCAAGCCGGCAAAATGGGTGGACTATAGCGGTTATGTCGCACCAGGTGTTGCGTGTGGGATTACCTTGTTTGATCATCCGCAAAACGAGGGTTTCCCCCACCCCTTCCATGTCCGCGACGATGGCTGGATGGGAATCTGTTTTAGCTTCCAGCGGCCGGTGTCACTCTTTCCGGAGGGGAGCTGTACGGTGAAATACGGCCTGTGGTGTCACGGCGAAGTTCCTGACCGGCAGACGATCGAGCGGCACTGGGAGTCCTTCGCAATGTGGGTGGGGCCTGAAGGTGGCAAGCCATAGCACTTAGGCAACGTCCGCGATGTCGGTCTATCTTACGGCCGGGTGGTTGGGCCGCCATTTCCTTTGGCTCTCCGGTGCCGCCCGTGACTTCTGCGGCTCCATAGAATGTCGAGTCGCTGGGTACTTTTGCCGCTAGGGTGACGGTGACCGGCACCGGTGAGAACGGGCTGGTTTAACACTGCGGAGGGGAAATGAGTATTTTGGCAGGGTACTTCGCGTTCTCAGACTGAACAGGAGGGCAAATTGAGCGAAATTCGCGAGCACGCAACACTTATGAGTGAGTCCCGACGAGAATCAAATCATCCAGCCGGAATGGCAATCGGACTTGCGGTTGGCTTGGTGCTTGGCCTGCTGGTGAATCTTCTGAGCAAGAACAGAGAAATATTCTGGCTTTCACCATTTTTCGGCTGGCTCACACCCGCCCGAATCGAATGGGTGACTGGATATGTGGTGGAACCGGTTGGGAAGGTTTTTCTGCGTCTCATATTGTGCGTCGTTTTGCCGCTCGTTTTTTCGGCGTTGGTGCTGGCCGTCGTTGAGCTCAAGGACATCCGTAAACTGGGTACAGTGGGACTGCGGGCGATAGTGTTCACACTCCTGTTCTCGGTTTGTTCGGTCGTCATCGGTCTGACGCTGGTTCACACGTTTGGTCCGGGCTACGCGATCTCGAAACAGACCCGCGAGGAAATTCAATCCCATTATCGGATGTCCGAACGGGACGGTCGGCCAGCAGCGAAGCCAACTTCGCAGATCCTTCTCGATCTGATACCTGAAAATCCTCTTCAGGAGGCCGTAGGAGCGCTGGATGGATCAGCCAAAGGCAACGGAATGCTGGCCCTGATGGTGTTCGCATTACTCGTGGGCTGTGCTGCTGTGAGTGTGGGCAGCACGGCGGATGGAGTGGTCGGCGTCCTTGAGGGGCTTTTTGCCATCTCGATGAAGATCGTTGATTGGGCCATGCGGATTGCTCCGGTAGGGGTGGGGTGTCTCATGTTCGCCGCGATGGCGCGACTCGGTGTGGATTTGATCGTTCCGCTGTTTGGATTTCTGGCTGTTGCTCTGGCCGGATTGGCGGCGCAGACCTGCGGCGTGTATCCTGTGGCCTTGCGTTTGTGTGGAATACGACCCGGGCGATTCTTCCGCGCGATTCGCAGCGTGATGTTGACGGCTTTCGGGACATCCTCCTCCAACGCGACGCTTCCTACCGCTCTCCGTGCCGCCGAGGAGAACCTCGGGCTGTCTCCTCAAATTGCCCGATTCGTATTGACAGTCGGAGCGACGGGCAACCAAAACGGCACAGCCCTGTACGAGGGTGTGGTGATCCTCTTTCTATGCCAGGTTTTTGGCGTCCACCTCACCCTGCTTCAACAGGCGAGCGTTATGGTCTTTGCAATCCTCGCCGGGGTGGGAACGGCTGGTGTCCCTGCCGGATCTATCCCGATGATCATGGCCATTTTGGCGGGAATCGGGGTGCCACCAGAGGGCATCGGTCTTATTCTGGGTTTTGATCGCTTTCTGGACATGTGCCGCACCGTCGTCAACGTGACCGGCGATCTTGCAATTGCACAATGTTTGGATGAGTGGCATAAAAAGCAACAAGCCGAGTGATACCGACCGTTGCGAAAGTCGGGGTTCCAGCGGAGGAATCAGACCGGGCGGAAAACCAGGTTCACTCACTGTTCCGACAGGCGATCAATCCGGAGCGCGATGTCGTTATCAAAGGTGGGTGAATGCAGGATGTAAGTGGCTCCGGCGGTCGAAAACGTTTCCGCTTTGGCGTTCTCGCCGGTTTTGGTGTCGACCCATGTCGCGCGATATTTCCCAGCGGGCAAACGGATCGCGAGTTCTGCCGTTATTTGGCGTTTTTTGAACTCTTCAATGTTTTTAGGCTTATTGGGAAGCGGCACGTGGAGATAAATGGCATAGACCTTTCCATACTGAGATAAACAAGTGGCGGTTAAATCAGGGGACACACGTTCGATTGACTCCGTGTCCGGCTGCATGTTCACGAAGGGACGGGCCTCCATGAACCGCTTGAGAATGGCAAGTTGCTGCCGCAAAGCCGGGCTGCCACCGCCGGGAGACTTGTAATCCAGAAAATCACCCTCTGGATGACTGGGAGTAAATGAATAATCAAGATTACTGTAAAGTGCTCCACCGGCAAGAATAAAATCCCAGCCCTCGGTCCGATACAGAATGTCATCTTTTCCGCGAAAACCTGTCTCGTTTTCGCCGATAGCAACGTTCCAGTAATAATTCAGCGCGACGGTATCTGGCGGTACACAGTAGTGGAAATTAAGTATTTTGACCGCGGGATGGAGTTTTTCCGCCTTGGCCCGGCCGTTCGCGATATTCATGGATACGAGATGGCGCACACCGAGACTTTTTTCGGTCTCCGCGATGACGTCGGCGATCTTCCATTGCCATTCCACCGTGACCCCGCCGAAATAGGGCTCGTTGCAAACTTCGTAATAAAGGTTATCGAAGTCTTTTAACTCAGTAACGACTTTGCGCACAAACGCGATTTGAACTTCCGTAAGGTCCTTATGTTTAAGCGTATAGACTTCCTCGCGGGGACAGTTGCCTATCCCGTTGACGTTATTCCGATGATTCATCGGGTTCGCAGCCCAAAGGTCATCGTTGTAGAACGGACAGAAAAGATTGAATTCGACGACGACACCGCACTTCTGGGCCGTCGTCATAAAGTCCTTGAGGCGATTGAAATAGGCCTCGTCCCAGCGTTGCAGATCGAACTTGTTGCCACCGTCGAAGTAACCGGGCTGGTCGCTGCGTGCCCAGGGACAGATGTAGCGCAGAGGCTTGGGAGCCAGTGGATTGTCGGTGATACCGAAAGAACTGGGAACTTCACGATACGTCCCGGAAAAGGTTCGCGTGTGATTAAGGCCGTCCCGGGCAAGTGTCTTCAGATAGCGGACGTAGTCAAAATCAAGATTGAGCACCGCACCGTAGTGCTCGCCGGAACCGATGAGCACGGCAGGGCGACCCCGCCACAGAAAGTAATGGGGATTATCCGGATGCAAGCTGAGAGGTGGTTCTGCCCACGTCCAGCCCGGAACAATAAACGAAGCGATCAACGCGATAGCGTACCAAATGCGAGCTTTCATCAGAACACTTCCCTTATCAATAACATGCGAATAAGTTTACAGCGGAACTAGTCTTCCCGATTGAAACTAAACAGCGTGCGGCCAGTTCGCGGCTCCCACGGCGAACTGTGCCGAAGAAAGCTCTGGCAACTGGCGTGCTACGGTGTGCGTCCGTGACGTGCCGGTCAGACTTCCCAACCTGCTCGATACTCGGGCTTGAGCCATTGATTAGCTTCAGCCGGGCTGGTTATTCGCTGACTTTTGGCATCCCATTCAATCCGGCCGCCGACCTTAAGGGCAATATTCCCGAGTAAGTAGGCCATGGTCAATGGACCGGCATAACTGAACGGACAGCTCGGGCGTTCCGGATCACCGGTTTTGATTCCCGTGATCCATTCGCTGTACATGTCGCCGTAACGTCGCAACGTTCGTGGGACATCGGGGAAGTCCTGCTCCGACTTGTGGCCCACACCGATCATTCCCTTGGTGCCCACAATCAGGGCGCCGCCGTCGGGTACCTCTTTGACGCCGAGAAGATCGGCAGGAGGCGTTTTGCCGCCATCGTACCAGTACAATTTGATGGCCGGTCGATGGCCCTTCGCTGGAAAGTTGAATCGCAGGATTGTGGCCAGCGGGAACATCTCCGTCATGGGACCGGATGTCTCGACGACTTCCACACTTTCTGGGGCATCAAGCTCCAGGCCCCAATAGGCGGAATGCCACATGTGCGGGGCGATGTCACCGAGGGCCCCTGTTCCAAAATCCCACCAGCCGCGCCACACGAACGGGTGATACACCCAACCAGAGTGCAGCCGCTGCGGCGGAAGTTTGTAGACGGGATGGCCCTCCGGCCATTTTTCTTTGTACGGGCGCGACGGCGCAACTCCAAGCCAATTGTTCCAGTTCAGATAATCGGGAACGGGATCCTCGCCCTGCGGACGATCAAAGCCCTGCGGCCAAATCGGGCGATTAGTCCAGTAGTGCACCTCTGTCACATCACCAATGGCACCACTGCGAATGATTTCCACAAGCCGAACGGTGCTCTCACTTCCTCGGCCAGGGGTTCCCATGTGCGTCACGAGCTTCTTTTCCGCTGCCACTCGCGCCATCTCGTGAGCCTCGAACACTGTGCGCGTAAGTGGCTTTTCGCAGTAGCAGTGAAGGCCCTGCTTCATCGCGCGCAAAGCGATGGGCGCATGCATGTGATCAGGAGTGCTGATAACCACGGCGTCCAGTGTTTTCTCCTTGTCGAGGAGTTCGCGATAATCGGTGTAGGTGCGCGCTTTGGGAAACTTCCGAGCGGCCGAGTCCAAAGGCCGCCGGTCCACGTCACAAAGGGCGACCACGTTCTCACCGGCGACTCCCTGGAGATTCGCGCCACCACGACCACCTACCGCAATCACGGCGATGTTAACCTTTTCGTTGGCTTCGTAGCCGAATACCAAGCGAGAAGGAAGAATAAGGGTTCCCGCAGAGATGGTTGCGGTGAGCCTGAGACAATCACGGCGTGAGAGGGTGCGCTTCATGGGTGGGTCTCCTTGTGGCAGGGAGATTACTC
>ERZ795042.2124-NODE-2124-length-11375-cov-3855.224735_pt1 | contig 11375 bp, 9 predicted proteins | sample MGYA00375126_ERZ795042 | MGnify/ENA primary metagenome ERZ795042 (study PRJEB30171, sample SAMN05518105) | compost metagenome | isolation source: Feedstock adapted compost from Newby Island compost facility, Milpitas, CA | place: USA:Newby Island compost...
ATAAAACAGTTAAAAAATGAAAAAATGATGATTACAAATTTACAAATCTCGTCATGAGCTCAAGTAACTGCGTGATGAATTTGTTTATCGTTTCAATTTGTCGTTATTTTGATCCATTCATGAATCGATATGATGATGTCTCGTTTTATCAATACCATTCCCGTTTATGTATGTTTTGCAATGCTTTTTCTGTTGAGCTGTCAATCTCACCGCTCGTCATCCGCACAATCGGCTCAGCAAGACAGTCTTCAGGCGCTGGAAAATCAGATATTGCGCGTACATGATAGTCTGATGGGCAAAATCGATGCGCTGCGGCAGGCGAGTGCCACCATGCAGCACCTTCGGGATTCCCTTCACCTGCAAAATGCAGCCTGGGACCGGATTATCACACAACTCAGTCTGGCCGATAGTGCGATGTTCAACTGGATGGGACAATTTGATATCGATAAAGATACCGCGCAACCGGCTTTACGTAAGCAATATTTACTCAGCCAGCTGCAATATGTGCAGCGTGTGAAAGACAGTATGTACCTTGCTCTCGACAGTGCACACATCCTTCTGAAACCTTATACCGAACGATAAAGCAATTGAAAACGCTCGTCGAAGACTATCAATCCCGAACGATATCCGGCTTCCAGCAAACCTATTTGATGGTCTAAGCCCATAGCCTTTGCGGGATACCAGCTGGCCATACGAAGCGCTTCATCAAGCGCCATACCCATGAGTTGCACACAATTGGCCACAGCTTTCAGCATAGTTAAAGTGGATCCTGCCAGTACGCCCTCCTGATTCACATATCGATCCTGTTGCCGCAAATAGACATAAGTCCCGGCCGTATTTTCCTCGACGGCATCGGTAATTAAAAACAACCTTTCACCCATGAGGGCTTTGCTGATGCGAATACTGGCAGGGTGCACATGAATGCCATCGGCAATGATGCTGGCATATACGGCGGGGTGTTCGAAAATAGCCCCCACCAATCCTGGTTCGCGAGTCTGTAAGGGCGACATGGCATTAAATAGGTGCGTGGCCAGTCGAATACCGGTTTCTGAAAATGCCTGCATCGCCTGCTGATAGGTGGCATTGCTATGCCCGACCGACACCCGGATACCTGCGCGTAGTAAGATTTCCACAGCCTGCTGATCACAACATTCAGGAGCTAACGTAATCATCCGAAGTGCATCCTGATATGATACCAGCTCATGCGCTTCCGCTATTTGCAAACGACGGATATATTTTTCTACATGTGCACCACGTTTTTGAGGATGCAGAAATGGGCCCTCCCAGTGTACACCAAGAGCCGCTCTTCCACCAGCATCCCGGTATTGTCGATAAGCTTCAAGTGCTCTTTTCATCAGCGCTGGCTCATGGGTAGCTACAGTGGGTTGAAAGTACAGGGCTCCGCCTGCTTTGCAGTATTGTTCGGTAGCTACAAGTGAAGATACGTCCGGATACAGGGAAAACAGTTTCCCATTGCCTCCATAAATCTGCAAATCGATAAGGCCGGGAGCTATATGATTGCCCTGAACATCGATCTGTTGAAAGCCTTCAGGGATCGCATTTTCGGGTACAATATCCAGCACATCATATCCATCCACCAGCACGGCGCTATGTTCAATTGTGCTTTTACCGGTGTGGATAATGCCATTGTAATAAGCCTGTCGCATAAAACATGTTTATCGGTGATGCAGGATGGTGAAATGATCGCGATCGCGCAGAAAAGGAAAACGCTCGCGCACCTGTTGCAGGTGTTGAGCGGAAAGGGTATAGGTAATGATTTCGGGCCGCGGTTGCGTGGATTGATAAAGCCATTTCCCCGTGGGATCTACGACGGCAGAATGTCCGGTATATAAGATTCCATGGGAATCCTGTCGATTGATGGGTGGTTCTTCACCGACGCGATTTACACCGATCACATAAGCCTGATTTTCCAGCGCACGGGCTCGTAATAACAGATCCCACGCTTCGATGCGCGAGGCTGGCCAGCAGGCCACTATAGCCAGTACATCGTAGGCGGCTGATCCATCGTCGGTAGGCTGTTGTGCACACCATACCGGGAAACGTAAATCATAACAGATATACAACGCAATACGCCACCCATTTACACGTGCTATCAATCGCCGATTACCGGGGGTGTAAAATTTATCTTCACCTGCGTAGGCAAACAAATGTCGTTTATCATACGTCCCTAATTGACCATCGGGCTGCGCCCAGAGGAGGCGATTCCAGTATTTGCCGTGTTCATGGATGATGACACTGCCGCATAAAATCATGCGATGCTCCCTGGCTTGTTGTTTCATCCATTGTACAATGGTCCCATCCATGGATTGCGCCAGCTTATCGGCATGCATGCTGAACCCTGTTGCAAACATTTCGGGCAACAATACGAGTTCCGTTGCTGAAGGCAAACGAGTAAGTTGCTCGGTAATCTGCTGTAAGTTTTTATCAATCTGCTCCCAATGGATATCAATTTGCATCAAGGCGATATGTAGATCTGATTTCATGCTTTTAATATGCATCTTTTAAGTGCTGAAGGGTGTTCCACACTTGCTCAATGCACGCAGCTTCATATCCTCTTTGCAAAAAATAAGACCATATCTTTTGCTTTAGCTCGGGCAAAGAGCGGGCTTTGTTTTGTGAAAGCTTTACTTGCATCTGTTTCTTCAGCGCATCAAGGTACGCATCTGTATCAATGTGCTGAAGTGCTTTCCGGATTAGATAAGCAGAAATTTGCTTTTGTTGAAGAGCCATCTCAATTTTTCTTTTGCCCCATTTGTTGATCCGGAATTTTCCAAGTGCAAATTGAACAGCAAAACGTTCCTCGTTCAGATAATTTTCCTGAATCAAGCATGCGATATAGGCATCGGCCTGCATGCCTTTCACGCCTAATTGATATAATTTTTGCTTCACTTCCTGATGACAACGCTCCTGATAGGCGCAGTAATGCGTGATTTTTTTCCAGATTTCCGATTGTTTGATTTGATGACAATCAGATAGCATACTACATCATTGTGAATCCATTGCATCGGTATGCACAATCCGCAAACGGGCATAATTCAACATGATTTTCTTTTCACCGCTTAATTCAAAACGAATGGTTGCAATAGGATTAGATGCATTACCATCGATAGAAAGAATATGGCCATATCCAAACTTCTGGTGTTCGACCTTCATACCGGGTTTCATCAAACGAAAATCATCGGGTTTGAAATCGGGCGAAGGTGTATGTTCAGCCACGGGTGACTTATGCTGTACAAGCGATACAATGTTTGACGACGCACGATTGGCCTGCAATTTTTCTCGCGTATATGACCTGTCGCGTTGTGTGGTATAATTTCTATTAAACGGTGTTTCAATAAATTCAGGTGGTAACTCCGATATAAATCTGCTGGGATCGTTCTGTATAAAATTGCCGTAACGGTATCGATTGGCCGTATAGGTTAGCCATAATTTTTCTTTAGCTCGCGTAATGGCAACATAAAATAGTCGTCGTTCCTCTTCCAGTTCCTCGCGGGTATTGATTGACATGGCGCTGGGGAAAAGTCCTTCTTCCAGTCCCACCACAAATACGCAGGGAAACTCGAGCCCCTTTGCTGCATGAATGGTCATGAGCTTTACGACATCACTTTCTTCTTTTTCTTCATCAGTTTGTGTTAATAAGCTAATCTGTTGCAAATAAGCACCCAGACTTTTATCGGTTAACTCACCCTCACTGTCGGGCATTTCGGTAAATTCTTTGATAGCATTCAACAATTCCTGTACATTTTCATATCGCGAAACACCTTCCACACTTTTGTCATTATATAATTCCTTGACCAGTCCCGACATTTTACCGGCCTGTACAGCAACGGTATAAGCATTCTCCTTCTCGAGCATCAGTTGCAGATTCTTAATCATCACCACAAAATCTTCGATCTGGTTAATTGCTGTTGAAGGTGGATGGTATTTTCTAATATTTTCCATGACTTCCCAGACCGAGATGCCCTGTTCACGTGCAATCAACAGGCATTTTTGAAGGGTTTTTTCGCCAATCCCACGCGATGGATAATTGATAATACGGAACAAACTTTCTTCATCTTTCGGATTCACAATTACGCGCAGATAAGCCAGAAAATCTTTAATTTCTTTTCGTTGATAGAATGAAAGTCCACCATAAACTTTGTATGGAATATTTAACCTGCGCAGATGTTCTTCAAAACTACGGCTCTGTGAGTTGGTGCGATAGAGCACGGCAAAATCCTTATTGGCATAATGATTTCTGTATTTTTGTTCGGCGATGGTATCGGCTACAAATCGGCCTTCTTCATGTTCTGATAAAAGGGATACCAGTTTGATTTTTTCTCCTTCCTCGTTTTGTGTCCACAATACTTTGGGTAGTTGACGTTTGTTGTAAGCAATCACTTCATTTGCAACTGACAGGATGTTGCGTGTGCTGCGATAGTTTTGTTCCAATTTCACCACCTTTACATCTTCATAATCTTTCTCAAATTGAAGAATGTTCTGGATGGTGGCCCCCCTGAAAGAATAAATACTCTGTGCATCGTCGCCCACCACACAAATGTTTTCATGTACAGCACCCAGCAGCTTGATGATGGCATATTGTGCAGGATTGGTATCCTGATATTCATCAATTAAAATGTATTGAAACTTATGCTGGTATTTATGCAACACATCGGGGAACTGGGTGAGCAATACATACATTTGATACAACAGATCATCAAAATCCATGGCGCCATTCTGAAAACAGCGTTTGGCATACCATTCATAAATCTTCGCAATCATGGGCCTTCCTGCCCGGGCATCTTCCTGCAGGAGTTCATCGGATTGTTGATATTCCTGCCAGCCGATTAAACTGTTTTTTGCATTCGAGATGCGATGATGCACCATGCCGGGTCGGTAGTGCTTATCATCGAGTTTAAGCTCGGTAATAATCTTTTTTAATACACTTTTTGAATCATCGGTATCGTAAATCGTAAAATTTGCTGGATAACCAAGCCGATGTGCATCGGCACGCAAGAGTCTTGCAAACACCGAATGAAAAGTACCGATATACAGATTGCGTGCTTCTGTGCTGCCCAGCATCCGTTCAATACGGGCTTTCATTTCATTAGCCGCCTTGTTGGTAAAGGTAAGCGCCAGTATATGAAATGGATCTACGCCGCGCTCCATCAGGTAAGCGATACGGGCGGTGAGCACCTTCGTCTTCCCGGACCCGGCACCCGCCACCACCATCAATGGACCATGAATATATTCTACCGCTTCACGCTGGCGGTCGTTCAGTTCATCGAGGAAATGCATATTTGACCAAGTTGAAACTTGTAGGAAGTATGTGTTTACAAATGTACAGATTTGCTTGTTCCCTCCCAAAGAGAAAGCCTGAAAGTGCCTGCGCAGGCAAGTTTAAACGAAGCAGGGAGATCGACGGGCTATGGTCATCATCGTCATTCACTTCATCATCCGGCCTGATGGCCAACATGCTACCTCCAACGAAATGCTTTTTATAGCTTACATAGACAGACAACGGGCAATAGGCCTGTTCGATTTCATTACAGGATATCCTTCAGAGCAAATCACGTGAATGGTAAGTTGTTAAGCGGGGATATGGCTATCAGGAAAAATGTTGAAATCCAAGCAATAGCGCACTCACAAACAATGCCAGCACTTTGATGATTTCGGCTATCACATAAGGAACATGTACCGACTTTCCTGTGTAGGCTTTTCCTTCAATAAGTACATCCGCCTGTTTTTTCAAAGTCGGCAACCAGAAAATGGTTTGCACAAGCAGGATAAGCGCAGAGAGGGCAAAACAAATTGCGTTGATCAAAGCAAGTTTATCCGGCAATAGTATGATACCCACCGCCAGTATAAGCAAGCAAATCCATTCCAGCTTGTTTAAAGCCGTGAATACGCGTTTTCCGATGCTCAATCCAATCGCCCTGGTAACGCCGGGTGCTCGGAATTTTAACCAGGCTTCCATGAAGCTGATGGCCGATACCAGGCCCATCCAGAAAAAACTTATCGCCAGGGCTATCCATAGACCGGGCATGGCGTGCAAAAGACCCTGTGATGCCATATCCATCAATTGATACACACTCGCCTGCAATTTGCATCTTTCCGGATATGCGTAGCGCGAAAATCAAATCTCACCGGGACAGATTTGACAGATGTTTAACATGTGCAATCCCGCATTCAGTCTGCAGGTACGTCAACGATCCAGGTATTGTCCCAGTTAGCACGCACGGTGATTTTCCCCGGAACGGCTATCACACGCTCGGGTTGATGGGGATGCGGGCCATAATATACACCGGTATCCCATTGTCCGTTGTCATTATCATCTTTCAGGATGCGGATTTGATATTCACCCGGATCAAACAATGGAATCTTGATCGTATCATTTTGGATTTTTGTATGATAAACAACCCGCTGATCTTTGACGATTTGCAATACATAACGTCGATAAGTTGTATCCAGTCCATGTAGTCGCAATTCAACACTGCCGTAGTCCGACAAACTTCTGGTTTCAAAAGAAAGCGTATCAGCCTGCAGCGCCTGATGCGCCGTATCGATGATGGCGCTGTCGGCAATACGCAAGTGATAAGGTGTATTTTCTTTCCATTGTGCAAAAATCTGCAATTGCTGGTGAAGGCTGTCGGCCATTTTCAGTTGAAATGCAATGGGATGCCATGTTGTATCTTCTAATAATGATAAACCACTGGTGTCGATATAGGCAACCGTTTGTGAAAATTGCAACTGCAGCGGCGCAATAAGCGATTGTTTCCCATTATCGAGATTCATCTGCACGGTAAACTTATTCGACGTTCCATTTGAGGGTGATGATATCGACGAAGCCGGATGTGTGGTATCGGTTGATGGATGTTCTCGAAATAGAAACAGCTTTAATCCCTTTACGTCATGGTGCAACACAAGCGGTTTATCAAGAAAAGCAATCGCTTCCTTCCCTACATCATCATACATCAGGCTATTGTTGTCTTCTTTTAAAGCAAAAATTTTAAAAGTATCTGCAGGCAAATTGTGCAGCGAAAAATATCCTCTACCATCTGTTCGTGTATAATACAGCGGTTTTTCGCGACTGACCACTGAGTCTTTGAGGTTTTTATACAGCATCACCAGCACATTGCTATCGGGCAATCCCGTTTCCGCATCCAGCACGGTACCGCTTACCTGCAGGGAATCCAGATATCCTCCCGTAGAAAAGATGTAAGAAAAATCCTTGATGGCGTTGCCTTCATTGATATCCTGAACAGCATTGCCGAAATTGATTTGATAGGTGGTATTGGGTTGCAGGGTGTCTCTGAACAAAATGGTAATGGTACGCAGCTTCACATTGATGATGGGCTGGCGACGCAGGCGCGGAGCAAAGATGAGGATGTCGTTATAATTGTTGGCCAGTTGCACATACTCATCGAAGGTCAACACAATCCGATCACTATGGAAATGCAGGGTGGAATCGGGCGGCACAGCCTGCACCAGCCGGGGGGGTATCGTGTCTTTAGGTCCGCCCGATGGGGGGACAATATTGGCACAACGCTGCCATAATGCACTCAAAAAAAGCAGACACAACTTGACGACAAGCAAAGCATTCCATCGCATTTTTGCATAGCCGAACATATAAACCCAAATCTGAGCGAAGGTACTTCATCCTCCGCATTTCATCATGTGCTTATCGGCTATGCAGGCTCATCATGGGTTTGAAGCCCGGTTCCTCCATTGGCCAGCGATTGCTCAAAGGCACACCAGGGACAATCCTTGCGTGCACAACAGGGAAAGTCGAGTGCCTGAATCTTTTGCCAGGTATCTTCAATGAGTTGCGTCAGCAGGTCAATATCATCCTGAGTAACCTTAATGGAATGAGATTGAAATTGACCGTTTTTATCGGGTTCTACAAAATCAAACTTAATCTCATCGACCGGTTGGCCATTTACCTGAAGCAATAGTGCATACATCACCGCTTGAATCCAGTAATCATAATTATCTTTTTCCTTTTTGCCTCTCTGCTGATTATATGGTTTAAGCTTATCTCCTGCATTATCCGGCTTACTGGTTTTGTAATCTACTACCCAGAACTTTCCCTGGTCAGTTTCTATCTTATCCAGCCGCCCTTTGATGGGTATGCCTTTGATTTGAGCCTGATAATTTTTTTCGATTGCTGTTACCACGCCCCATTGGGGAAGCACCTGATTGATGTAGTCCTTCAGTACTTTTTCCCCATAGCCTATATGCCGGTTAAAATCGTCTGGTGTAAAATGATGACGATTTTGCCCCATGAACCATGTAAAATCGGCTATTGCCAGCTGATGATGATTCGACCCCTGCCCCTGTTGATGACGATGAGCCGCCTGCTTGAGCGCATGATGAATGGCCTGTCCGTAAACACTATGCATTTGCTCGGCCTGAGGCACCTGCAACAAGGATTCATAAAAAAAGCTCCTGGGGCAATACAGGTATTTGTTCAATGCGGTAGGATTGAGTACGAAATTTTTAACCCATTGCTGGAGCAAAGCCTGGTCATATCGCGTTTGTACATCCACAAGCCCATATCCCTGAAGCTGGTTGGCTATCACAGTTTGAATGTTTGATTGCGAAGTTCCTTGAATCTCAGGTATGCCTATTTCGTCCAGGAATATCGACTTTTTCAACGAATTGTTTTGCTCATCCATCCGGGCATAACTCATTTCCACATGCTTACGCGCACGTGTAAGCGCTACATAAAACAACCTGCGCTCATCTTCTACCTTGGATGTAGTGCCGGCCTGACTATTGATTGCATTCTTCAGTGCCGGCGGCAGGGTAAAAATGATTGATCGTCCCCGATTTTTTTCCCAGTTCTTCTCCACACATCCGCCAATGAATACATAATCAAACTCCAATCCTTTCGCTCCATGTGCAGTGAGCAGCTGCACAGCATCTTCATCGCCGATACGCGTTTCATAAGGAATGCTTAACTCGTATTTCTGCATTTTATGGATAATCTCGATCCATCCAGTCAGCGTCAGGTCGGGGTTACGTTGATTTTCTGATTGAAGAAAATCAAATAGGGTTTTCAAAAGATGAAGTTGAAAATAGTTCTCCGTTACAGCCTGTTGTAGAATGTGACTTTCTCCTAAGACGCGACAGAAAAATTGCTGCAGAGGCTCATTATACACATCTTGAAGCCATTTCTCGAGTAAATCGGTAACACGTTTCAACCTGTTGATTTCATCCGGTGAAAATGCAGCATTAGGCTGCGTTATCAGCTTTAATAAAAACAGGCGAAACGATTCTTCCCCACCCACCATCTGCTTGTTAAATTCCATCTGCAACCGGGCTATCAACGCCGCGGGTAGATCAAACCAGCGGAAATGCAATAGCTTAAACAGCTGATGATCGCCACTGCCCGGTCTGGTGGCCTCCAATGCAATCCATTCAAAGATCAGGATCACCTGCTGAATATATTCGCTTCTCAACAAATTTTCTTTTTTCACCAGTCGAAATGGTATGCCTTTATCCTGCAGGTATGCTGTCATTTCATCGAGATACTTGTTTTCTCGAAATATCACGGCAATTTCCGATGGCTTCACATGATCCAGATGGATAAGCCGGTGAATTTCATCGGCTATGCCCATCATTTCATTGGATGGATTTGAATAAGATTTGACGACGACCGACATGGGAATATGCATTTACTGATGAGCAAATAATTGTTTGGATAAATGAAATTCATGTTGCAGGTATTGAATCAACCTATCCTGATTGTTATTAATCAATCGGTTGGCCGCATCTAAGATATCCTGCGAGGAGCGATAATTTTCTTCGAGCACCACCACTTCCAAACGCTGATTCCTGAATCGGTCCGCAAAAGCTTTCATATTCTCCACATTGGCACCCTGAAAGCGATAGATAGCCTGATCATCATCGCCCACCACCATCACATTGGGTTGATCATAATCTGTAAGCAGGTATAGCAATTCATTCTGTGACCCGTTGGTATCCTGGTATTCATCCACTAAAATAAACTGGTAGCGCTCCCAACAATCCTGCAGGATCCATGGCTTTTCTTTGAACAAATCAATCACCCAGTTGATCATATCCTCATAATCATATCGTTTACGCTGCTTCAAAAGTTCATTGTATTTTTCAATCACATCTATCGCCCCCAGCGTACTTTTAAATTTATTTTCCATACGCTGGATATTATCTTGCTTCAAGTCACCTTTTTGATTTGTACCGGTTTTTCTTTGATACACAAACTCAGGTACTTGACCATTTTTCACGCGGCTCATATAGTCATTTATCTCCTGCTTGATTTGATCGCCGGTCAGACGCTCTTTTTTCATAATCTTGTTCAGCCCAAGCAAGTCTTTCACATTGTAGAACTGGTCTCCTTTTCCTCGATATAAAGCATGATTGGGGTCGAGGCTTTTGATCACTTCCTCCATAAGCTCACAAGCTTCCAGCTCCGAAAGGGGTTGCCATTCCAGCATGTTAAAATCATCCGGGTGATTCTGAATGAATTCGTTACAGAAGGCATGAAAGGTGTAAACGTCTATTTTTCGAGCCTCCATCCCGATGAACGACTGCAAGCGTTCCTGCATGGCTTCTACACCGGCATTGGTAAAGGTCAGGCACAGGATGTTTTCCGGGCCGTAATCGGTTGTCTCTAAAATCCGGCCAATGCGTAAAGCAAGCAATTGCGTTTTTCCGGTACCCGGGCCGGCAATCACCATTAAAGGACCATAAATGGTATCCACGGCCTTTTTTTGCTGCGGGTTCAGTCGCTGATAGGCATCGCGGTAGGCAGGGCTGATCGATATTTTCGGGTTCATCCTTATTTTTTTTATGCAGGGCCAAAGCTAAGGGGAAAATACGCATACTATCTGCGCACTCAACCTTTTGATGAAAATTTCGTTTTTATTGAATAAAATCCGGATGAAAGTATATGTTTTGCAACGCACCCAGCGGATACCGGCCGACTTAAACAGCGTATGGGCATTTTTTTCCGATCCCGCCAATTTACCCCTCATTACCCCGCCATACATGCGCTTTCGGATATTGAGTCCCCAAAAGCCTGAGCGCATGTATGCCGGACAAATCATCACCTATCATGTGCGGCCTTTGCTGGGCATCCCCCTGTTCTGGATGACCGAAATCACCCATGTGGTAGAAAAACAATACTTCATCGATGAACAACGCATGGGGCCTTATGCATTCTGGCATCATCAACACCATTTCCGGGAAATATCTGGCGGCGTGGAAATGATCGATATCGTGCATTACCGCCTGCCACTGGGATTCCTGGGTCGACTGGCACACGCGCTCTGGGTCGGCCGGCAACTGCAGGGAATCTTTGACTATCGATACCAACGGGTGGAAGAAAG
>ERZ795042.2127-NODE-2127-length-11356-cov-29.348376_pt1 | contig 11356 bp, 6 predicted proteins | sample MGYA00375126_ERZ795042 | MGnify/ENA primary metagenome ERZ795042 (study PRJEB30171, sample SAMN05518105) | compost metagenome | isolation source: Feedstock adapted compost from Newby Island compost facility, Milpitas, CA | place: USA:Newby Island compost...
CTTATTGACGGCTTTGGACTTGCTGTATATCGCTGTACCGCCAATTCGGAACTTCTTGAATCCTGCAGGTGCGGGAACGGCTAACGGCCCGACTGGAGGTATGATGGGCGGAGGTTACGGCGTTATGGGTGTGATGGGTGCTTCCGCAAATCAAGGAGGTTTTCGGGGTACGATTTCTCGTTGGATTTCGGATGAAGCCTATTATGCCGTGTCTTTGTTGAATGGTGGAGCTACGAATGCACCTGCTTTTGGTGGCGGTTTTGGCGGTGGTTTCGGTGGTGGTTTTGGGACGATGCAACAGCAACAAGAACCTCCGAAAACCGGTTCTGTTATTTGGAATTACCTGAAGAATCGGACGTTCTTCTTGGTCATGTTCGGGGTTTGCTCGGTATTGTTTAGTACGTTGATCTTCACGGATCTTGGGGTCAAATTTGGTGGCTGGATTTTGGAGCGTCTGATGGGTTTGAAGGATAGCATTCCTCAGTAATGGGGTGTTTACAGCATGAAATTGATGACTTTGGAGTTGATGAGGGAACGGTCGTTAAGGAAACGTGCCAAACCTTCTTTACAGTCGAAGAAAGTTGAGTATAGGTTGCTGTTGGAGTTAACGGATAAGTTGAAGGAGTATTTGAGCAACAATGATAGGGTAATGATTGAGGTAAATCCGAAAGTGATGGGCGAGTTTTTGAACATCCTTTCGGATAAATTGCTTACTATGTACGATTATGAGCAAGTTGATCATAATAAGTTCATCTTCAGCAATAAGGAAATTATAGTTTAGTGAAAATTTTGTAGTTAATTCATTAAGGATGGTGTCAAATTAATGGGTGTTTTGGTTAAGCGTCATTTATCTGAGGTTGTGAAGGAGATTGGCTTACGGCACGGTATTCCATATGTGACAGTGGAAACCGTGCTGAAGGAGTATTTGCAGGGTATTTATAGATCCTTGGCTCGTGGTGAGCGAGTTGTTATTCAGGGAATTACATCCATTACTCCGGTGAAGGATCTGGATACGGGCGAGATTTATGTCCGGGGTAGGGTGTCTCCGGCTCTGCGAGCGAGATTGGCTCAGGTAAACCTGAGTAATATCAATGTGGATGTTGGTGACGGTGGTGAAGAGCTGGAGGGTCTCGAGGATGCATAATCTGTAGTGTCACGGGGTACTTTAAGCTAGATGGGCAGGGAAGGGGGTCAGAGATGAGTGTTGTATCGAACGCACAAAGCCGGGGGTACCCTTGGAATGTTGGTGGCTTTTGAGGTGGCTCGTCAGCATGGGTTGTTGTTACCTAATGTGAATGAGTTCGTACAACTGCTCATTATGTATCCGGCGGCTTCTTGGGGAGCCACAGCCCCCGATTTGGATCACCATTGGGGTAGTGTAAAAGAGAAAACTCCGTTCAATCTGTTGGTGCATAAGATTTTGCATTTGTCTAAACCAACTCATCGAAGTTGGCAGACTCACAGTATTTTGGTAACGGGCGGGTTTTGTGCTTTACTCTACGCTTTGGTGATGTTAGGAGATACGTATTTTGGAGTGGGGGCACTTGGAAGTTTCGACTGGATAATCCTCAGACTTGTGGTGATGGGGGTACTTGTTGGAATTGCGAGCCACTTGATTTTGGATGCTATGAGTACCGCTGGTATTTGGATCTACCCAGGGCTTAAGTTGCGGTTTGTACCAAAATCCTCCTTCTTTGCTACGGGTAGTGGTTGGGAGACGTTCGTTTATTACGTGTGTATAATTTCGAGTTTTTTACTCGTTCTCAATATATTCTTGGGTTTCTTCGACATAAATCTAATCTCTTTAACGTTGGATTGGATGGAGAAATTAAAGGGGTGAGGGGAAAATGTTAACGGTAACTACGGGGAAAAAGTTAGGTTTCTCCTTTTTGGTTGTGTTTTTGTGTTTTATGTTGTGTGGTTCTCTGGTGGCTTTTGCGGCTACGGAGACCACAATAAAAATCAGTTCGGCAGATGCTTCTGCTATGGAGCAGTTGTTTAAGGAGTTGGCTGAAAGCCACAGTTCTCGGGTATCCGGTAATAGTATTACGGTTGATCTGAAGGCATCTTCTCCGAGCGGTATTGGGGAAACCTTGTTTTCGTTAAATAAAGGTGGATCTGAGTTAATCTTTTATCCTGAAACTTTCAAATACGCCACGGATGCATCTAAGAAAGAGGCTTTGAGCATCTTTATTAATGGGTTACAATCTTCTAGCGTTAGCGCACAAACTCAAAATAATATCATTGACCAGTTGAATGCTTCTAGTTCTGAAGTTTCGAAGATGTTGATTCCTTTGGTCATGGATGCTACGAGTGCGGACTTGTATACGGCCATGAAGTTCCTTAAACCAATTCTCCCGATTGTGCGGGTAATTTTTGGTATTGGGGCTATCGTAATCTCGTTGTTCCTGATTGGTACTACGATTGTGGACTTGTGCTTTATCGGTCTGCCGGTAGCAAGAGAGCGTTTGCAAGCTAGACAAGATGAACGTGGCGGAAGAATACCTTTTGTATCCTCTGATGCTGTTTCGGTTGTAAGAGATGTGGAGAGTTCGTTGGAATCCGCTGGTACTTACAAGAACGCTTATTTGCTTTATTTCAAACGCCGGATTCTGACGTATATCATTCTCTCAATCTGTATCTTGTACTTGGTAGTTGGCGAGCTTGGTGGACTGATCAGTTGGATTCTCACCCTTGGCGAGGGGGTAGTGAATTAATTCTAGTCTCCTTTCTTTTAGCGGGGATGCTGAGCATCCCCGTTTTTTCTTCCTTTGAGTGTTATCTATTTATGTGGATATAATTTTATTCCTTTATAAGGGGGTAAATTGTCCGATGAAAAAGTACTTTTTGCTTTTGTTTGGTATAGTTACCTTCTTTCTGTTTGGTTCTACGGCGTATGCTAAACCTGACGATAGTGACTATATTCTTAGTAGAGAAATGTATTTTACTAGTGACTCTTTTGAATTGGCGAATGCTGGGGGTTTGAATTTCAATACTGTTTTGCTTTATAAGCAGGACAGTGTAATAAATGAAGTTCTCAAGTCTATTTCTAATTTACAAAATACTTCTTCTGGAGTTGCGGATTATTCTGCTTTAGATGTTACGGTTATGGGGGACTTAGAAATCATTATTAGTGGAGATGGTAGTTCATATAATGCGTGGTCTTTGTCCTCCTATGAGGCTATTAAAAATAGCGAAAATGGGGCTAGAGTTTATTTTTCTCGCCCTAATGGGGATCGTTTTAGTGTTTATATTCCAAGAGGGAAAAAGTGTGTACAATGGGATCGTATTCCGGTAGGTGCGGATGCTTATACAACGGTTTGCGCGAAATATACTAGCGTCAATCAAGACTATATTTCCTATGCGCTTAAAGCCATTGGTGCGTATAAGAAGGCGGTTCAAGAGGGGATCTTAGCGGCAAGTATTCAAGAATCTTTTAATGTTTATTCTATGTATCCGAATACGCAGGTTCCTATTTTGGATATTTTGGAGCCGGAAGATCCAAATAATCCTAATGGACGTCAAAAAATCAAGTCTACTTATGGGAATGTCAAGATGAGTTATTCCTTAGACTACCACTATAATATGTTCTTTGGGAAGATGTCGGGAAGTACTTTGACTTCGAGTAGTTTTAGTTGGAGTAGTGTTTTGAATAGTATCAGCATTACCCCTGCGGATTCTAGTGGAAAGTTGCGGATAGGAGTATCTGACGAGTTCGTAAAGTTTGCTTTAGCTAGTAACGATTTGGGGTATTTGGCTAAGATAGATACGGCTACTGTTGCAAGTTCAGGGTTTAAGGCAATTTATAAGCCCTCTTATTCAAGTCGTTCTTTTGAGCCTAAGAGTTTAGTGGATACTTCTATGCGTTTGATTGTTCCTTACCGCTTTGTTAAGTACATGGATTCTTCTACCTTGGTTCTTCCGCCTGTTTGGGGGTATCAAACCGTTCCAGGGTATAGATTATCGTTGTCTAACTTTTATGTGTATAAAGAAGGGGAAGATGGGGTTTTAGAGAAGATTGGCGACTTCAATGATTTTGGGATCACTAAGGAATCTTTGGCTTTCTTCTATACCGCTTTGGATGAATCTTCTGTGACTTTGGATACGGATATTAATAGTGTAGCGAAGGTCGGGGCGGTTGTTCCATTAAAGTATAAGGAAGTTATTATTAACCCTAATGATAAAAACATGTATCTTACGGGTCGAGATTTGCGGTTTGGAAATGACTACAGTACCAAGATGACTTTAGGTATCCCCAACAAGGATTTGTTGAGCGTGAGTGAAAAGTTGAGTGGGGATATGGGAATACCTTTGAGGTTTTTCGCCTTCAAGGAAGGTTCTGATCCTTATGCTCGAGATGCTCATGAAGAAATTTCTTTGGATTTAACTCCGATTTATTTGCATTTGGATTTTATCAATAAGGAGTTTATGGTTCCTGACCCTTCCAGTTCTGAGGGGGCAAAGAAGGTTGTTTCGATAAAGGGTTTTGTGATGGCGAGAAATAACTTCTATATTAATGAGCCAGACTTATTGGCGTGGTTGAATAGTAATGAAGCTCAAGCCCTGACCGGGGTGGAGGCAAAATTGTTGTATGAGATGATTACTGGGGCTTTTGGTTTGAAACCTAAAGCTCTCACTTACGATCAATGGGTAAGGTTGCAGGAAATTCGGGGTGAGCTGGAGACTAGTAAATATGCTTTTGTAACTAGGCTCCTTCGAGTTATAACTCTTGTGATTGGAGTTTTAATAATTTTTTATTCTATTATTTTAATGTTGTGTTATCTAATCGATATCACAGGATTTTTAGGTGAATTTTCTGTATTGAATTTGATGTCATTAAAGCGAATGTATCCAATCTGGTCGCGGGATGACATGACTTATGTTCCTTCAGAGTTTATAGGGAAGGCTAGGATAGTTACGTTCCCTTATATGTTAGCTTGGATGCTTATTGGGGTATTTATCGGATCGTTGTTTATTTTCTATCAACCGATCATTAGGTTCTTGGTTTGGCTGTACTATACTATTTCGTCCTTGGTAGGTGGTATATAATGCGGAAGAAGGTACTTGTCTTAATACTTTCTTTCCTTTTTCTTTTCAATGCTCTTTTTCCTTTGAATAAGGTTTATGCTGAGAATAATGCCAATGCTCGGGGTTCTGCCATGATTAACTTCTTCCGGCAGAATCAAACTCAGATTGACCTGACCGGGGTATCGGATAGTGAGTTGCTGGTGTATGGGGTATTTATATCTAACTTTATGATCCCCGGTCGGACTATGATCAAGGACTTGGTTGATATGGATGGGGATGAGTCTATTCCTAAGCGGTTGAGCTTGAAGTTTTTTGGTTCTGAGGGAAATGCAGAAGAAGTACGGAAGCTGAATGAAAAATTATATAATGCTATCAAGCGTGGTTTTGAGACGGATCTCAATTACTATGGACTTTATAAGGAGCCTAAGAATCAACGTTCATCCGTAACCTTACCAATGAGTGGGTTAGATTTATTGGATAAATTAGCATCTCCAAAGGATGCGGATGGTAAGATCTATAATAGTCGTGGAGATGCGGTTTTGGACTTTCAGGGTAGTAATAGAGCGGCAAAAGGTGCAATGCAAATATTATTCGGGGTAATGCCGGATTTTGTTTTGGGACCTGATGGTATTAAGTCCTTTAATCATCTTTATATGGATGGTTTGGGGAATATTTGGGGTTCTTATGTTTATGAGGGAAGAACAGTAACGCTTGATGAGTATGTTTTGGTTTTCCCTGCCGCTTTGAACCCGGCAGTTTTTGATGATCGTTTGGAGTCACAAAGACTTCCGTTGAATAACGTTTTTGCAATGGGAGCTATTGTGAAGATTACGGATCGTAACTTTTTGGAGCGTGGGCCTTTTGTTTTCCCTTATTATAATTTGAAGGAAGCTTTACCTACCAGTACGAGTGCTGGTTCAGCGGCAACCATGAATAGAGAAAACTTCATGAGCATTTTCGGGGTAGAGAGTGCATCGGGATCGTTTAAAGTGGGCAGTTCTTCTTACCCAACGCTTGGGAATTTGAATGGAGTTCTTTTCCATGCTCATGATATGACGTCTAATCCTTTTGCGGATGGAAATATCCAAGATTTTATAAATAGGTATGAGGGTACGTCTTTTAGTGAAAAGAATGCTATGATTTTCATCTCTTTTGATGCGAGTAAGTTCCCTGACCTCGATAAGTATTTCCTGCAGAATAAAGGTAATAGGGAGACTTTGGTGTTTCCTGAGCAGGATAAGAGATCAAGATTGTTTACTTATTTATTTAATTCGACTGCATTTCAGCTTAGTCAGATTGCTGATATGATGTATTATTTTGATTTGTCGGGTATGGGTTCAAGTTATAAAGGAGCAAGTGGGGGTAAAGGTAGTTGGTTTAATTCGGATTCTATTGAAAGTTTGATAATCAAGCAACGAATGTTTGCAATGGAGGATAAGAGTCCTACAGGAACTTCTTATCGACTCTATGATAACTCATATGTTTCTTCTCCTTTCAATACTTTTTTAAGAGGTTTTAGTGATGCTTTAAATTACGGTACATCCTATTCCTACTTAAGAGATTGGTTGCAGGATCGGAATAATAAAAAGTTTAGTTCTGTATCTGATAGTAATTTTGATAATTATATGCGCGAAACTAGTATTTGGAGTTTACCTGATGATTTAAAGTACTTGAAGGCTTTGCATAATCTTTTAGCTACAGGCAGTTTTGGTTTTGATAAAGAGACTGATGGGATCTCCAAAGGAGATCCTCAGAAGGTTATAGTCGGAGCTTTGGAGTTGCTTAATCCTAATAGTGGTAGGAACTTAGTTATGGATGTACTTCCTCCGGCTACTTTGTCTATAAAGTCAGTTTTAAGATCGGCGTGGTATGATCCTCTTGTCGAGGCTATAAGGAATCTTTTCGGTTATACAGGCATTGCGGGAGATGATATGAGTTGGGGTTTGACTGAGTATGATAATATCATCTCCATGATGTCCTTAAATATCTTAGATGACTCTAAGTTTTCTATTACTCCGATTAATGGTAATTTCTTCACTGGGTTTAAGGACGATAATGGTGGAGGTTCGTTTGTTGGTGTAGATGTTGAGTATACCTATGAGTCCTCGGGTGAGACAAAAAAGGTAACTAAGAAATCTGCCACTAGGACTATCGAGAACTCTATTTCTACTCTCTTGAGTACAGCTTTGGCTTACAGGTTTTTCTCAGTCAACAGTTATTTCATAAACAATATGGAACCCGATATGTCGGGCGGGGTAACCAGCTTAATCCCCGGTTCTTCAGTTGAGAGCCGTATTGATCCTAATATTAAATTCGCTGTTGAGACAGCCGTTCTTAATGGAGTAAACAACTACCCCGGTATCTTCTGGGGGTACATGGTGGATCTTCTGAATATTGATGAAGATGCCATCACTAATAATGGTTATGTTCGTTGGAAGAATAATCTCCTTATTGCTATGCCTATTGAGTCTACGAGTGCAGGCTTTAATATTGGAGATGCTTTGAATTCCACTGGTCTTGTAGCTTCCGAGGAAAGAACCTTGGAGGAAATGCAAGAGGATATCATTAAGAAGGTTTACGGGTTATTATCTGACGGACCTAATTCTTATCGGGATAAGTTGATCAAGTCTACTCAGGACAGTTGGATTATTTCGACTCATAGAAGTATTACGGGGTCTTGGATGGGTAATCCTCTGAGTGTAAGTGCAGGGGGTAACAATTCCTATGCTTCGGTTGTGGGGTATATTAATACTCCAAGTTTGAGCGAGATTCCTTTAACTGCTTGGCTATTGGAAGATTACTTGTATGTGTATATGTTCTTCTTCCTATTGGTTTTGGTCATGGTTGTTTTGATGGTGATTGCTCATGTGCGAAGTGTACGTGAGGGTGTATTGATCCTCATAATGATGGCTTTTGTCCTACTCCTACCTCAGTTTTTGGTGTCGAGTGTTATTAACTTGTCTAACTCTGCCGGAGACCGGATATATGCTTCTCGCTTCAATTATTGGGCGATTACTCAGCATGAGCAAAGTTATCGGACTATGTTGTCGGCTATGAGTAGTGGAAATGAGTTGAACTACGTTATAGCCAGCAACGTGCAGAATCTGCGTAATGTTTACAATACGGATGTTGGAGTTCGAGTTAAGTGGATGGCTCCGAAGCGGGAGGACTATTTTGAGGATTTATTTACTTCCAAGTCTCAGGGAGATGTTTTGAGTTCGAGTTTGACCATTTTCCGCTGGTTGTTTAATTCGTATTTCACCCAGCAGGAGTATGTATTTGATAATCCTTTTGCAACTTATTTGTATCGTCCTTACAATGCTATTGCATCGGAAGCGGCGGCTTCCTACGAGCGTTTATCTAAGTATGGAACGGATATTGTAAACTTACAACAGGTATCCTCGATGATCTTGAGTAATCAATCACCGGGGGTAAATGTTCCTGATTATCGGTTTAGTTTGTTCCATAAACCTGAAGGGTTTATTCCTTATAGTGATGATCAAAAGCGTCTGATAGAGATGGCTTCCGTTTATCCGACACCGGCATCTGGTAACTATGATGATAAGTTTAATCGTTACAGGTTCTGGCCGTTATTGAATAGGGATGTAGCGAAGGCGATCTTTAATGATCAATTTGTGGTTGATCCTACTGTAAGTGGTTTAAGAGGCGATACAAGTAATGATTTCTATCAGGCATATGTTTTGATGACGGAAAGTCCGTTCTACTATTTCTACAATGTGTTCAAGATGCGTTATGGTTCGGAGTTGTTGGGTACGGATTTCAGGAATTCTCTCTTAGAGGAAGAAGTCTTTAAGGTTAAAAATACTGGTGATCCTAGTGTTGATGGGAAGTTAAGAGATTTTCTGGACTTGGAGGGTCTGTTCACTTACGTCATTCCTTATTTACAACAGGGGAATGAATATGTGTATCAATGGACTTCCAAGTACGGCATGGATGTAGAGTCCTTCGATTTCTCTAGTGTGACGGATCGTTCTAACTTGAGGTTGTCGGAGGACTTCGAGTATCAAGAAAAGAAGAAGGAAACGTTGAAGAATGTTTGGAAGTTGTATGCCCCATGGGTTGACCAAATTTATGATTTGGGGGTAACTACTCAATCCATTCCTTTCTTGAATTCGAAGGTGTTTATTGAAGATACGTTAAATCCGGCGGCCTATCAATTAGTTGGTCGTCCGATGATTTTCTCTGAGGCGGATATGGCAGCAAAAAGGTATAACTTCTCGCAATTAACGGATATTGAACGGCGTATTCAAGCAACTTTAAGGTCGACTTATAAAGACTTGATGTATTTAGTGAATTATCGGGACTTTAGCGATGATGTCTTAATAACTGCCGCCGCGATGATTGCTACATTCAATTTTAACCGTGAATTTTCGGAGTACAGACTCTTGGGTGAGAGTACGATTCTTTATCCGCAGAACTTCGAGTTGAAGAATTTCAACTATGATGCCTTCATGCGCTTGTTGCTGTTGAACTCTACTGGCGAGCCGATTATGGCGGATAAGGATTTGTATGTCCGGGTATTGGAGAATACTTCTTTCTTCACTGGTATTCTGCTGTTGCTCTGTGATATCTTGGCGGTATATGCAATTCCGGCGTTTAAGATTCTTGCTTTGTTCCTTATGTTGCTGTTGAGTTTCGTGATTGTCCTCTCTTGCATCATTCAACCTCCGAATAAGATTGTAAGTGTGGTCTTGAAGAATCTTGGTTTACCGGTTTTGTTGTTCTTAATAGCTAGTATCTCGTTTGCTTTTGTAATAGCCCTCTTTATGGGTGAGGGGGTAACAGCTTATGTGGGTGGTCGTTTACCGAGTTTGGGTATGACCGATCCTACGGTAACAATGGGATTAATGGTTGTTGTTGATTTGGTTTATCTCTATGTTTTGTGGCGAATTGTTAAGATGTTGCTGAGTTCGTTTAAGGCTCATTTGGCCACTACTATTCTGAGTACGGTGGCTTTGATGGCTACTGTTGGTTCTAACATGGTTAACCGAGCTATGCGTTTTGGACAAAACTTCTTGGGTAAAGCGGGTAGTGGTTTAGCTAAAGGTGCTGTTGGTTTAGGTGGAGCGGTTATTGCAAGTAGTCGAGATAAGGAACTGGTTTCGGCTATCGATAAGCAAGGTGGTTCCTTTGGTGGTTCTAGCGATTCTGCGGATCGTGGTTCTCAGGCTACTTTGAATCAGGTCAAAGGTTATGGTTCGGGTGCTAAGGAGAAACCGAATACCTTTGGTCAGAAAGAGATTGATGAGTTGGCATCTAAACCAGCCTACAGTACGGATTCTAGCAATGCGGGGACTAATAATGGAACCACTATTCAAAGGAAACGCTTGGGTCATCGGGTTGTCGATTTTGGTTTCGGGTTGAAACGTGCCGGAAGAAGTATGTCGGATGTGCCTTATCAGGTGAAGGATTCGATTAATAGTGGTGGTCAGTATGTTAAAGACGTTTCGAAGTATGCTGTTTCGGGGGATGGTTTGCGTAGAGATGTAGCTTTATCCTTCAAGTCTAAGGCGAATTCCTATATTAAGGATATGCAGGCGTATAGAGCTTCTAAGTTGCGTGAGGATATCGAAAAGATGGATGCTGAGTTGAAGTCGGATAAGTTGTCTCAACGGACTAGAGAGCGTTTGGAGGTTAGAAGAGCAAGGGATTTGGAAACCTACAATAAAGTTGATCTGAGTGTTAAAGCTCGAGATTTCCGTTCCCGTGTCCTTGCTAGGGATATGGAGAAAGGTGGATTTAATAATTTCCGAAAGGCCCATAATTCTCAGGGATCTTCTTCTACTCCGACTCAAGCGAAAGTGTACCAATTCCCATCCAGTCGTCGAGCAACAGGAGGCAGTCAATCCAAAAGCCGGGGTACTGAGCGGTGACTGAAAAGTCACCGCTTTTTAGGAGGTGAGTGGGTTGGGCTTTTTCTTGTTTATTTTGACAATAATAGAGTCTATGAAATCTCGTATTAAGAATGCTCGTCTTCGAAGCGAAATGAAGACTGCGGAATTAAAAAAGAAGTTGGGTCTGGAAGTTGATGAAACGGGACTGGAGAAAAAAGCATCAGCATCTAAGGCGGCAAATAGAACTAGGGTTTATATACTGGGTTTCTTGAATGCGGTTATTATGTTTTTTGAGTTGCTCCCAATTTTCTTAAATTTGATTTTCTTTTTGCTTGTTATTATTCTTGTCATTGCTTTAGTGGTTATGATTCTTTCGTTTTTAGGGACAGTTAAAAACTTCTTTGGGTTTGATAAACCTCCAGAGATACCTACTCCAGACAATATAGATGTTTCGAAGGTAACAGCGGCATGGA
>ERZ795042.2128-NODE-2128-length-11354-cov-22.991150_pt1 | contig 11354 bp, 8 predicted proteins | sample MGYA00375126_ERZ795042 | MGnify/ENA primary metagenome ERZ795042 (study PRJEB30171, sample SAMN05518105) | compost metagenome | isolation source: Feedstock adapted compost from Newby Island compost facility, Milpitas, CA | place: USA:Newby Island compost...
ATCTCCTTCGCTGGCGGGCTGCCGGACATCCCCTCTCTACCCGCCGCCGAGCTCGAGCAAGCGGTGCACCGCGTCCTCGAACGGGAGCGGAAGGAAGCGCTCGAGTACGGCGGGACGTACGGTCCCTACCCGCTGCGGGTCGCTATCGCCGAGCGCTCCAGCCGGCTCGAAGGGGTTCCGGTGGCCGTCGAGCAGGTCATCATCTCATCCGGCTCCGCTCAGGCGATTGGGAACGTCTGTGAGGTGCTCATCGACATCGGCGATGTCGTCCTCACCGAGAGCCCGAACTTCCCGGGCAGCCTCCGGACCTTCCGGTCGTTCGGCGCCCAGCTGGTACCGATCCCGCTCGATGAGGATGGGCTTCGCGTCGACGTGGTCGAGCAGGAACTCCTCCGCCTCCGAGAGGAGGGGCGGCGCCCGAAGCTGCTGTACACCATCCCGAACCACCAGAATCCAGCAGGCTGTACGCTGAGCCTCGAGCGCCGGGAACGGCTCGTGCAGCTCGCCCACGACTGGGATTTCATCATTCTCGAGGATGACGCGTACGGGGAGCTCTGGTTCGAGCAGCCCCCACCGCCTTCCCTCTTCGCGCTTTCGGGAGGCTCCCACGTTGTCAAGGTGTGCAGCTTCTCGAAGATCATCGCAACAGGGTTGCGCCTCGGCTGGACGTTGGCGCCGGCGCCGTTCGCCGCTCGCATGGCGGCAATCCGGTACGACATGGGCAGCAGCCCGTTCCTGGGGCGAACCGTTGCGGAGATGATTCGTTCCGGTGACCTCGATCGCCACGTCGAGCGGCTCCGCTCCGTCTACCGACGGAAGCTCGCGCGCCTGGAGGAGGCGCTCAGCCGGTACTGCGGCGCCTACTGCAGCTGGCGACGCCCCGCGGGCGGCTTCTTCCTCTGGGTAGCGCTCCGCGAGGGGATCGACGCACGCGAGGTCGCGGTCGAGGCAAACCAGCGGGGCGTCCTCGTCGGCGCTGGCGCGGCGTTCTTCGCCGACGGCCAGCCTACCAACCACCTCCGGCTCGCGTTCAGTTACGTCGACATCGAAGATATCGACGAAGGGGTCCGCCGGCTCGCGGCGGCCATCGAGAGCGTGGCACGACGCTTGACCAGCTCCTGAGGTCGTCGCCCACCTGGCGCGGCCGGTCGTACAATCCTGTGCGACGCCGCACTGGCCCCTGCCCAGATTCCACCAAGGAGCTCGCCCATGTCGTTCGACCCTCGTCACCGCAGCCGTGTGTTCGTCGACGGCCCGGACCGCGCCCCCGCGCGCTCGTACCTCCGCTCTGTCGGCTTCACGACCGAAGACCTAGGACGGCCGCTGGTGATGGTGGCGCACTCGTGGATCGGCACCATGCCCTGCAACTGGAACCACCGCGAACTCGCCGCCAAAGTCGCCGAGGGCGTGCGCGCGGCCGGCGGAACGCCGATGGAGGTCAATACCATCGCCATCAGCGACGGCATCTCGATGGGAACGGAGGGGATGAAGGCCTCCCTCGTCAGCCGCGAGGTCATCGCCGACTCGATCGAGCTGTGCGGCATCGGCTATGGCTTCGACGCGGCCGTCATCATCGTCGGCTGCGACAAGACGATTCCCGCTGCCGCCATGGCCCTCGCGCGCCTCGACATCCCCGGTGTCATCCTCTACAGCGGCTCTATCGCCCCCGGAAAGTTCCGCGGCCAGGACGTCACCATCCAGGACGTGTTCGAAGGGGTGGGCAAGTTCCACAGTGGGCAGATCACCGAGGAGGAGCTCATCGAGCTCGAGAGTGCCGCCTGCCCCGGTGCGGGTGCCTGTGGCGCCCAGTACACCGCCAACACGATGGCGATGGTGATGGAGTTCCTGGGCCTGGCGCCGATGGGCTCGGGGACGGTCGGTGCCACCGATCCCCGGAAGCTCGACGTCGCCTACGAGTGCGGTCGCATCGTCATGGAAGTCCTTCGTCGCGGGGTTTCGGCGCGGAGCCTCATCACGCGGAAAGCCTTGGAGAACGGCATCGCGGGAGCCGCTGCCACCGGCGGGTCGACGAACGTCGTGCTCCACCTCCTCGCCATTGCGCGGGAGGCCGGAGTGCCCCTGGAGACTGACGACTTCGACCGGATAAGTAGCCAGACGCCGCTCATCGGCGACCTGCGCCCGGGAGGGCGGTACGTGGCGCTCGACCTCGACCGGGCAGGCGGGGTACCGCTCGTCGCGAAGCGGCTCCTCGAGGCAGGGAAGATCCACGGCGACGTGATGACCGTCACGGGCCGCACCATCGCGGAGGAGGCGGAGCGCGCGGTCGAGACGCCGGGACAGGAGGTGGTCCTCCCTGTCGAACGCGCCCTGAAGCCGACGGGCGGCCTCGTCATCCTCAAAGGCAACCTGGCGCCCGAAGGCGCCGTCGTGAAGGTCGCCGGGCATGAGCGCACTTTCCACCGCGGACCGGCGCGGGTATTCGACCGCGAAGAGGACGCCTTCGCCGCCGTCTCCCGGCGCGAGATCCGCCCAGGCGACGTCGTCGTCATCCGTTATGAAGGACCGAAAGGCGGTCCCGGGATGCGGGAGATGCTCGGCGTCACGGCGGCGCTCGTTGGCGAAGGGCTCGGTGAAAGCGTCGCCCTGCTCACGGATGGCCGCTTCTCCGGGGCCACCCGCGGTCTCATGGTGGGTCACGTCGCGCCAGAGGCGCAGGTGGGAGGCCCGATCGCCCTCGTCCGGGAAGGAGATCCGGTCGTCATCGACATCGAGCGACGGCTGCTCCAGCTGGAGGTGCCGGAGGACGAGCTCGAGCGCCGCCGGCGTGAGTGGACGCCGCGGCCGCCGCGCTATCGCTCCGGCGTGTTCGCGAAATACGTTCAGCTCGTCCGCAGCGCCTCGGAAGGCGCCGTCACCGCCGTGCCGGACGCTTGAGGCGGCGCGACTTTGTGACGAATGGCACACGCGGAGCCTTCGTGGTACGATAGAGGAGGAGCCTCGCGGGAGCGGCAGCACGCTCAGCGGGAGCCGAACGGGGGTCTGCGCGGGATGACGACGGCGGCCCGGCTGGCGACGGTGACGCTCCTCCTCACGATTGTCCTCGTCGGAGTCGGGGCGCTGGTTCGTGCCACTGGTTCAGGCCTCGGCTGCCCCGACTGGCCGCTCTGTCACGGCGGGGTCGTTCCTCCGGGGGACCGCGGCCACGAGCCGATCATCGAGTACCTCCACCGAGTCGTCGCGGGAGGTGTGGGCCTGCTCGTCGTCGCGACGGCTCTGGCGGTGTGGCGGCATGCGCGGCGTGCCCTCATCCTCACCGCCACCGCCTTGATCACCGTGCCCGTCGTTGGCCTCCAGGGGCTTCTCGGGGCCGTGGCCGTCTGGCGCGAGCTTCCGCCGGAGGTAGTAGCCACCCACCTCCTGCTCGCGATGGTCATCCTCGCGATGCAAACGTACGTGGCCGTCGGCACCCGCGCCGAACGGGAGGGCCGTCCCCTCGCTGCGATGGCAGACGCCGGGCCTATCCCCGCGCTGGCGCTTTTGGGCCTGGCCTGGCTCGCCCTGCTCTTCTGGATTGGCGCCTACATGGCCGAGAGCGGTGCCTCCACCGCCTGCTCCGGCTGGCCGCTCTGCAACGGCTCCCTGCTGCCGAGCGGTGACGACCAGGAAGTGACCCACATGCTCCATCGCTACCTGGCGGCGGGCTTCCTGCTCGTTCTCGGCCCGCTCCTGCTCGCGGCTTGGAACCGGCGCCACCGGTTCCCGCTCGGCTGGAAGCTAGCGCTCGCAGGGACGGCCCTGTACGCCGTCCAGGTCGGGATCGGAGCGGCGAACGTGTGGCTCACCTTCCCCGATCCAATCACGGTCGCGCACACCGGTGTCGCGGCCCTCGTCTGGTGTGCCCTGGCACTCCTGCTCTTCGTCCCCACCTACGTGCCCAGCACCAGTGTCGCCGCTCGAACGATGCGTCTGGCGGAGGAGGGCCCATGAGCAGCACAACCGCCGTCATCGCTCGGCCCTCCCTGAGCACGACCATTCGGTCGTACCTCACCGTCACGAAGCCGTGGATCGTCCTCCTCCTGCTGGTCACGACGGTGCCATCGATGATGCTCGCCGCTGATGGATGGCCGCCGTTGGGAACGGTGCTGGCCACCCTTCTCGGCGGGACGCTCTCCGCAGCGGGCGCCAACGCCGTGAACTGCTGGTACGACCGGGACATCGACGCACGGATGCTGAGAACGCGTCACCGCCCGACCGTGACGGGCGCGGTTCCGGCGTCGAAGGTCCTCGCCCTCGGTGTCATCCTCGGCGTCTCCGCCTTCCTTTGGCTACTCGTGACGACGACGCCGCTAGCGGCCGTGCTCGCTGCCGGCGGCTATCTGTTTTATGTCTTCATCTACACGGTGTGGCTGAAACGGCGAACGCCGCAGAACATCGTCATCGGCGGGGCGGCGGGCGCCTTCCCTCCCCTGGTGGGGTGGGCGGCCGTGACCGGCAGCCTTTCCTGGGCGGCGTTCGTGCTGTTCCTCGTCATCTTCCTCTGGACGCCGCCGCACTTCTGGGCGCTGGCGCTGCGGCTGAAGGACGACTACGCGCGGGCGGGGATTCCCATGCTGCCTGTCGTCGCGGGCGAGCGCGAAACGAGACGACAGATCCTCGTGTACGCCCTTCTCACCGTCCTAGTCTCCCTCGTTCTGCCGCTGGTGTCCGAGGCAGGGACCGCCTACGTCATCGCCGCTATGGTCGCGGGAGCAGGGCTCGTCTGGCACGCGTACCGGCTCTGGCGGGCAGGTGAGCACGTCTCGCCGATGAGCTTGTACAAGTACTCCCTCCTCTACGTCGCGCTGGTGTTCGCGGGGCTTGGGGTCGATGTGGCGCTCTCGTAACCTTTCCAACGCAGGTGTGGCAATGGCCGATTGCCGGCGGAGTGCAGCGGGTGGTCGTTCCTTGACACCGTTCCGGGCCGGGGATATAAGGTCGTTTGCGACTTCTTTCACAACCTCGCCGAGCGGGGGGATTCTCGTGCGCGGAGTCGGAGCCACCGAGCACGGAGGACGCTCGGCGGAACAGACAAGGGGGAACTGGGGCATGCGGAACCATCGCGCGCTGCGAGCGTTCGGGGGGGTGCTCGCAGCGGCACTCGTCGCCCTCGCTTTCCTGCCCAGCGACGTTGCGTTCGCTCAAGTCGGCCAGCCAGGCGGCGTGACCGAAGAGGCCCAGTCGATGCACCGCCTCTACCTGGTGGTGCTCGGAATGGCGTTCGCCGTGTTCTTCGGGGTCGTCGGGGCCCTCCTCTTCGCCGTCATCCGGTTTCGCCGGCGCCGCGCCGACGAGCCGCTTCCGCCGCAGATTCACGGGTCCACGAAAATTGAAATCATCTGGGTCGCCATTCCGGTCATCATCGTGCTGACGCTCTTCACCTACTCGGCCGTCGTCCTTGCGAAGGTCGATCGGAAGGCGGATCCGGACGCGCTCACCGTCCACGTGCAAGGGTTTCAGTTCCAGTGGCGCTTCACGTACGACCTGAGGGACCTCGGCACGCGATCGCCGGTCGACCAGGAGGGGACGATCTCGATCCTCGGCACCCCTTCGAACGAGCCGGAGCTGGTCATTCCCGTCGGCGAACCGGTCGAGTTCGTGCTCGAGTCGAGCGACGTCATCCACTCGTTCTACGTGCGGGACTTCCTCTACAAGCTCGACGTCATCCCCGGGCTGGAGAACCGGTTTGTCGTGAAGCCTGTGAAGACCGGCGTCTTCCGCGGGCAGTGCGCAGAGCTCTGCGGGGTCGATCACGCGCTCATGCGGTTCACGGTCCGCATCGTGACGCGCGATGAATTCGACGCGTGGGTCCAAGAACAGGTAGCCGCACAGGCGCAGCAAGGGGGCAACGCCGCGCCTGCGGTGAAGGACGTCCGGTGAGCGGGCAGCGAAGCCGGACGGCCGAACTCAGGGGGAACGGAGGCTAAGGAGCCATGGCGACGGTCGCAATCCCGAGGACAGCAGCGTACGAACGCCCGGCAATCGTCGAGTGGTTGACGACGGTCGACCACAAGAAGCTGGGCATCCTCTACCTGTACACGACGATCTTCTTCTTCGCGGTGGGCGGCATCCTCGCCCTCCTCGTCCGGACCCAGCTCGCCGTCGCGGACAACACGTTCGTCTCGAACAGCGTGTACAACCAGATCTTCACGATGCATGCGTCCGCGATGCTCTTCCTCTTCGTGATTCCGGTATGGGCCGGGTTCGGCAACTATCTCGTGCCGCTCATGATCGGCGCGCGGGACATGGCCTTCCCGCGCATCAACGCCTTGTCGTACTGGCTCATTCCCCCCGCGGGGCTGCTGATGTTCCTCGGGTTCCTCGTCGACGGTGGCGCGGCTTCCGCCGGGTGGACGGCCTACAGCCCCCTGGCTCGGACGCTCGGCCCGGGGTTGGACCTCTGGATCATCTCGGTCGTCCTGTTGGGAATCTCGTCCACGGTAGGCGCCGCGAACTTCATGGTGACCATCTTCCGCATGCGAGCACCGGGGATGACGATGTTCCGCATCCCTATCTTCTGTTGGACGATCCTCATCACTGCCGTGTTGCAGCTGCTGGCAACCCCGGTTCTGGCGGCAGCGCTCATCATGCTGTTCATCGACCGGAACTTCGGCGGAGCGTTCTTCGACCCGAACGGCGGAGGGAACGCGGTCCTCTGGCAGAACGTGTTCTGGTTCTACTCCCACCCTGCGGTCTACATCATGATCCTCCCTGCCATGGGGATCATTTCTGAGGTCGTTCCCGTCTTCTCCCGCAAACCGTTGTTCGGCTACAAGGCGTTCGCCTTCGCGACCATCGCCATCGGCGGTCTTGCTTTCAGCGTCTGGGCTCACCACATGTTCACGACCGGCGCGGTGCTGAAGCCGTTCTTCGGGTTCATGACGTTCCTGATCGGTGTTCCGACCGGTGTGAAGATCTTCAACTGGCTCGGAACGCTCTGGAAGGGCTCGATCTCGTTCGAGACGCCGATGCTCTTCGCGCTCGGGTTCATCTCGATGTTCCTCATCGGAGGAATCAACGGCACGTTCTCGGCCGCCGTGCCGGTGGACTTCGCCATCCACGACACGTACTTCGTGGTGGCCCACATCCATTACGTGCTCTTCGGCGGCGCGGTGTTCGCGATGTTCGCCGGGCTGTACTACTGGTTCCCCAAGATCTGGGGCCGGCGGCTCGATGAGCGTCTCGGGCGCCTCCACTTCGCCCTGACGTTCATCGGCTTCAACCTCGCCTTCTTCCCCATGCACCTCCTCGGCCTGGACGGGATGCCGCGCCGCATTGCCACCTACGCGGAGGACACCGGGTGGGAGCCGCTAAACCTCCTGTCTACGATCGGCGCCTACCTCATCGGCGTGGCGATGATCCCGTTCATCATCGCGGTGGTGAAGGCGTTCCTCTCTCCCAAGGACCAGCCGAACGACCCGTGGGGTGCGAACACGCTGGAGTGGTACACGACTTCGCCACCGCCCGCACACAACTTCGACGACGTCCCGGAGGTCCACTCCGAGCGGCCGCTCTTTGACCTCCGGCACGGCGCGGCGCACTGAGGAGGGGGAGCGATGGCTCACGGAGGTACGGTGACCGAGCGGCAGCCCCTCAGCAATGCGATGCTGGGGTTCATCCTCTTCCTCGCGTCGGAGGTGATGTTCTTCGGCGGTCTCTTCGCGGCGTACTTCATCGCCCGCGCCGATGCCCCGTCGTGGCCGCCGGAGGAGCTGCTGACGCCGGAACAGATCGCGTCGGGCGTGCGACTAGAACTAGAGCTCGCGCTGCCAGCTATCGCCACCGTCATCCTCGTGTCAAGCTCATTTGTCGTGCAGTGGGCAGTGTTCCAGATTCGCAAGGGCAACCAGTCCGGCCTGATCTGGGGACTGTTCCTCACGATCGTGATGGGCATCATCTTCCTCGCGATGCAGCTGTACGACTACTCACAGCTGCCTTTCGGGATCGATGACACCATTTACGGAACGACGTTCTACACCCTCACCGGGTTCCACGGGTTGCACGTGACGGGCGGCGTGATCTTCCTGTTCGTGGTGCTCATCCGCGCCCTCGGCGGACAGTTCGACGCCCGCCATCATGAGGCAGTGGAAGCTGCGTCGATGTACTGGCACTTCGTCGACGTAGTGTGGATTGCGCTCTTCACGACCCTGTACCTCATCCCATAACGAAAGGACGGAGAGAGGAACATGGAGCAGCAACACGCACACGGGCAATCGCCGCACGACGACATCCACCTCCCTGACCCGAGTCCGTGGCCGTTGGTTGCTGCTCTCGCCGCCATCTTCCTCGGCGGCGCGATCGTCTGGTGGGCGAACGACCAATCGAACAACCTCGCCGCTGCCCTCATCGGCGCCGCTGTCGTGTCCACCTTGCTCGCTGCGGCCGGATGGGCCTGGGAAGACAGCCGCATGCGGCGGAAGGCGGAGCAGCACGCAGAGGGCGCCGCGCCCACGCGGTACACGCAGGTGATCACGTTCCTGGTCCCTGAGGGGAAGCTCGAGGCGGCGCGGGGGAAGGGGGGCGTTCTCGAGACAATCGATGCCTCGGACAGCGCGCTCCGCAACCTGCGAGGGTTCCAGGACCTGCGGATCACCGTCTCCCCGGCTGCCACCGGACCGTCTCAGGTGCTGGTCGAGACGACCTGGTCCGACCGCGAGGGCCTCGCGAGCTACGAAGAAACCCGCCAGACCATCCTCGACATCCTGGCGCAGCACGAGGACCAGGTCGTTCCGGGTTCGGTGCAGGTGTTCGACATGGAAGTCGTCCGCGACACGAAGGATGTCGCGATGCGCTTCAGCCTCGGCGCGGCTGCGACGCTCATCGGCGCGGTGATCGTCGGTGGCTTCATGATCGGTGCGGGGCTCACCCTCTTCCAGGAGGAGGCCACCGTCGCCTCCGAGCCTGGCAGCGGCGGTGAGACCCCGAGCAGCGGTGGGGGCTTCGCCGAAACCGGCGTCATCGTTGCCCGAAATCTATTGTTTGACGTGGAAGAAATCCGTCTTCCACCGAACGTCGAGGTCACCCTCACGCTGGACAACCAAGACGCGGGCGTCCCGCACAACATCCAGTTCCACGACAGCCCCGAGCCGGACCCAACTGCGCCCCTCCTGAAGGGGTGCATCTCGGGGTGTCCGTCCGATGACGTCGCGACGCCAATCGAGAACGGTCCTGTACAGCAGACGTTTACGTTCGTGACTCCCGGCCCCGGCCGATACTCCTTCCTCTGCATCGTCCACCCGAACACGATGACAGGCGTGCTCATCGTCGAAGAAGGTGCGCCAATCCCAGGGCAGGCTCCAGCTCAGGGCACGAGCGGAGCTGGGCAACAGGGCTCGGAGGCAGGGGCGGAGCCGACTACGATCGTCGGCAAGGACCTCGAGTTCAACGTGGACGAGATCCATCTGCCCCCGAACGTCGAGGTCACGCTCACGTTCGACAACCAGGACGCAGGAGTACCGCACAACATCCAGTTCCACGACAGCCCCGAGCCGGACCCAACTGCGCCCCTCCTGAAGGGGTGCATCTCCGGGTGCCCGTCTGATGACGTCGCCACCCCGATCGAGAACGGTCCCGTGCAGCAGACCCTAACCTTCGTGACACCCGGCCCCGGACGATACGCTTTCCTCTGCGTCGTTCACCCAACCACGATGAGAGCCATACTCGTCGTGGAAGAAGGGGGCGGTTGAGCGAACGGCAGGGCGACCTTCGACGACCACCGCCGAACATGGCGGTGCCTTCCCGATGTGCCCAGGTGCTGTGCCTGCGGCCTACCTTGCGGCTCCGCACACGTCGCTGTGCGACTCCCGTGCCGGTCGGCATCGGATTGAGGCTCTACTCGAGAGCCCCGCATTTCAGGAGCTCCTCGTACTCCTCCTCACTCAAGCCAAGGAGCCCCTTGAAGACACGCTCGTTGTCCTCTCCGAGTAGCGGCGCGGCCTTCGTGAGCTCCGTCGGCGTCTCGGAGAGCCGGAACGCCGGCCCGTCGTACGAGCGCCGCCCCATGACGGGATGCTCCAGGAACCAGTAGTGCTTGCGGAACTTCATCTGCGGGTCTCTGAACAGCTCCTCGGCCGTCTTCACGATGCCGCACGGGACGCCGAAGCGCTGCATCAGATCGAAAACGTACTTCGCCGTGTACTGCTCGCACCACCAGCCGATATGCCGGTCGATTTCCTTCTGGTGCTGTAGCCGCGAGTGCTTCCGGCGCATCCGCTCGAGGTCGCACCACTCCGGACGTCCAAGGGCCGCTCGGAACCGCTCCCAATCCTCTTCCGTCTCGCAGGCGATGACCACGTAGCGGCCGTCCTTGCAGCGGTAGCAGCCGTGCGGCGCAGCGTCGATGTCGCGGTTTCCGAGCCGAATCTGTTCACGGCCGTTTACCGTCCAATCCAGGATTGCCGTCCACAGGCCGTGGATTGAGGCCTCGAACTGGGAGAAGTCAATGTACTGCCCCTCCCCAGTCCGGCGGCGGTGGTCGAGCGCGGCGATGAGGGCGACAGCGGCGAAGTGCGGCGCGAGGAAGTCGGTGTACGCGACTCCCGTGCCGATCGGCGGGCCGTCCGGCCAGCCCGTGAGGTGGTTGAACCCAGCTGCCGCCTGCAGTACGTGCCCGTAGCCCTGGTACTGTGCCCAGGGGCCGCTCTGACCATAGAGCGGCAGCGAGATCATGACGAGGTCCGGCCGGACTTCCTTGAGACGCTCGTAGTCGAGCCCGAAGCGAGCCATCGTCCCGGGCGTGAACGACTCGGCAACCACGTCGCAGTGCGCGACCAGCCGTCGGGCGAGTTCCTGACCGCGCGGATGCTTCAGGTTGATCGACACGCCCAGCTTCGAGCTGTTGAAGTTCGCGTAGTACCCGGAATTGTCGAGATCCGGGACGTCGTTCACGAACGGTCCGACACGGCGGAGCGCCTCGGGGTAGGTCCGCGACTCGATCCGGATCACCTCCGCACCGTGATCGGCGAGGTACTTCGTCACCGTGGGGCCGACGCCGACCCATGAGAAGTCGGCGACCCTCATTCCCTCGAACGGCCTCCTCCTGGTGCGCTTCGGCATCGTTCAGATCACCATCCTCAGCCGCAGCCGCCGGAGGGCGGCGGAGTCCAGTCCGAGGAGCTCTCCGTACACCTGGGCGTTGTGCTCGCCCACGTGGGGCGCACGGCCGCGCTGCATCCAGGGCGTCTTCTCAAGCCGAAACGGCGCCCCTGGATAGATGAACGTCTCCCCGAGGTCCTCGTGGTGCACCTTCACCCAGTACGCTCGCGCTCGGAGCTGCTCGCACTCGACGATCTCGCGCGGCGAATAGACGGGCGCCCAACCGGCCCCGCGCTTCTGTGCCTCTGCAACCAGCCAATCCT
>ERZ795042.2130-NODE-2130-length-11353-cov-26.808904_pt1 | contig 11353 bp, 9 predicted proteins | sample MGYA00375126_ERZ795042 | MGnify/ENA primary metagenome ERZ795042 (study PRJEB30171, sample SAMN05518105) | compost metagenome | isolation source: Feedstock adapted compost from Newby Island compost facility, Milpitas, CA | place: USA:Newby Island compost...
AGCTCCTAATACGGCTATCGTCATCAGAAGGTCTATACTAGCGGTCCTTGTCCTTAGGAGTGCTATTACGCCGGAGCGAGCAATATTGTATCCTCCAAAAACTATGGCCAGTCCGTAAAATATCAGCTGAATCAGGTTTACTTTTTCTAAGCTAAGGCCAAATACGGCTAGTATTGATGGTATCTCTGGGAACTGGGGGATTATCCCTTTACTATTGAGGAAACCGAAGATAACGCCTAGTAGATAGAAGAATCCTGCAGTGATAGCTGCTCTTAGCTGCTGTATATGCAGTACCTGCGAAATCCAATCATTATTTCTTACCGGGGTCGATTCGGTATCAACATTGTTTTGGCCTACAGGTTCTGCACCGTAACCTGCTGATCGAATAGCCTTGATTAACTTGCCAGCAGTATCCTCTTTGTGTGATTCGTCTTGCAGAGTAACCTGTACACTTGATGTGCTAAAGTTTACGTTGCAGTCCCTAACTCCCTCAACGGATCGAACTGCGCTCTCTACAACCCTTGCACAGCTAGCACAGTCCATCCCCTCAACTTTGATAACGATCTTCTCTGCTTGATTCATGCTCTTCCTCATCATCTGCTTCACTTTCAAGTAAGTGATTTAGAGTTTGTTGAATGAGGTTGACCACGTGATCATCACATAATTGATAGTAAACTGTACGACCTGTCTTACGATACTTGACAAGCCGCATAGCCCTTAGCAACCTTAGTTGATGTGAAACAGTACTCTGCTTGAGTCCAAGTTTGTCTGCTATTTCACACACGCACGATTCGCCGCCAATCAAAAGAGTTATTATTTTCAGGCGTGTTGAATCGGCCAACACTCCAAATACCTCAGCTAGATCCAAAGCTAGATCATCGCTGAGTGGTAAAGTATGTTTATAGGTAGAAGAAGGGCTATGCTCTTCGGCGCATATATCTTGCGGTTGTTCTAAGGCTTGTAACTTACTCATTACGCGCTTCCTGAATTCAATATATGAGCAACTATTCATATATATTCTACATAAACTCTTGATTGTCATCTAGGGGTGAACATCATGACGAACGAAATAGTACTGATTTATACCGTTTGTGGATCAGTTGAGGAGGCTGAGAAAATAAGCCATACTTTAATCCGCGAATCGCTTGCTGCCTGTACTAATTACTGGCCTATTCACAGCATGTATATGTGGAAGGATGACCTAGTACACGACAGTGAAGTAAGCATGATAGTCAAGACAACACATGAAAAGATGGCCGAGGCTTGCAGGAGAATACAGGAGCTACACTCTTACGAGTTGCCTTGCATACTGACACTTTCTCCAACCTATGTTGATCCATCTTACGCGACGTGGATTATAGCTGAGACCAAAGGGAGTGTTAGTAAGGACTCCTCAGCTAATAACCGGGAGCTAGCTACTGAGACATAGCTCTTCTCTTGATAGCTAGCGCGTCTACCTTAGATTCCCACTCAGCCCTGAGCTCTCGCTCCCTGGCAGCCATTGCGCTCCTTGCGGCCTCGGCAGCTTCTCGCCGTCGAGCGTCAAGCTTTCTTTTCAATTCTTCGCCAGATTGAGGTGCAGCAACCATAGCTATTGCAGCTCCGACCGCTAGCCCAACTCCTGCCCCCAAGATGAACCTAAAGAGTTTACCCACTTATCTTCCCTCCAAATGCTAGATAGCACAAATCATTATAGTTCAGGTGACTCGTCTTCTGGATATTCCGGCTTAGGAATCAAGCCTTCTTTCTGTAGTATCCATACAGTAGCGCGATTGAGCAGTACTGACAGGAAAGATAACGTTATAAGCACGATCAATGGGGATATCAATATGCTCATCAGTCCAACTAATAGCGCCATTATCAGCAGGGTTGTAGTAAAGAAAGGATACCTCGAGAATGCCACAAATCCATTCCTAAGGGCCGTAAGAGCACCTTTCTCAGACCTAACCATCATGGGCCCGGCCAGAAATATAGTGCCAAACCAAATCCATCCTATGACGATGCTTACCATTGACAAAGGTACAGCCCAGGTAGCGTTTACCGAGAGATAAAAGCCCACTACAGTCAAAACGATGGCTATTCCAAGAACCTCCAGCCCCAGGAGCATCCAAGCTCTGCTCGCATCGCTTCTAGCATGCCTTAGCATCAGAGTAACTTCTGGCCTTTCGTTGTACACTAGAGATTCAGCCGTAACATGTAGCAGGCCAATCAACAATGGAGCACCTACGATCACAAATAGCAGTATACCCACTACGATCGTAGCCAGAGGATGTATACCAATGGCATCCATCCCCAGACCTATTAAGAAAGGCAGCAGAATAGCTCCTACGGCCACCACCACGTTACAAACACTGTATCCGACTAGATTGAACCAAGTGTCTCCTATAGATCTGAAGAATACCTTAATCGCCGATATCATCTTTGCCTTCCCACCACTGCCTAAGCTTTTTTATTTGCTCTGCACCTGAATTCTTATCTGCTATCTGAGGCGTTTCGAGTATCCAAGGTTTGAATCGGATGCCAGGATTGGTGAGTAAAGCCTTCCATCCTCTCTCCCCAATTATTCCCTCGCCTATGTTCTCATGCCTATCCCTTCCGCCCCCAATACGCACATTAGTATCGTTGGCATGTATTAATTTTAGCTTATCCAACCCTATTTTTTGATCAAACTCCTCAAAAGTTTGGTTGACAGCATCCTCAGAGGATAGATCGTACCCAGCAGCCCATATATGAGCAGTATCCAAGCATATAGCAGCTCTCTTTGTATCACCTATTTTATAGAGTATCCGTGCTAAGTCATCGAAGGTTGATCCCAAGCTGTTCTTGGTACCGGCACTAGTCTCCAGAAGAACGGGTACCTCATCCGTATTATCAAGTGCTGTTTTAACACTATTCACAAGGTTTTTTTCCGCCTCTTCTCTTGTGGTACCTGATGATGACCCTAAGTGTATAACCACACCTTGTGCCCCTAACCTCTTGCCCCAATGCAGATAGGAGATTATGGAACTAATGCTCTTCTCTCTTAGTTCGGTATTTGGGGCGGCAGGATTTAAGAGATATATTGCATGTAGGAAGATGGCGCGAAAATTGCTTTGATTGTATGCATCAATGAATAACTGCACCTCTTCATCAGGATGTGCGGGCTCTCTCCATTGTTGGGGAGCACTCACGAAGATTTGTATGCAGTTGGCACCGATTTCGAGTGCCCTTGGTATGGCCTTGCTTAGTCCTCCCCCTATACCAACATGTGCGCCTATTAGAGGTTCCTGGATAGTCTTATTTTTCTCATTCATGCTGAGAAATATATCACATCATGCGACCTCAAGTGCGATTTTGTCTCTAAGCAGTCTGGCCTGGATAGCCGGGAAAATCAGCTATGTATAGGGTGTTAGACAACCGTTACGAGGTAGAGTGGAAGGTAGGGCAGGGTGGAGCAGCGGAGGTATACCGAGCTGTGGACCTGAGGCTTGGGAGGGTGGTGGCGCTGAAGGTATTGAGGGCTGGGCATGCCCAGGATGAGAAGTTCAGGGCCAGGTTCATCAACGAGGCCAGGGCGGCAGCGAGGTTATCGCATCCCAACATAGTGGATGTGTACGACTATGATGAGGTGGATGGGACGTACTTCATAGCGATGGAGTACGTGGATGGGAAGAACCTCAAGGAGTACATCAGGGAGAGGGGTAGGCTGAGTGAGGGGGAGGCGATAAGGATCACGGAGCAGATATTGGAGGGTTTGAGTGCGGCGCACAGGGCGGGTTTGGTGCATCGGGACATGAAGCCGCAGAACGTGATGGTGACGGAGGGTGGTGTAGTCAAGATCACGGATTTTGGGATAGCGAAGGCAGTGGGGGATGCTGGGATGACGGAGGCTGGGGTGGCGTTTGGGACGCCACACTATTTGTCTCCTGAGCAGGCCAGGGGAGATGAGGTGACGCCGCGGAGTGATGTGTACGCGGTGGGAGTGATGATGTATGAGATGTTGAGTGGGCGGCTACCTTTTGAGGGGGAGAATCCGATGAGGGTAGCGTATGCGCATGTTTTTGAGGAGCCTGAGGGTTTGAGGGAGGTAGCGCCGTGGGTGAGTGAGGGTTTAGTGAGGGTGGTGGAGAGGGCGATGGCGAAGGATCCATTGGAGAGGTATGGGGATGCTGGGGAGATGTTGAGGGATCTGAGGAATCTGCCTCTGCCTGCTGACTCCCACCATAACCAGGATGCAATGTACGAACTCACCAGCGATTTTTCTAAGCATAATTCTTACGTGGATCCTTGGGGAGTAACTGCCACTTTGCCCAATGTCCCTAAATTTACCTCTGGTAGTCAGCACAAAAATCGAGTTGCTAGGACAGAAATAGCGGAACCTGGAGATAGTAAACAAGCTTCGAAACCGTTCTGGATACTGCTACCCGCTACTCTCTTGGTGTCAGCGTGCGTGTTGCTTGGAGCGACATTTGTTCCCTTTGTAAGTTCTCGAATTCCTCCTATTGTTACCGAAACCCCAGATTCTAACCTTAATACGTCTTCTGAGTCTCCCTACCCAGTAGTATTAGTGTCTACTCCCATTCCCACTGAGAGAACGTACTATCTTCGGGGTAGCGTTCCGGCTCCTCCAGAGAATTTGACAGCTGTAGCCTTATCTCCTTATGCCATCAAGTTATTTTGGGTGGATGTATCTCCAAACGAAGATGCATATTTTATCTATAGAAGAACTAGAAGAACGAGTGGTGCTAGTTGGCGTCGCTTGGCAATACTAGGCCCTAACAGCATCTCTTATCTAGATAAAGGGTTGAAACCCAATACCGATTACACATACAAAGTATGTGCAGTTAATAGCCAAGGTAGCTCTAAATGCCCTGAAGCTTCCGCACACACAGATATCCTTCCCCCTACTTCTACTACTTACATTATTACCCCAACACCTGAGCTGGAGAACTCTCCTGAAGTTGTCCCAACTCCTACCTCTACTCCCACTCCTGAGCCAACTAATACTCCAGTAAGGCTTAAGACTCCTATTAGTCGACCTACGGCAACTCCTACATCTACACCCACGCCTACACCTACACCCACCGTCGAGCCAACACCAACTCCTACTCCGACAGCGACATCGACTCCTACACCATATCCAACTGTATTGCCTACTCCCACCAAGTCTAGCCCTCCAAGACCTACAGTTACACCTACTAATGTACCCACTCCTATCCCTACCATCTGGCCGACTCCAACAATCTCTCCCACTCAGGAACCGGTTCCTACTTCGACCCCAATGCCGCGTCCAGAGTCCACGGAGCCATTAACTACACCGACTGTAAGAGTTGAATCTTCAGGTACATATGTCCCAGCTACTCAAACACCGTCATCTATCTTGATCACTCAGACACCACAAAATCGCTAGCGAGGCATTTAGCTTATACTTGCAATATAACTTCGCCAGATCTGATATCCATTGAATTGCGTATTAGAGTACAGAATTCGCACAAATTAAGATGTATGGGTATCATATTGTGTGAGCTTTTCTTATGGAAACAAAGTAAAAGTATTCAAAGGGATTCATAGGTTAGCATTATTACAGCTTACCTTTTATAGGGGTTTGGAATAGTGGAGCTTGGTGTAATAGGCGGACGTTACGAGGTAGAGTGGAAGGTAGGGCAGGGTGGAGCAGCGGAGGTATACCGAGCTGTGGACCTGAGGCTTGGGAGGGTGGTGGCGCTGAAGGTATTGAGGGCTGGGCATGCCCAGGATGAGAAGTTCAGGGCCAGGTTCATCAACGAGGCCAGGGCGGCAGCGAGGTTATCGCATCCCAACATAGTGGATGTGTACGACTATGATGAGGTGGATGGGACGTACTTCATAGCGATGGAGTACGTGGATGGGAAGAACCTCAAGGAGTACATCAGGGAGAGGGGTAGGCTGAGTGAGGGGGAGGCGATAAGGATCACGGAGCAGATATTGGAGGGTTTGAGTGCGGCGCACAGGGCGGGTTTGGTGCATCGGGACATGAAGCCGCAGAACGTGATGGTGACGGAGGGTGGTGTAGTCAAGATCACGGATTTTGGGATAGCGAAGGCAGTGGGGGATGCTGGGATGACGGAGGCTGGGGTGGCGTTTGGGACGCCACACTATTTGTCTCCTGAGCAGGCCAGGGGAGATGAGGTGACGCCGCGGAGTGATGTGTACGCGGTGGGAGTGATGATGTATGAGATGTTGAGTGGGCGGCTACCTTTTGAGGGGGAGAATCCGATGAGGGTAGCGTATGCGCATGTTTTTGAGGAGCCTGAGGGTTTGAGGGAGGTAGCGCCGTGGGTGAGTGAGGGTTTAGTGAGGGTGGTGGAGAGGGCGATGGCGAAGGATCCATTGGAGAGGTATGGGGATGCTGGGGAGATGTTGAGGGATCTGAGGAATCTGCCTCTGCCTGCTGACTCCCACCATAACCAGGATGCTTCCTCGGAGCCTACAGTTGCCGTCCCGGTGATGTCAATTGAATCTCCTCCATCTGAATCCACGCGCACTGCTTCGGTGATATCAGGTCCAAGAAGAACTTCAGTATATGGTGAGCCGGAGGAGGAATCTAGGTCACGCCTATCACCTGCATGGTTGCTAGTGCCTTTGCTGCTACTTGGTTTCTTAGGTGGATGCCTGTTGATGCGCAATAGTGTGTTATCTCTTCTTCCAGGAGGCGCTCAGAGCCTTGCGACACCTACTACAGGACTGCCTCCTATAGTAGTGACAACTGGTCCTACTAGTACTCCGGTAGAGCCATCTCCAACTCCGGTTTCAACTCCTACTCCCATCTTGCCTTCTGCTCCAGAGAACTTGCGTGCAAGGTTATCTCCTGATGGAGAGGCTGTGGAGCTTACATGGACGGACACAGCATCTAATGAGACTGCCTATCTTGTTGAACGCTCGACCGATAATAGGGAATGGTTCCTGTTATCTACCCTAGCTGCTAACTCGAATTCCTTTACTGATAACACTATTTCACCGGGCAAGAAATATTATTACAGGGTGAGGGCGCGCGGTCCTGAGGGTTATTCTGACTATGCTCTCACATCTATAGAGATTCCTAAACCTACACCAGTACCTACAAATACCCCAACTCCTACGCCTACATTCACACCTACTCCTACACCCACACCCACTCCCACCAGAGAGCGCGTGTGGATGTATGCTGCAACAACAGATTACAGCAACGTAAATATGAGGCAAGATCCAGATCCTAACTCACCTAGACTTATAACAATTCCTTACGGTGCTAGAGTAAGGGCATTTATACCAGCCGTAGAGGGAGCGGATGGTAATGAGTGGTATGAAGTGATCTATAGAGGCATAAGAGGATATGTGTTGGCAGATCTTCTTACGATCCAAGCTCCACCACCAAAGCCTACTCCTACACCCACACCTACACCTACTACCGAGCCAACACCAACTCCCACTAGGGAACCAACTCCTACACCTACGCCTCGTTCTACACCAGCTCGAACTGGCTCGGTATCTATACGCCTTGAGGATAGTTTTTTCAGAGGAGGATGGAGCAATGAGGACGGATATAAGGGCAGGTCCGCACAATGGATATACGGACAGCGTACTCAGTATTGGCGTATGAGCACTCGTTTCGTATTATGGGGAGACAGAGAGGGGATGGCAACCCTCAAGCTTGTAGGCATGGACTCTGAAGATTCGAAGAAGACCAGGATAAGTATATTAATCAACGACCAAGAGATATTTAGAGGTCCTGACCCTTTGCCAAACGACACCCAAAATTTGAATGATTCTGGTAATTGGGGGGAGAGTACAATTACCTTCCCATCAAGCCTCTTAAATGACGGTAACAACACTCTAGAAATCCAAAACTTGGAGAAAAATGGTGGTTTTGGGCGCCCACCTTGGTTTATGCTGGACTATGCGGTCGTTAGCTTTAATGTAGATTGAACAAAGAAATCATTTTGAATGATGTATTCTTTCCGGAAATCCAAGGCCCTAATAGCTAAGATAAAGTCTCGACTGATTTTTGAGGGGAGCGATGCTATCCGATATTTGGAAGAAGATTAGAAATACTGAACAGACGGGAGACTCAGGTACGGAGCCGGAGCGCTTGTCGGATGAGATAACGCAACCTCTCCCTGTGATGGAAGTCAATAAGGCTAACTCTGGTAATGTCATTCTTGGAATCAGAGCAGCAGCCCGGACAGACTCAGGAAGAGTTCGACGCACAAACGAAGATGATGTACTGTTAGCTCTTCCGGAATCCAACGAATCTGTTTTACCTACTATAGGTATTGTTGCTATTGCCGATGGAATGGGAGGCCATGATAAAGGCGAGGTTGCTAGCAGAACTGCAATAGAGGCTACCATAAATCACTTGCAGAACAACCCTTTCTTTACTGAGGGACACTTTCTCAGGCAGAACCTATCCGATGACGATGTTGTCAATGTTGTACGTGAAGCAGTCCAAACTGCTAACAGGGCTGTTTACCGTACTAAGGTTGAGCAAAGTACCGATATGGGTACAACCCTGGTACTTGCTCTTATTTTGCGTGGCAAGAGCTATATAGCTAATGTTGGAGACAGTAGAGCCTATATAGTGAGAGATAGAGCTATACGCCGTATTACTGAGGATCATTCCCTGGTTGAGCGCATGATAGCTGCAGGACAGATAACTGAGATCGAGGCTAGAAGGCATCCTCAAAGAAACCTTATATTTCGATCTTTAGGTACAGAGCCTGTGGTTGAGATAGATATGTTTGTCGAACCTCTAAGGTCAGGAGACAGGTTACTTCTCTGTAGTGACGGTTTAAACAGCATGGTGTCTGACGATGTCATAGCTGATATTGTCTCTCATGAAAGTGACGTCGATCGGGCTTGCAGGTTGCTTATAAGGGCTGCAAACGATGCTGGTGGTGCAGACAATATAAGCGTTGCTCTGGTGGAAATGGTAGCACTTGAGGACCAGACATCAATGTAAAAATATTTTTGCTAAAGATACTAGAATTATCTACAGGTCACCCACAGTAACTATACTTACCCCACATGTAATTTATGTTCAGATGATAAGGTTTGATCCCTTCTTAGAGAGATCTTTATGAGAAAGCTTTTTTTACTCTATCTACTTATGTTTAGTCTTTTGGTTACTTCTTGCTATTCACCGCATAGATCTACTGAAACCGAGCGAGAGAGCTCGTCTGTCTCCTCCCAACAAGGTCATAAGTCAAATCATGTAGATAATGCAGAGGCCACAAAGGCTAAAGAATTACCAAATGGCCATCTATCTAACTCGAAATTCGCGGGAGATAGTGGAAAGCGTTTAGATCCTAGGCTCCAATCTTCTAATTCAGTTCCTAGTAAAAATGCTAAGGGTGTTGAGATTAAAAATCCCTCAACCCCTAAGAAAAACACCTCAAGCAAGATTACAGATCGCCAGCAGCCAGTAATATCCGATCCCACTCTTATGTATGTGAGTACTTCTAATGGAGCGGGACTGAACTTGAGGGAAGCTCCTGGGGTACGTTCTGGAGTACTTATGGTCATTCCTAATGGCTCTAGGATTAGAGTATGGAAAAAAGACTCGCAAGTACTAGATGGTTATACATGGTATAGGGCAAGTTATGGTTCGGCGTCGGGCTATGTAGCTTCAACCTTTTTATCTAGTGACCTTGGCGATTCATCAGTTGATAAGGATCAAAATACTATTGGTAAAACCATCATCTCAAAGGTTGATAATGGTTCAAATGATGGTCGTGCTTATGATCTTAAGGGTAATACTTGGACTCTGAATGCTGTTGGAGACATAATGCTTAGCAGGTCCGTGCTCTATAAGATGAGATATTACGGCAGCTATCGTCATCCTTATCTCAGGACTGCCAACTTACTAAGAGATGCTGATTTTACTATAGCTAACTTGGAGCTACCTCTCTCAGACCGAATCCCTCCGCCTGCGGATGACCATACTATGACTTTTGTAGCACCTACAGCTGTTGCCGATGGTCTAAAGTGGGCAGGGATAGATGCCGTTACTTTGGCTAATAATCACACCCTGAACTTCGGGCAGGCACCATTAGTAGACACATTGAAAGCACTAGATAAATACGGAATCGGACACTTTGGCGGAGGTGTAAACTGGGAACAGGCTTATTCTCCTGCTATCTACAATATAAAGGGAGTCAAGGTAGCTTTTCTGGGATTCGATGGTGTCTATTGGTGGAACTGGTCCAACAAGAACGCCCCAGGTATAGCTACAGCTTGGGAAGATCCAGTTAGAGAGGCGATTGCTAGAGCTAGACAACAGGCAGATGTCGTAATTCCTTACTTCCACTGGGGTGTTGAGTATACCTCAGTACCTAATCAGTTCCAGCGTCATATGGCAAGGGTAGCCATCGACGCCGGTGCTGATTTAGTGCTAGGCTCACATCCACATTGGGTACAACAGGTCGAGGTTTATAAGGGTAAGCTGATAGTGTATTCGATGGGAAACTTTGTGTTTGATCAAATGTGGTCTCAGGAGACAAGGCAGGGGGTGATAGTCAAGTTTACTTTCCAAGGCAAAAACCTCGTATCTGCCAAGTTCTTGCCAGTCCTTATAGAGGATTATAACCAGCCAGTGCCAGCCACCGGTTATGACTATCGCGCGGTGCTGGATCGCATGGGGGTAGAGCCGATAGTTTATTTTGCTAAGGAGCGTGTACCTGCAAGGTGAGTTGCTCTCTCAGCTCATCTGGCTCATTTACTGGCATGGAACATGCATAGTTTCTGCATACGAATGCTGTGGGCTTGTTGTTCCTGAGTGTCCTCCCCTGAAGAATGGGTAGATCGCTGCGAGATGCCTCTTCCTCAGTAGTAGAGATGAGTATCTTGTTGGGTATGTATGTTTGCCTTATGACTTCTAATAAAGCCTCTGTATTTACAGAATGCTTGTCTCCAAGTATTACGATTTCCACTGATGGGCTTAGGAGAGTATTAGCAACACACAGCATATGTCCAAAAGCTGTAGGGTGCTTGGACATAACTGGCGCAAGCCCACGTACCACTCTGGATGCGATTTCTCTGTAATCTTGCCTATCGAATATCACGGCTAGCCTTAGTAAAGCCATGCAGGCAAGAGAATTTCCAGAAGGTGTCGCGTTGTCATACAGATTTCTAGGCTGCAAGAATATGTCGCTATGCTTTATAGAAGTGTCAGAGAAAGTACCTATCTCCTCCTTCCAGAAACTATCTATCATATCCTGTACAAATCGTCTTGCACTTTCTAACCATTTGCCATCTGAGGTTATCTCGTAGAGGGTTATTAGTGAGTTAGAGAGTGCAGCGTAATCTTCCAAAAAGCCTGGTACTTTTGGTTTGGAGTCGCTGTAAGTGTGATGCAGCA
>ERZ795042.2134-NODE-2134-length-11346-cov-10.548136_pt1 | contig 11346 bp, 10 predicted proteins | sample MGYA00375126_ERZ795042 | MGnify/ENA primary metagenome ERZ795042 (study PRJEB30171, sample SAMN05518105) | compost metagenome | isolation source: Feedstock adapted compost from Newby Island compost facility, Milpitas, CA | place: USA:Newby Island compost...
GGCCGGCCCTCGCTCACCGACACGACCACCGCGAAGCCGTGCTGGCGCATGAACTCCAGCAGCCTCTCCGCGTCGTCCTCCTGGAACATGGCTGGGATGTACACGCCCCCAAGGCTATACGCAAGCGGGCCCCGGGCCACGCATCGGAGCCGCCGATGGAAGCCGGGCGAGTATCGAAGCCGGCTTTTGTAACGGCTCGCGCGCGCGCCTAGCCTGCTCTCGTCCGACGCGAAGCGGCGAGGCAGGAGGTGCTCATGACGCGCTGGCAGATGTTCACGGAGTGGCTGGCGGAGGAACGCCGGGCGAGGCGCGAGCGCGCCGCCCTGTCCCGCGCCGCCGGGGCCTTCGCCCGCTTCTACCCCGACTGGAACGGTGCGCTGTTCGACGAGACGTTCCTGCGCCGGTTCGAGCCCAGGGCGATCCTCGACATGCAGCCTGGGGAGCTGGCCGAGGAGTGGGCGCGTCAGTTCGCGTTCTCGGACGCCCGGCGCCGCGAGCGCTACGTCGCGCGCATCGCCGTCGCGGCGGCGCGCTTCCAGGACCTCCTCGCTACCGAGCTCAGGCGCGTGGACGAGCACGATGTCGCGGCGCGGCGGGCGGCTCGGACGGCCGCGGCGCGGCGCCCCCTGGGTCAGCGGTGAGCCCGAGCCCCGGACAGACGGCCGGGTGCGAGGCGCCGATCCGCGTGGGCGCCTCCGACACGTGTCCCTCCCCCTCGTGCGCGGGTAAGACGGCGGCCGGCGCCAGCGGCGCTGGCGCCGGCCGCGACCTCGTGACGGCGAACCGCGAGCTGCCCGCGGCTAGACTTGCCGCATGAAGCTCCAGGGCCTGCGGGCGCTGCTCGCGATCGTCGAGCACGGCAGCTTCTCCGAAGCGGCGCTCGAGCTCGGCGTCTCACAGTCGACCGTGTCCCACGCGATCGCCGAGCTCGAGGAGGAGCTGGGCGTGCGGCTGCTCGAACGCGGGCGCTTCGGCGCGGTGCCGACGCCCGTGGGCGAGCGCGTCGCCGACCACGCCAGGGCCGTCGAGGCCGCGGTGGCCGCGATGTTCCAGGAGGCGGCCTTCCACCGCGAGGAGCTGCGCGGCGAGCTGTGCGTGAGCGCGATCCGCTCCCTGGCGGTCCACGTCCTCGCGCCGGTGATGAGCTCGCTGCGGGAGACGCACCCCGACCTGAGGGTGACCGTCAGCGAGGTCGCCAACTGGGCGCGCGAGCCGATGGCGCACCTCCGCACCGCCCGCGCCGACGTAGCTCTGACGATGTCCTCCCTCGCCGAGGACGTCCTCTTCTGGCGGCTCCTCCGCGACCCCTACGTCGCCGTGGTGCGCGAGGACTGCACGGTCCGCGGCAGGGCGTCACTGCGCGACCTCGTGCGGCAGCCGCTCATCGTCAGCAGCGGCCCCTGCTCCTGGCCCATACGCGGCGCCCTCCTCAGCGTCGACCCGACCTTCCAGCCCGCGTACGAGATCGCCGACGACTCGACGATGCTCGCCCTCGTCGCCCGCGGCCTGGGGGTGGCGCTGATGCCCGAGCTCACCGTCGACGCCCTGCCGCCGGGCACGCGTATCGCGCCGCTCGTCGAGCACGTCGAGCGCGGCCTCGGCGTCGCCGTGCTGCCGCGGTCGCTGAAGGTGCCGGCCGTGCGGGTCTTCCTCGAACGGCTGCGCGAGATGTTCCCCGAGGGCGAGGTGCCGCCGCTAGATGGACCGAAGGGCCCGCTCCTGCACGCCGACGATGTGGACGCGGCGAGGCCCAACCAGAGCGCCGCGTGGCCGGGTCCGATCGCTTCCGCTGACTAGGCCAGTTTCTCGAGCCTGCAGTACACCGTAGGGTGCAAGCAGAAACGACCCCGTACGTACGAAGGACACAGGGCTCGCCCCCTTCCTCCGTGCCGCAACTGCGATGACGCCAAGCGTCGTGGCAACGGCCGGCGTGACGCCGTGGTAATTGTCAGCCAAACTGGCCCAAACCAAGGGGGGACGTGTGGACGTCGGCAATCGGGGGTCGCATGGATCCGCTAGGAGACCAGGTCGATGCGTAGGCAGCTACGACGCTTGATGTCGCAGTCAGTTTGGAGCCTGGACTCTGATGCCTGACCCGGTTCTGACGGCTCGGGGCCGACACCTATGGGCCAAGAGCGCTGAGAGCCCTCCTGGGCACCCGTTGCTGGCCCACATGATCGATGTCGGCCTGACGGCCGCGGAGCTACTCACTAGGCGCCCCCAGCCGCTGTTGGGGATTCTCACCGCGGAGCTGGAGATAGGAGAAGAGGACGCGAGGCTCCTCTGCCAGAACCTCGCTGCGCTACACGACCTGGGCAAGGCCACCCCTGCGTTCCAGGCGAAGTGGCCGCCCGGAGCGCCGGCGGAGGCGCTGGCGCCCCATCGGCTCAGCGACGTGCCTCACGGACGCGCCACAGCCGTGTTCCTGCGCGACCTGCTTAGGGAGGCGGGGTTCGGCAGGAAGGCGACCGGTCTGGCCAACGCGGTGGCGATCCATCACGGCATGCGGATGACGCAGGCGGCCATGACCGCCGAGAGCCTCGACCCGCGCTCGCTGGGTTCAGGAGTCTGGGATAGCTGGCGCCAGGCGCTGTGGGAGGACGTCCAGGCCGTCTTCGGTGTGCTGCGGCCTCCCGGTAGGCCCAACCAGCACCTTTCCGGCCGGTCGTGGGTTCTACTAGCCGGCCTGACCAGCGTGGCGGACTGGATAGGCTCGAGCCTGCCGTACGTCGCCGCAGTGGCCGATCCGGTCGAGTACGCGAAGGGGCGGATCGCCACCGTCAGGGCACGCTTGGCCGAGATCGCTTGGCCGGAGTCGGTCCGGTGGACCGCTACCGACCCTACCGAGCCTTTCTCCGCCTGGTTCGGGAGCGACGGCAGCCGTTTCGAGCCGCGGCCGCTGCAGGCAGCCATTGAGGAAGTCGCCCGCAAGATCGCACCTCCCTTCCTGCTCGTGGTCGAGGCGCCAATGGGCGAGGGCAAGACGGAGGCGGCGTTCTACACGGCCGGCCTCAACTCCCAGCTAGGTCTCTACGTCGGGCTCCCCACGCAGGCCACGAGCGACGCCATGCACGGACGGCTGGCGTCGTTCGTCCGTCGGCACGAAACCCGGCCGACGTACGTCGCCTTGGCGCATAGCGCCGCAGGTCAGATGCGCCGCTTAGCAACGCCGCCCGCCTTCGACGAGGAGGGTATCGAAGCCGAGGCCGATGCGGAGGACTGGTTCGCGTCCACGAAACGTGCGCTCCTCGCCGAGATCGGCGCCGGCACCGTCGACCAGGCGCTGAGGTCCGTGCTCCCAGCAAGGCACTTCTTCGTGCGCCTGTGGGGACTGGCGCACAAGCTCGTGGTCCTCGATGAGGTCCACGCCTACGAGACGTTCACGTCCTCCCTCATCGCCGAGCTGCTCGCCTGGCTGGGTTCCGTAGGTGCGCCCGCCGTTCTGATGAGCGCCACGCTGCCCCGAGACGTTCGCCGCGAGCTGGTACAGGCGTACGCGGAAGGCGCTGGCCTGAGCGCCGATCTGGATTACTCGATCCCGTACCCTCGCGTGACAGCGCTAGGCCGCGATGCCACGTTCTCGGTGAGCTTCGAAGCATCGACGTACCGCAGCGTCCGCGTCGTCCCGGCACCGTACGATGTCGATGACCTCGCACGAGCAGCGATGGAGGCGGTGTCCACCGGCGCCGGGGTCGCGGTCATAGTCAATACCGTAGACCGGGCCCAGAGGCTCTTCACCGCGTGCCGAGGCGTCGGACTCGATCCCGCGCTCGTACACGCGCGCTTCCCTCTCGACGAGCGCAAGCGACGCGAGGCGGAGGTGATGCGGCGCTACGGCCGCGACTCGTCTCCGGAAGTTCGCCCCGGGCTAGTGATCGGCACCCAGGTCCTGGAGCAGAGCCTGGACGTCGACTTCGACGTCATGTTCACCGACTTAGCGCCGGTGGACCTAGTACTGCAGCGCGCTGGCCGCCTGCACCGCCACGCCAGTAGGGCACGGCCCGGCGGAGCCGCCGACGCCTTGCTCCACATAGCCGGACTGCACGGCGCGGACGCGTCCGAACCGCACCCCGAAGCGCTCGACACCGTCTACGACCGCTATGTCATGTGGCGCTCCTGGGCGTTGCTCACAGGCAAGAGCTCACTGAGGCTTCCGGACGACATCGACGAGCTCGTGCAGCTCGCCTACGGCGACGAACCGCTGGCGGCCCTCGAGCCTCATGGCACCGCCGTTGTCGAGGCCCTACGGACACACGAGGCGCTACGCACGGCGCAACGCGGAGCCGCGCAGAACTGGTCGTTGGCCAGGCCGCTAGATCCAGCGGTCCAGTCTTGGGGAGAACCCGGTGTGGACGAGGACGAAGAGCGCGCCTATACGTTGAAACTCACGACTCGACTTGGCGACGACTCCGTCACCGTGGTCCCGGTAGTACCAGGGAAGTCTAGATGGGCCGTCGCGGGCACGGCGGTCGCCACACCGATTGCGGCCACACGGGCGTCCGAGCAGTTCGTGGACGCCTGTCTGGCACGCCAGCTACGCGTCTCCAACAAAGCGCTCATCGAGCGCTTGCGCCGCAAAGGTCAGCCCGCCTGGTGGCGGCGCTCCGGACCACTGCGGAACATGTACCCCCTACCGCTTGGGCAAGACGGCACGTACCTCGACGATGAGCGAGTGCGCTTGGACGAGGAACTGGGGCTCGTGATCGAGAGGAGCGAGTGATGTGATGAAACCGAGCTTCAACCTGGTCGACAGTCCCTGGGTCCCTGTCGAGTACACCGACGGGACGGTCCGGGAGGTAAGCCTTCGCGATGCATTCGCCGACGCCCGAAGCATCCGGCGCGTGACGGACCAGTCCCCGCTCGTCACCGCGGCCGTCTACAGGCTGCTGTTCGCGATCATGCACCGCGCCTTGCCGGTTACGACCGACGACGCGTGGGTCGACGCCTGGGACGCTTACGAGGTGGCAGGGCCAGCGACCGCGTACCTGGAGCGCTGGCGGCACCGCTTCGAGGTGTTCGATGAGGACGCACCGTTCGCCCAGGTCAGGGACCTGCCGGACAAGTGTAGGTTCCCCTGGACGAAGTTGGCCCTCGATCGGGCACCCAACAGCAGCAAGCTCCTGTTCGACCACACCTACACGCTGGAACCGCCTCCTACGGACCCAGCCACCGCCGTGCGTTCGCTCCTCGCATGCCAGGCCTTCACGGTTGGCGCGGGCAAGAGTTGTACGGGATACACGAGCGGCGCTCCCCTTTCCGGCGTGCTGACGGTGATACCCGAGGGTCGTGACCTGGCCGAGACCTTGCTGGCCAACGTGTTCAGCGGCCACTTCGAGGACGATTCGGCCTCCTGGGAGGCCGAGCCTCTCACCGTCTCGACGCTCCTGGCGAGCCAGGAGAGCCGCACGTGGACAGGCCCGGCGAGCCGCTTGACGTGGCTTTCCCGCGCCGTGAAGCTCGTGCCCGAGGACGAGAACGGCAACGTCCGCTGGGCGCTGTTCGGCATGGGGCTCAAGCCCATAGTGCCGGACGGGGACAGGGACCCCTGGGTCTCGTACCGGACGACGAAGGACGGCGTCCGAGTGCCACTGAAGCTCGATCCCAACCGGCTCATCTGGCGCGACCTGCACGCGATGCTCCACGGCCGGGCCGAAGCGGAGACGGAACCGGTACGCGCGGTGACGCGCCTGGCAGGCTTGGGTGACGCGAGCCGTCGTCCGCCGCAAGCGTGGACACTCGTCGCAGCTGGCCACGCAGCGGACAGGGCCAGCGTGCTCGCGTGGCGGCTGGAGCGATGGACCGTGCCGGCTGTCGTCGTCGGCGACCCGGACCGCGCGTCCGGTCTGTATGAGGCACTGAAACTCGCCGAAGCAACTGCCCACGAAGTGGGCAGAGCGGTCTGGAAGCTCGCAGCCGCGCTCGCCGGCGAGGACCGCACAAGCACCGATGTGAAGGCGGTGGCCAACGGTATCCCAGCAGAACGCACCTACTGGGCGCAACTCTCCTCGCGTTTCCAGAGGTTCCTGAACGAGCTCGGCGCCGACCGCGACGTTGCAGACGCCTACTGGCGCGAGGCGGTCGCGGCCGCCGTCGCTAACGCCGCCGCCGCTGCACATCGGGCCATCGGTCGCGACGTGAAGGCGATCAAAGCCTGGGCGCAGGTGAGCCAGTGGCTCGCGAAGTTGAGCGCTAAGGCGCTCGAACCTACATCGAGAACCGGAGGTGAGCGGTCGTGACAGACGCACCCACACGCGATAGCAGGGCGGTCGAGGCCGACCCATTCGTCTCCCACGTGGCCGCCCTAGATCCTGGCGCCAAAGCAGCGCTTAGGAGGTCCCTGGCGTTCCCACCGGGGACCTGGCCCGGGGCCTTCCCTTACGTGGAGCGCTGGGTGCCACGCGACAGCGGTCGCTGGGAACGCACCGTCTACTACCTAATCGCCGGCCTACAGGCCCTGTCGCGATCGAGCTCCAACCACGGAGACTTGGGCCGCGCCACCAAGCGGCTCCAAGAGAAGACCGAGTCGGGCTCGGTCGAACAACGCTTCCTCGCGCTACTGGACGCCGACGAGGAGCAGCTACCTCAGCGCCTGAGACAACTTATCACCCTACTCAGTTCTCACGACATCGCCCCCGACTGGGCGCGCCTGCGCCGTGACCTACTCAGATGGAACCACCAGGATCGCTACGTCCAACAGCGCTGGGCGCGCTCGTACTACGGCGCCAGCACCGAGGAGCCCGGCAGTGACCAGCCAGACGCGGCGTGAGGTGCCGCGGAGAGGAGAAGTCAGATGACCAAGAGGATCGAGTACCACATCATCCAGAGCTTCGCGCCGGCGAACCTGAACCGCGACGACACGGGCGCCCCCAAGGACACTGTGTTCGGCGGCGTCAGACGCGGTCGCATCTCGTCGCAGTCACTCAAGCGCGCCGTGCGGGTCTACATGAGGGACCGCGGCCTGATACCGGACGGGGCGAGGGCGTGGAGGACGAAGCGAGTGACCAGCCTCCTCGCCCAAGCGCTGCGGTCCCGGGGCCTGGACGACGCAGCGGCCGAAAGCTGGGCAGTCGCGACCATAGAGGCGATCGGCTCGAACAGGAAGATGAAGGTCAAAGACGGCAAGACCGAGTACCTGATGTTCATCGGCGCCGGCGAGATAGATCGGCTCTCCGAGCTGGTGCGGGAGACTGCCGCAACCGGGGCAACAAAGGTCACGCCGGAGCTCGAGAAGCAGCTCACTGCCGTCCTGGAAGAGCGCGGCGCAGGCACCATCGACGTCGCCCTGTTCGGCCGCATGTTGGCGAACCTTCCCGAGGGCAACACCGATGCCGCCTGCCAGGTCGCTCATGCCATCTCCACGCACCGGGTCGACAGGGAGTTCGACTACTACACGGCAGTGGACGACCTGCAGCCCGAGGACACCGCCGGCGCGGACATGATCGGCACGATCGAGTTCAACGCCTCCTGCTACTACCGGTACAGCACGATCAATCTCGCCCAGTTGAGCGCGAACCTGCAGAACGACGACCTGGTGAAGCGGGCCGTCGAGGCGTACACCCGAGCTGTGGTGGAGGCGATTCCATCAGGAAAACAGAACACGTTCGCCGCCCACAACCCGCCAAGCACAGTGTTCGTCACCGTCCGAGAGGGGCAGGCGCCACGGAGCCTGACGAACGCTTTCGAATGTCCGGTTCATCCCAAGGGCGACGGCGTGCTTGAAGAATCGGTCAGGCGCCTCGGCGAGTACTGGCAGCGTATCGACGGCGCGTACGGACCCGCGAAAGACGCGATAGTCCTCGACATCTCAGGCTCGTTCAGCGCCGATCCAGTGAAGCGGGTAGAGACCCTCGATCAGCTCGTCTTGGCGGTCCTCGCCCACGTGTGCTGAGCCATGCCGCACACGCTTAGGATCCGCCTAGTCGGTCCCTTGCAGTCGTGGGGGACGAGGTCCAGGTTCGACAACCGCGACACGGAGGAGGCTCCGTCCAAGTCGGGTGTGGTCGGCCTGCTCGCGTCTGCCCTGGGCCGCTCCCGAGAAGAGTCCGTCGCGGACCTAGCCGACCTTCGAATGGGTGTGCGCATCGACCGTCCCGGGACCAGGATGACCGACTACCACACGGCTCTGAACGTGGTCTCATCCGAAGGCAAGCTCAACCCCGGCAGGGACACTGTCGTGAGCCAGCGGGACTACCTGGCCGATGCCGCCTTCCTCGTCGGTCTGGAGGGTGAGGACCCCCAGCTGCTCCTGAAGCTGCAGTCAGCCCTTCAGGACCCCCATTGGCCGCTCTTCCTCGGCAGGAAGGCGTTCCCCCCGTCCCTCCCGGTGGCGTTCTCCGCCGAGCACGACCCGAGCGCCATGTGCGAAGCCAGCCTCGAGGAGGCGCTCGTCGCCACGCCGCCGGTCGTTGACGTCGACCTGAAGAAGCCCGTCACCTACCTCGTCGAGCGCGCTGACGGAGAGCAGGAGTGGATGGACCAACCGGCGAGCGACTTTAGGTCCCGGAGCTTCCGACTGCGCCGCGTGAAGGTCGTGACGGCACCGTGGGGAGAGAGATGGTTCTGAGTCGCATCGTGCTGAACCTCGACGCGCCGTCCGCAAGGCGCGATCTGGCGAGCCGCTACGAGATGCACAGGACAATGTCGCGACTCGCTCCAGGTGGAGGCAACCGAATCCTTTGGCGCCTCGAGACGCGTGGCGGCACCCAGCCGGTGGTACTGGTTCAGACATCCGATACCCCGGACCCGACGTCGATCGCTGTGACAGCGCCCGACTACTACGTCAGCTTCGAGAGCCGCTACAACCGGCTGCTCGAGAACCTGCGAACCGGCGACAGGCTGCGATTCAAGGTGTTCGCTAACGCCAGTGTGAAACGGGAGGGGAAGCGGCACGGCCTCTATCGCCAAGACGACCAGCTCGCCTGGATCGAGCATCAGCTCCTGAAGCATGGCGCCGAACCCGTGGCGGTGCGCATCGGGGAGACGAGCACCGAGAGGTGTTGGAGAGGCCGCGATAGCCGTCCCATCTCCGTGTACGGAGTCATGTTCGAGGGCCTACTGGACGTAGTGGACCCGAATCGCGTCAGGGACCTTGTCCGTAACGGCCTTGGCCATGCCAAAGCGCTCGGCTTCGGCCTCGTGACGCTGGGCCGATGAAACCCACACGATCCATCGACCTGAGGCTGCTCCCCAAGTTGCGGGACAGCCTCTCTTACGTCTACCTGGAGCATGGGCGGGTCGAGCGCGACGACTCCTCCATCGCCTGGTACGGCCCCGAGGGCGCAGTCGCACTGCCAGCCGCGCAGCTCTCCACGCTCCTCCTCGGCCCAGGAGTATCGATCACGCACGCAGCCATCACCGCCTTGGTCGACAACGGCGTCAGCGTCTGCTGGGTGGGCGAGGAGTCTGTCCGGTTCTACGCCCACGGAACTGGTGAAACGCGCAGCGCCCGCAACCTCGAGCGTCAGGCGATGGCATGGGCGAACGAGGACCTCCGACTGCAGGTGGTGAGGCGGCTATACGCGTTCCGCTTCCCGGAAGCCCTCGACGAGAGCTTGTCGTTGGAGCAGATTCGGGGCAAGGAGGGGGTGCGGGTGCGCGACGGCTATGCCAGGGCTGCGAAGGCTGCAGGCGTACGTTGGAGAGGGCGCAACTACGATAGGAACGACTGGAACCGCGCTGACCTGCTAAACAGAGCCCTGTCCGCCGGGAACGCGTGCCTGTACGGCGTGTGCCATGCGGCGATCGTGTCAATGGGTTTCTCGCCCGGCCTAGGGTTCCTCCACACCGGTAAGCAGCTCTCCTTCGTTTACGACGTGGCTGACCTCTACAAGGTCGACACGGTGGTCCCGGTTGCGTTCGCGACCGTGGCCGCGTCGCCGGACGACGTCGAAAAGCGCGTCCGCCATGGGCTCCGGGACAGGTTCCGCGAGACACGCCTGCTGCAGCGTGTGGCTCGCGACCTCAACCGGCTGTTCGATCTCGACGAGGAGTTCGAAGACCCTTACACCACCGATGCCGCTGCGCCTGGCGACATCTGGGACGGCGACAAGTACGTTCCCGGGGGGACGGCATATGGTCGTGATGACTCTTGAGCTTGCCCCGCCACGATTGCGCGGCTGGCTGACACGGTGGCTCACCGAGGTAACCCCTGGCGTGTACGTGGGCGACGTCAACGCCTTGGTGAGGGACCTGCTCTGGGAGTCCGTAATCGAGTCCAGTGCCGAGACTGGTCGCGCCGTCCAGGTCTACTCGACGAACAACGAGCTGGGCTACGCCATACGCATGCATGGCGACAGCAAGAGGAAGGTCGTCGAGCTCGACGGCCTACAATTGATCGCGAACCGGCACGCCGCCTGGTACGACTGGCTGGAGGCGCAGGACGGCTGACAGCTGGCTGCGCACACCAGCCCTTTGGTGACGCCGTGCCGGACTAGGCCTCTCGCGTTGGAGGCAGGCTGAGTCCTGGCCCCGAGAACCTTGACAGACAGGTAGACTTCCGCGGGCGAGAGAGCGAGAATCGCCGTGCTGGTCAAGTGCTGTCCCCACGCACGTGGGGATGAACCGAGCGCCTGAGCGCCGCTGCGATCGATGATGTCGCTGTCCCCACGCACGTGGGGATGAACCGGCCGCGTTCATGTCGAAGCCCTTCACGCCGCCGCTGTCCCCACGCACGTGGGGATGAACCGGAGAAACATCATGCTCCAAGTGCACTTCAGCAGCTGTCCCCACGCACGTGGGGATGAACCGCCAGCCGCGGCGGCCTCCGCCGCGGACAGGATGCTGTCCCCACGCACGTGGGGATGAACCGTGAACACGCTCACCGTCATCAACGACGCCGCCGCTGTCCCCACGCACGTGGGGATGAACCGATGTTAGCGCCGATGGGAAGCAACTCCCCACCGCTGTCCCCACGCACGTGGGGATGAACCGACCGACGCGGACTACACCGCCGTCGCGGTCCTGCTGTCCCCACGCACGTGGGGATGAACCGGTCCGCAGCGCCAGCCTCGAGTTCGTCCCGACGCTGTCCCCACGCACGTGGGGATGAACCGACTTGTGCTCGCCGCCTGGCGGCCCTGTTGCGGCTGTCCCCACGCACGTGGGGATGAACCGAGCACTTCGGGCCATTCGAGGTTGGGGCGCTCGCTGTCCCCACGCACGTGGGGATGAACCGACGTTCGCCCGCGAGGGCGACGTGGTCATAAAGCTGTCCCCACGCACGTGGGGATGAACCGTCCTCTGGGTGCAGGTGCTGACGGGCGAGGTCGCTGTCCCCACGCACGTGGGGATGAACCGACGGCGGTGGGGCTGTTGGGGTCGAGCGGCTGGCTGTCCCCACGCACGAGG
>ERZ795042.2140-NODE-2140-length-11327-cov-296.330731_pt1 | contig 11327 bp, 10 predicted proteins | sample MGYA00375126_ERZ795042 | MGnify/ENA primary metagenome ERZ795042 (study PRJEB30171, sample SAMN05518105) | compost metagenome | isolation source: Feedstock adapted compost from Newby Island compost facility, Milpitas, CA | place: USA:Newby Island compost...
CCAGGATCTCGGAGAGGATGGCGAGGAAGAGGTAGGTCCACCCGCTCATCCCTCCGAGGCTACCCTTTCCCGGGGAAAAGCCGCTAGAGTGGGGGGCATGGAGCGGCCCATCTCCGAGGCCTACTTTCAGGAGGCGAAGCGGCACATCCCGGGCGGGGTGAGTAGCCCGGTCAGGGCCTTCAAGGCCGTGGGCGGCACCCCGCCCTTCCTGGTGCGGGGCGAAGGGGCCTACGTCTGGGACGCGGACGGGAACCGCTACCTGGACTACGTGATGAGCTGGGGGCCTTTGATCCTGGGCCACGCCCACCCCAAGGTCCTCGCCCGGGTGCGGGAGACCTTGGAAAGGGGCCTCACCTTCGGGGCGCCAAGCCCTCTGGAGGTGGCCCTGGCGAAAAAGGTCAAGCGGGCCTACCCCTTTGTGGACCTGGTACGCTTCGTGAACTCGGGGACCGAGGCCACCATGTCGGCCCTCCGCCTCGCCCGGGGGTACACGGGCCGGAAGTACGTGGTGAAGTTCCGGGGCAACTACCACGGCCACGCCGATGGCCTCTTGGTGGAGGCGGGCTCGGGGGCGCTCACCTTCGGCGTGCCCTCTAGCGCCGGGGTGCCCGAGGAATACGCCAAGCTCACCCTGGTCCTGGAGTACAACGACCCTGAGGGGCTACGGGCGCTTTTGCGCGCCCGGGGCGAGGAGGTCGCCGCCATCATCTTTGAGCCGGTAGTGGGGAACGCCGGGGTCCTCCTCCCCACGGAAGACTTCCTAAAGGCCCTCCACGAGGCCAAAGAATATGGCGTCCTCCTCATCGCCGATGAGGTGATGACGGGCTTCCGCCTGGCCTTCGGTGGAGCCACGGAGCGGCTTGGTCTTAAGCCTGACCTCGTCACCTTGGGCAAGATCCTGGGCGGGGGGCTTCCCGCCGCCGCCTACGGGGGGAGGCGGGAGATCATGGAGAAGGTGGCCCCCTTGGGCCCCGTCTATCAAGCGGGGACGCTTTCCGGGAACCCCTTGGCCATGGCGGCGGGGCTCGCCACCCTGGAGATCCTGGAGGAAAACCCGGGCTACTACCGCTACCTGGAGGACCTGGGGGCTAAGCTGGAGGCGGGCCTTAGGGAGGTGCTCTCGCAAAAGGGCGTTCCCCACGCGGTGAACCGCATGGGCTCCATGCTCACCGTCTTCTTCACCGAGGGCCCCGTGGTCACCTTCCAGGACGCCAAGCGCACGGACACGGAGCTTTTCAAGCGCTTCTTCCACGGCCTCTTGGACCGGGGCGTCTACTGGCCCCCCTCCAACTTTGAGGCGGCCTTCCTCTCCGTGGCCCACACGGAGGTGGAGGTGGAAAAGACCCTAGATGCGATGGGCGAAGCCCTCTAGATGCGATGGGTGAAGCCCTCTAGAATGGGGGCATGACTGGCTCCCCCGCCGACATTGTTTTGTTTGGAAGCTCGGTTCTTCTTCTGCTAAGTATTCTCCTGAACCGAGTTTCTGAACGCTTCGGCATTCCTCCCCTGCTCCTCTTCCTCGTCCTGGGGATGTTGGCTGGGTCTGACGGTCCCGGGGGCATCTACTTTGACGATACCCGCCTGGCCCAGGGCCTTGGGGTGATGGCCCTGGCTTTTATCCTCTTTGCCGGCGGTTTGGACACGGTGTGGTCCCAGATACGCCCGGTCTTTTGGCCCGGCCTGGTGCTCGCCACCTTGGGGGTAATCCTCACCGCCTGGCTGGTGGGCATTTTCGCCAGCTTGGTCTTGGGCTTTCCTCCCCCTCTGGGCTTCCTCCTTGGAGCCATCGTCTCCTCCACGGATGCCGCCGCCGTATTCAGCGTGCTCCGAGCCCGTGGGGTACGGCTTAGGGAACGGCTTAAGGCCCTTCTGGAGCTGGAATCGGGTACGAACGATCCCATGGCTGTCCTCCTCACCGTTGGCCTCACGGCTTTCCATCTGGGCGCGGGCCAGCCAGGAGACCTGGTGTGGATAGGGGTCAAACAGTTGGGCTTAGGCTTGGCCCTCGGGTATCTCCTGGGTCGGGCTACTGCTTGGGCTTGGAACCGCTTTGGCTTCCAGTACCGGGGTTTAAGGCTCCTCCTGAGTTTCGCCCTGGTGCTTTTCATCTACGGTCTCACGGCTGTTCTGGGAGGAAGTGGTTTTGTCGCCGTGTACCTTGCGGGACTGGTGGTGGGCTCAGTCTCCTTGAAGCACAAGGACGAGCTTCTCCTCTTCCATGACGGTGTAGCCTGGATCATGCAGACGGTGATGTTCTTGGTGCTAGGCCTATTGGTCTTCCCCTCCCAGTTGCCTGGGGTAGTCCTCCAAGGGACCCTTGTAGCCCTCTTCCTAATGTTCGTGGCTCGTCCCCTGGCCGTGGCCCTTTGCCTTCTCCCCTTCCGGTGGTCTTGGCGGGAAGTCCTCCTCGTGGGGTGGGTAGGCCTGAGGGGAGCAGTGCCCATTGTGCTCGCCACCTACCCGCTCTTGGCCGGGGTTCCTGGGGCTAATACCCTCTTCAACCTGGTCTTCTTCGTGGTGTTCCTTTCCGTAGCGCTTCAGGGACCCACCTTGGGGCTTTTGGCCCATTGGTTGGGCTTAGAAGAGAAACGCCCAGATGCGCTCCCTTCGTGACCCCATCTGCGCCGTAGCCACCCCCCCGGGGAAGGGGGCCATCGGGGTGGTGCGGCTTTCCGGCGAGGGTGCCTTGGAGATCGCCGCAAGGGTCTGGCGGGGCAAGGACCCGAGGCGGCTCAAGGGGGGCCGCTTCACCTTTGGGGAGGTGGTGGACCCGAAGACGGGGGAGGCCATTGACCAGGCCCTCCTCCTCGTCTTCCGTGCCCCCCGTTCCTACACGGGGGAGGACCTAGTGGAGTTCCACACCCACGGCTCCCCGGCGGTCCTGAGGCGGGTTTTGGAGGTCCTCCTCGAGGCCGGGGCCCGGCTTGCGGGGCCGGGGGAGTTCACTTTCCGCGCCTACATGAACGGCAAGCTGGACCTGGCCCAGGCGGAGGCGGTCTTGGCCCTTGTGGAGGCGGAAGGGGAGCTCGCTCGCAGGCAGGCCCTTAGGGCCTTGGAAGGGGCCTTCTCCCGCAAGATTGAGGCCCTAGAGCAGAGGCTTTTGGACCTCCTTGCCCACATCCAGGCCCTTTTGGACTACCCCGAGGAGGGTGTGGAGCCCTTGGAGGCGGAAAGGACCCTCCGGGAGGTTTTGGCAGAGGTGGAAGCTCTCCTCGCCCAGGCCCGCACCTCCCGCCTGGCGCAGAAAGGGGCGCGGCTTGCCCTCATCGGGGCCCCCAACGCCGGGAAGAGCTCCCTTCTAAACGCCCTTTTGGGCTACGAGCGGGCCCTTGTCTCCCCCATTCCCGGCACCACCCGGGACTACCTCGAGGCCCCCCTGGAGCTTTTCGGCATCCCCCTCGTGGCCGTGGACACCGCCGGGGTACGGGAGACGGAGGACCCCGTGGAAAGGATGGGGGTGGAGCGGGCCTTAGGAATCGCCGAGGAAGCCGACCTGGTCCTCTACGTGGCCGACCGCTCCCTGCCCAAGCCCACTCCGCCCCCCTTGCCCTGGGAAAGGACCCTGAAGGTGGCCACCAAGGCCGACCTCCCCCCGGCCTGGGAGGACCCGGCCTTTATCCCCGTCTCCAGCCTCACGGGAGAAGGCCTGGACCGCCTCAAGGAAGCCCTGAAAGAGGCCCTTTTGGGGAAGGAAGGGGGAGAAGTCCTCCTCACCGAGCGTCAGGTGGAGGCCCTCCTTAGGGCCAGGGAACGCCTAAAGGAGGCCCTGGGGCTGCCCCAGGACCTCATGGGGCTCGCCTTGGAGGAGGTCCTCGAGGCCCTGGCCTCCCTCAGGGGGGAGGGCCGGGTGGCCGAGGCGGTGGTGGCCCGGGTCTTCCAGAACTTCTGCGTGGGGAAGTAGGCCTTAGTGGCGGAAATGGCGAACGCCGGTGAAGACCATGGCGATGCCTGCCTCCTCCGCGGCCCGTATAGAGTCCTCGTCCCGCACGCTCCCCCCGGGCTGGATGATGGCGGCAATGCCGTAGGAGGCGGCAAGGCGCACCACGTCGTCAAAGGGAAAGAAGGCGTCGGAGGCTAAGACCGCCCCCCTCGCCTTCTCCCCGGCCGCCTCCAGGGCGTGCCGGGCGGCGGCAAGGCGGTTCGTCTGCCCCACCCCGATCCCCAGGGTCTGCCCCCCCTTGGCCACCACGATGGCGTTGGAGCGCACGTGCTTCACCACCTTCCAGGCGAAAAGGAGATCCCGCCAGTGGGCCTCCTCGGGGGCTTTCTGGGTCACCACCTTGGGGTCTATGGGGTCTTGGGCGTCCGCGTCCTGGAGGAGCACCCCGCCCCGGAGGCGCCTCAGGTCCAGGTAGGGCCCTTGGGCAGGGAAGGGCACCTGGAGGAGGCGGAGGTTCTTCTTCCTGGCGAGGACCGCCCGGGCCTCGGGGCTAAAGGAGGGGGCGAGGACCACCTCCAGGAAGACCTCCGCCAGGGCCTCCGCCGTGGGGCCGTCCAGGGGGCGGTTGAAGGCCACGATCCCCCCGAAGATGGAGACGGGGTCGGCCTCGTAGGCCTTCCGGTAGGCCTCCAAGGGGCTTTCCCCCAGGGCCACGCCGCAGGGGTTTTGGTGCTTCACGGCCACGCAGGCGGGCTCGGCGAACTCGGAGACCAGGTTCCAAGCGGCCTCGGCGTCCAGGTAGTTGTTGAAGCTCATGGCCTTGCCCTGAAGCACCTGGGCCTCGAGCAGGGGCCCCCTCTCCCCTACCACCCGGTAGAGGGCCGCCTCCTGGTGGGGGTTCTCCCCGTAGCGCAAGGCGGCCTCCCGCCTGAGGGCGAGGAGCTTTTCCTCGGGGAACTTTTCGCCGGAAAGCCACTCAGCGATGGCGGCGTCGTAGAGGGCGGTGTGGGCGAAGGCCTTACGGGCGAGCGCCCGGCGAAAGTCCGGGGAGGGCCCCGCCTTTAGCGCCTCCAGGACCCGGGGGTAGTCCTCGGGGTCGCACACGGGAAGCACCGCCTGGTGGTTCTTGGCCGCCGCCCGGAGCATGGCAGGACCCCCGATGTCAATCTGCTCCAGGGCCTCCGCAAAGGAAGCCCCCCGGGCCACCGTCTCCCGGAAGGGGTAGAGGTTCACCGCCAAGACCCCGATCCGCTCCAACCCTAAGGCCTTAAGCTCCTCCTCCTGGTCAGGACGGGCGAGGAGGGCGGCGTGCACCTTGGGGTGGAGGGTCTTGACCCTCCCCTCCAGGATCTCCGGAAAGCCGGTGAAGTCGGAGATGTAGGTCACGGGAAGCCCCGCCTCGTGGAGGGTGCGGTAGGTCCCCCCCGTGGCCAGGAGGCGGAAGCCAAGCTCCGCAAGCCCCCGGGCAAAATCCACGATCCCCCGCTTGTCCGCGACGGAAAGAAGGGCCCACATAGGCCGTATTCTACCGGCCTAGCTTGGCCTTAAGCGCCCTCAGGGTCGCCGGGGGTACGAGCTTGGAGACGTCCCCTCCGTAGCGGGCGATCTCCTTGACCATGGTGCTGGAGACGAAGGAGTAGCGGGTGGCGGCGAGGATGAAGAGGGTCTCGAGGCCCGGGTAGAGCTGGCGGTTCAGGTGGGCCATCTGGAGCTCGTACTCGTAGTCGGACACCGCCCTAAGCCCCTTCACGATGGCCTGGGCCCCTACCCGGCGCACGAAGTCCACGAGGAGGCCGGAGAAGGTGGCCGCCTCCACGTTCCCCAGGTGGGCCGTGGCCTCCCGGATGATGGCCAGGCGCTCCTCGGCGCTGAAAAGGTACTGGCCCCGCTTGCTCGGGTTCTCCAGGACGGCCACGGTCACCTTCTCAAAAAGCCGGCTCGCCCGCTGGATCACGTCCAGGTGGCCGTTGGTCAGGGGGTCAAAGCTCCCAGGGTAGACCACGTGCATCTAAACCTCCACCAGGGTGAGGGCGTTCTCCCCATAGACCCGCCGCTCCCCTAAGGGGAGGTAGAGGTCCTTGGGGTGCTGGAGGACGTAAAGCCCCCCCGCCTCCACCAGGCCGCTTGCCAGGAGCTCGCCGAAGAGGGTGGCGAGGTCCATGGCGTAGGGCGGCGCCATGAAGGCCACGGTGAACCGCTCCCCCCGGGCCTTGGCCTCGGGAAGGAAGACCTCCACTGGGAGGGCCACCACCCGGGCCCCAAGGCCCGTGCGGCGGACGTTTTCCTTGAGGAGCCGGACCGCCTCGGGGTCCTTCTCCACCAAAACCGCCTCCCAGCCTTCGCTGGCGGCCTCGAGGCCCACGGCCCCGCTCCCCGCGAAGAGGTCCAGGAAGCGCCCTCGCCGCGGGTAGCGGAGGCGGAGGTAGTCAAAAAGGGCCTTCCTCAGCCGCACCGGGGAAGGACGGGCCGAGGCGGGCACCTTCAGGGCCACGCCCCGGGCCTTGCCGCCCAGGATCCGCACCACGCCCTTCAGCTTACCGCCCCAAGGGGGCTTCGCAAACCCCACCCGAAAAAAGGAAGCCGGCCCTAGGGCCGGCCCTTGGTCGGGGAGACTGGATTTGAACCAGCGACCCCCTCGTCCCGAACGAGGTGCGCTACCGGGCTGCGCTACTCCCCGCAGCGCCCTCCAGTATAGGCGGAAGGGGCGCCTTTTGTCTAGCATGGGGGCATGGCCGCCGCGGTCCTTGCGGGCTACCTCATGGGAAGCCTTCCCTTCGCCTTCTGGTTCGCCGCCCTCCAGGGCAAGGCGTGGTCGGGGAGGGAGCCGCTTTGGCGCCTCGGCCCCGTCCCCGCAGGCCTCGTCCTTTTCCTGGACTTCGCCAAGGGGGTCTTCGCCGTGGCCCTGGGGGAGTTTCTGGCCCGGGACTACACCGGGGGCCTGGCGGCGGGGGTGGCCGCGGCCTTCGCCCACGCCCTAAGCCCCTGGCTCGGCCTTCGGCGGGCGGGAAGCCTCCTCGCCCCCCTGGGGGTCCTCTTCGCCGTGGACCCGAGGCTCATCCTCCTGGCAGGCCTTCCCGCAGGCGTCCTCCTCCTCGCGGGCCGCCAAGCCCACCCCGCCCTCCTCGCCTTCGCCCTGGCCCTGCCCCTCGCCGCCCTCCTCCTCGGTGGGGGCCCGGCCCACCTGCTCTTCGCCCTCGCCCTCAGCCTGGTCCTCCTTTGGCCCCCCCGGTGAGCTCGGCCAGGACCGCCTTCAAGGCCCTTTCCAGGTCCTCGAGGCTCCCCGTGTTCTCCAAGGTCCAGGTGGCCCGCCTGCGCTTCTCCTCCTCGGGCATCTGGGCCCGCTCCCGGGCCAGGATCTCCTCGCGGGATAGCCCCGAGCGCGCCATCACCCGCCTCACCCGCTCCTCCAGGGGGGCCGTCACCAAGAGGGTGCCGTGGAGCCTCCCCTCCCACCCCTTCTCAAAAAGGAGGGGGATCTCCACAAAGACAAGGGGGGCCTTAAGGCGGGAAAGCTCCTCCTCAAGAAGCCGCCGCACCTCCGGGTGGACCACGGCCTCGAGGGCTTTGAGCTTCTCCGGGTCGGAAAAGACGAGCCGGGCGAGGGCCCTCCGGTCCAGCCTCCCCCCCACCACCGCCTCGGGGAAGAGGCGCTTCAGCGCTTCCTCCTTGTTCTCCCGGGCCCGGGCGGCGAGCTCGTCCAGGTCCAAAACGGGGTAGCCCCAGGACCTGAGGAGGGCAGCCACGGTGCTTTTGCCGCTGCCGATGTTCCCGGTGATGCCGATAATAATGGGGTGCTTCGCCTCGTGGCCCATATAGACTTCCCCTTTTATACCCCCAAGGACGCCTTTCCCGTGGGCGGGGCGGTGCGGGACCTCCTCCTGGGGAGAAGGCCAACGGACCTGGACTACGCCGCCTTGGACCCCGAAGGGGCGGCCGAGGAGGCAAAGAGGCGCCTTGGGGGAAGCCTCTTCCCCCTGGACCCCGAGCGGGGCCACTACCGCCTGGTGGTGGGGGAAAGGACCCTGGACTTCACCCCCTTGGAGGGGAGGCTGGAGGAGGACCTCCTCCGGCGGGACTACCGCCTAAACGCCCTCCTCTGGAGGCAGGGCGCCGTCTTCGGCCTCCCGGGGGTGGAGGAGGACCTGAGGCGGCGCCTCCTCGTCCCCGTGCGGGAGGAAAACCTCTACGAGGACCACCTGCGGAGCCTCCGGGGGGTGCGCCTCGCCGCCACCTTGGGCTTCGGGCTTCCCCAGAGGACCCGGGAGGCCCTCGCCCGGCACGCCCGCCACCTCCAGGCCCACCCCGAGGCCCTCCCCGCGCGGGAAAGGGTCAAGGAGGAGCTTGCGCGGCTCCTCCTCTCCCCAAAGGCGGCCTACGGCCTCCGCCTTCTGGAGAGGGTGGGGCTCCTTGGGGTCTACCTCCCCGAGCTCGCCCTCCTCGTGGGCCTCCATCAGGGCGGGGTGCACCACCTTCCCGCTTGGGAGCACACCCTGAGCGCGGTCTTCCACCTCCTCTGGCTCTGGCCGGAGGCCCCCCTGGAGGCCCGCCTCGCCACCCTCTTCCACGACGTGGGCAAGCCCCTCACCCGCCGCTTTGACCCCGAGGTGGGCCGCTTCCGCTTTTTGGGGCACGCCGAGGTGGGGGCGGAGATCGCCCGAGCGAGCCTCACCTGGCTCCGCTTTCCCAAGGACACGGTGGAGCGGGCGGCGGGCCTGGTGCGCCGCCACATGGACCGCCCCCCCGAGGAGAGGAAGGCCCTGCGCCGTTTCTTCCTGAGGCGCCAGGACCTCCTCCCGGACCTCGTCTACCTCATGGCGGCGGACCGCCTGGCCACGAGGGGCGTGGAACGCGAGGCCTGGGAGGTGCTCGGGCGCTACGAAGAGGTCCTGAAAGACCCCCTGCCGCAAAGGCCCCTCCTCTCCGGGGAGGAGGTGATGGCCCTTCTGGGCCTGCGGGAAGGCCCCGAGGTGGGAAGGGCCCTAAAGGCCCTCCTCGAGGCCCAGGCCGAAGGCCGGGTGGGGACCAAGGAGGAGGCCCGGGCCTTTCTCCTATATTGGAGGGGTGGAAGGGAGGCTCAGGCTTCGGGAACCCCAGATCACCCCCATTGAGGGGGGCTTTCTGGTCTCCGACCCCTACGGGGTCTACGAAAAGCCCCTGGCCCTCACCGAGGGCGGGCTTTTCCTCCTCTCCCTCATGGAGGGGAGGACCCTGGAGGAGGTGCAGGAGGAGGTGTTCAAGCGCCACGGGGTCCTGGTGCCGAGGAAGGAGCTGGAAGACCTGGCGAAGGCCCTGGAGGAGGCGGGCCTCCTCCTCACGGAGAAGGTGGAGGCGAGGCTCAAAGAGGAGGAAGAAAAGCTCAAGCGGGAGCGGCCCATGCGCCTCGCCGGGCTCTCCTACCCCGAGGGCGAGCGGGAGGCCCGGGCCTTCCTCGAGGCCTTCCGGGCGAGCTACCCGGGGGAAGGCGAGGAGGCCCGGGTCCTCCTCATGCCCCACCTGGAGCCCTCCCGCGTCCCCGAGGTCTACGGGGCGGCCCTCGCCGCCCTGGAGAAGACCCCGCCCCCTGAACGCATCTACCTGGTGGGGGTCGCCCACAGGCCGCTGAAGGAGAGGGCCGCCGCCCTCCCCGTGCCCTTCCAGACCCCCTTTGGCCCCGCCCTGCCGGACCTTCCCGCCCTGCAGGCCCTGGACGCCCTTCTTCCCTTTGAGCTCTTCAACACCCCCCTCGCCTTCCGGGAGGAGCACAGCCTGGAGCTTCCCCTCTTCTTCCTGAAGGGGCGGTTCCCCGAGGCCCGCGTCCTCCCCCTTCTCGTGGCCAGGCGAAGCCCGGAGCTCGGGGAGGCCCTGAAGGTGGTCCTGCGGGACCACCCCGGCCTCCTCGTCCTCGCCGTGGACCTCTCCCACGTGGGGCCCCGCTTCGGGGACACCCCCCTCACCCGCACCTTGGCGGAGGAGGCGAGGAGGCGGGACCTGGGCTTCCTGGAAAGGCTCGCGGAGGGGGAGCCGGAGGCCGCCCTCGCCTTCCTCGGGAACAACCCCACCCGCATCGACGGGGTGGAGGTGGTGGGAAGCCTCCTCCCCCTCCTCCGGGAACGGAAGGGGAAGGTCCTGGCCCACCGCCTGGACCTCGAGGCCCCCACCTTAAGCGCCGTGGGGGCGGGGACCCTGGTCCTCTAACCAGGACCCCAGATTTGGAACCGCGCGAAGGCCCGGGCGCCGAACCGCCCGGGCCCCTTTTCTGGGAGCGCTCCTTTGGGAAAGGGCCCGGAAGGTGGGTGGAAAGGCGCGCCGGGGCCTGCGTGGAAGCCTCCTAGCGCGAGGGGCACAGACCTTCACCCACGACAATCCCCTTACGGGGCTCAATTCCTCGCAACGAGAAGAAGGACGCCCAAACCCTCCGCCGCGAGCTTCTGTCGCAATCTCCTTACGGGGCTCAATCCCTTGCAACTGAGGCTCGGCTTGAAGCTAAGCTCGACGGCATTCTGGATGTCGCAATCCCCTTACGGGGCTCAATCCCTTGCAACAAGAGGAGGCAAGCGGTGAGGTGGCCTAAAGTCCTCTAGTCGCAATCCCCTTACGGGGCTCAATCCCTTGCAACCTATGGGGAGATCCCCCCGGAGGAGGTGGAGTGCCCGGAGTGGTCGCAATCCCCTTACGGGGCTCAATCCCTTGCAACACGAGATGGAGGGCACTATCACCGCGATATCGTACGCCTACGTCGCAATCCCCTTACGGGGCTCAATCCCTTGCAACTTGTCCAAGGTAGGTACTATTCCTACAAAAACTACGCCAAAGGGTCGCAATCCCCTTACGGGGCTCAATCCCTTGCAACTGGTCCTGTACCAAGCCCCGGTGGAAGGCTACGAAGTCGCAATCCCCTTACGGGGCTCAATCCCTTGCAACGATGACCTAGCCACGATTTGGTATCCCCCCGTTGGCTACGAAGTCGCAATCCCCTTACGGGGCTCAATCCCTTGCAACTGAGGAAGCTGGAAGCGTTGCTTGAGGCTAGGCTGGAAGCGTCGCAATCCCCTTACGGGGCTCAATCCCTTGCAACTAGACGACGGTGTGCCGTTCGTGGGCATAGCCTACGACGGGTCGCAATCCCCTTACGGGGCTCAATCCCTTGCAACGAGGGCCTGGAGTGGCGGTACTTCCGTACTCCAGAGGAGTCGCAATCCCCTTACGGGGCTCAATCCCTTGCAACCGTAGCGCCCAAAACCCCGCCACCCTCGAAGAAGAAGTCGCAATCCCCTTACGGGGCTCAATCCCTTGCAACCCCGGGACAGGCGCGTCGCGAGGAGTCGTGAATCCGACGGGTCGCAATCCCCTTACGGGGCTCAATCCCTTGCAACCCCGGGACAGGCGCGTCGCGAGGAGTCGTGAATCCGACGGGTCGCAATCCCCTTACGGGGCTCAATCCCTTGCAACGGTACCCCCCTAAGAACCC